>Ga0371490_1000052_pt1 | contig 145482 bp, 126 predicted proteins | sample MB2SIPfraction_FD_207959 | JGI IMG/M metagenome (GOLD analysis project Ga0371490, IMG submission 207959) | Lab enriched peat soil microbial communities from McLean, Ithaca, NY, United States - MB28FN SIP fraction | ecosystem: Environmental > Terrestrial > Soil > Wetlands > Peat | place: USA... | reverse complement strand
ATTGCGCAGGCTCGCCTGAATCCATTGGTTGCCGCTTAGATGCCAGGTGATCCAGGCCTGGCCGCCCTTGTCCTCGCGCCCGATCCAGTCGCCGAAAAGCTGCCCTTGACAGGTATGCTTTTGACTAGCGAGCTGCCAGCGTATTGCCGCCCAAAACAGGTCTTCCTTATGATCGAAATGCCGGAAAAGCGTGTTTTCACTCACTTCGCCTAGTTGAGCTATCTCACGCGTGCTGGTTCCGTGATATCCCTGGCGCGCAAACAGCTTGCCCGCCGCCTGAACAGCTTTTTCAATCTTCACTGAGTGTTTATATACTAATGGCATACTACCTCACATGATGGTTGCTAAGTTGATACAGCCTGCATAAGACATAGCCGGTTCTTCCTGACTTTGAGGGATTTATACACAGGGAGTAACAACTCGATCTCTTGCAGTTTAAGTTGCATAAATGCCGATTATTCATGTCGCGTAACAGTGTAAACCGCACACCAAATGCGTTCGCGCGCTGAACCCAGGAATATTGGGTCCAGCAGAATCTGACGACCGAATAATTGAGTTATCGGCTGCAGACTCACTCAAAACCTCTGGATTGATTGGGGTGTCGCAAACATGACAGGAAGCCACGTTTTGAATGTACATAAAGGACAAGGCGTGCAGAACTTGCCACCTTGTTGTGCACCACAATGCACACAGCTTCGCTATGCTGACTTAGCAGATCAAGCTTACGCTAAGCCTTTTAACCGATCTCAGTAAATCCTGTCGTCTATTCAGAAGTGCAACTGATGCCACAACAGGACACATCCTCCCGAAATCACTCGTGAAAAAATAACTACTGCGTGATGAGAAATATTTGATTGATAGAATTGCCGACCTTGGTGCTTAATTAACTATTAGTAATAGTAAGTCAATGCTGCCATTTGTCAAGCATAAAATTGCGAAATTTTCCTTCATGAATCGTCATAATAGTATCATTTGGAGCTTCTGCCTGTTGCTATTTTAAAGAAATCACGTGGATATAAATAATGTGCAATCAACGATATACGACCAATGCAGTGGTTTGTATCCACAAACAGACGATGAACAGATGCGGTTTTATACCTAAACTCAAAAATTCAAAGACTCTTCACATTATGCCAGTAAGCACCTACTGTTATTGCCCTATTCTGATACACTCTATTACCTAATAATGACATACTGCTAGGGGCGCTCGGATACGTCTATGGTGGGACTGGTCAGGGCGAAAGGAATACGAATTTCTCGATACAATAACGAACCAGAGAGCGCACAATAAGTGCCGCGAACCTACCGCAGTTGCGCTTGTCCTGATAGGCCTGAATCAGATGCAGGAGGTCGTGAAGCAGCTGGAGCAATCCTATCGCAATGGGACGCTTTACAATCTCGGATTTCTTTCTGATCCGATAGGGGCATCCTTACGCATAGAACCACTCGTCCGGCAGATCTTGAGCAAGGTTTGTTACCCAGTTTCTGACAAATCTGATCCGCTCTGCCGCCCAGTGCAAGCTGTACCCGACGACAATTCCCTGTATAATCAACTTCAGATTAGCTCGTAGCTTACTCTTTCATTAATGATTGAAGAGGATATTCATTGAGAGGCATAGGTAAATTAGCCGCAACCGGCGGGATCTACAACAGCAGTCTTATTATTCTGGCTGCGTTATGCCTGCTGGCATCGCAAATTTCGAAGGCCCAAACGAACGACCCGGAAGTGGAGACTAGCACTGCCACAAATCACCCCGCCAAGCCACCCGTGGAGAGCGAACTCATCTACGAAGGTGAGGGTTGCTATGGACATTTTCACATTTTTACCCAGACCTGGTGGAGCGATTTCTACTCCGGCGGCATCGAGTACGACCGTAACTCCTGGGGTCACTTTATCGGAGCGCGGAAGGACTACGTCGCTGAGATACTGCCCGTGGCAATTTTGACACAGCCGGCTAAAACCGATATATGGGGCGATCCACAGAGCACTAACCGTGTGACCCTTGCGGGCCTGGCGATATCACCCATCGGACTGCGCATGATGTGGAGGTACAATAAGCACTATAAGCCCTATTTCATCGCCAAAGGCGGAGTCATCGCCTTCGACAAGAAAGCTATATCGCAAGATGCCACCTATCAGAACTTCCTTTTGCAGATTGGCATCGGAGTGCAAGCCAAGCTAACGCGGCGGCTCGACCTGCGCGTGGGAGGAGGATATCTTCATTTCTCGAATGCCTTTATGGCTCCGAGCAATCCCGGCATCGACGTGATGACCTATAACGGAGGGTTAAGCTACCACTCCGGAAAATAGCCACCATGTCTTGATCATTCAGACTCCGCACGGCGTCAAGTAGAACTGCCCATCGGTCAAGTAGTAACCTCCTCTCTGACACAGAATTCCACGCCTCAGAATCGAGACCTGAAAATCCAAAAACAGCCTTCTCGCGACATGCCGATGATTTGGCCACCGGGCGCGCAAACAATCCATGGAACGCCTCTACCCAAAGCACAGCCTTAACGCCTAAACCACTATCCCCGCGGAACAGGAACTATTCCGAAACAGCCTCACTTTTGGTATACTCGTATAGTTCACCACTGTGCGGAGGTGGCGAAATTGGCAGACGCACCAGCTTGAGGTGCTGGCGCCCAAAAGGCATAGGGGTTCAAGTCCCCTCTTCCGCACCAAATTTCTCTCGTCCGGACCTGCCGGACTGACCTGGAAAGCAGCTTTCAAGATGAATGCTCTTCTTATTTTCGTCGTTGTCGTGCATGTAATCGTGTGCTTTTTTCTGATCGGCGTGGTTCTGTTGCAGCAGGGCCGCTCGGCCGACCTGGCAGGCGCATTCGGAGGCCAAGGCTCGCAGACCGCTTTCGGACCCCGTGCCGCAGCCAACGTGCTAACCCGGCTCACTACCTGGTCGGCAATTATATTTATGTGCACCTCTATTACGTTGACCATCCTCTACCAACGCACCACCACGGGCTCAAAGTCCGTGATGGAGAATGCCGCACCTGCCTCCGCACCCGCCAAGTCCGGCAAATAGGCAACAACCCTTTATTATCAATCAGATACGCAACTGAGGCAGGCTGGCAGGCCTGCCATTGTTGCATCTGCGCCTATAGCACAATAATTTTTTCGAAAATATAGCTTGATATTATTATCTAGAAGATATATCTTACAGCTATATGCAGAATAGCCGAACAGCCTACGTCATCCTTGGAATGCTCTCTACCGCGCCGAAAGGCTCCGGCTACGAGATTCACAAGGCCATCGAAGAGAACTTCGGAAGCTTCTGGGGCGAGAGCTACGGACAGATCTACCCCACCCTGAAGCGGCTTGCCGCCGAAGGCTTGATCGAGGCGTGCCAACCGGCCACGGCGGGGAAAAAGCGCCGTCAGGAGTACGCGCTGACCGAGGCCGGGCGCACCAGCCTCCGGGAGTGGCTTGCTATGCCCTTCCAGAACGATCCGCCACGCAATGAGTTCCTGCTCAAGCTATTTTTTGGCCACGAGGCAGCGCCGGGCGTCGCACTCGCGCATGTCCGCGAATTACAGGAACGAAACCGGCGTATGCTTGCGACGCTGGAGGGAATCGAGAAAATGGCGCGCGAGCACCAATCGAAGAATCCGAATTTGCCGTACTGGATGCTTACGCTGGGGCTCGGTCTGGCGATGACCCGCGCTGCGCTCGACTGGGGCGAATCGGCGCTGGTTGAACTTGAAGCTATCGATGCGGCCGCCGAGGTTAGCGCAGATCCCCTCAGGGGCTAAAGCCCATCCTTTGTTTTGTCGCGCTTTCGGCACGACTGAAGTCGTGCCCTTTCAAATCCGCAACACAGCACAGGTTCCAAAACGTTACTGAATCAGATTTACGAAAGGATGATCACAATGCCTACAAACGTGAAATTCAACCGCGGCTCGCAGATCGTGGCCTGGGCCGCCGCCAGCCTCTTTATTATCGGCTTTTTCTTCTCACGAGTGGGAGCGTGGACCGGCCCCATTCTGGGCGCGTGGTTCGTAGGCACGCAAAAGCCCCGGCGCGGTTTCTTGTGGATGTTGGCTTTTGCTTTCATTCCCAGCCTGCTCTTCGGCTGGCGCAAGTTTCCGCTGACCGGCCCGGAGCAGGCGCTTCATTATCTTGGCTGGTTACTGCTCGTCTCGGTGCTCGGCATTCTTCCCTTTACCTTTCACCGGCTGGTCAGCCCGCGGCTTTCAGGCTGGCTTTGCACGCTGCCTCTGCCTATCGGGGCCGTCGCGCTCTCCGCAATCCTCAGCGCGCTGAGCGTTGAAGGAGTCCCATTAGCTGGCTTGCACAGCTTCCTAATTCTTTGGTTTGCGGCGACGCTAATCTGGCTTTGGACACGCGAGTCGAACGCGACCTCCATCTTTTTTGGAGTAGGCTTTGTCTTGGCGGGAGCCTTCGAGCTGACCCAAATCCTCAGACCTACCTCTCTGCATTTATCGCTGTATTTCAACTCAGTTTTAGGCTGGATTTGCCTTGGTGTGGCTCTGATTCTGGGCGTTTGGGCGCTCTTTCATCCGATCAAACACCTGACCTGGGCAAATCGTCCCGAATCTGTTGCCCGGCTACAAAGCCCCTTTACCGGTGAGCCGCTGCGCGTGTCCGTCGAAGAAGGAAGAGAAGCGTTGGTGAGTAAAAGCGGCGAGCGGTTTCCCATCCGCGATGGAATTCCCGTCTTTCTCAAGCCGGAAGACCTTACCGGCGATAACCTCAAGTTCAACCACCAGTATGAAACCATCGGCGGATTTTACGACGACACACAGCGCGTCTTCTTGGCGCTGGGCGGATCCGACCGCGAAACTTTCTTTCTCGGTCATCTGTGCCTGCTCGAAGTCAAACCCGGAGATTCCGTGCTCGAGACCTCTGTGGGCACCGGCCTGAACTTCAAGTACCTGCCGCGCGGCGTGAAGCTCTCCGGCCTTGATCTATCGGCCGAGATGCTGGCCAACTGCCAGAACAATCTACGCCGTTGGCAGATGAAGGCCGATCTTTATCTGGGCAATGCCGAGAGCCTGCCCTTTGCCGATTCCAGTTTCGACGTTGTCTATCACGTCGGCGGCATCAACTTCTTCAACGACCGCGCCAAAGCCATACGGGAGATGATTCGTGTCGCCAAGCCGGGCAGCCTGTTGCTCATCTCCGACGAGACCGAGAAACACGTCAAAAGCGTCTATGAAAAACAGCCCGGTGGCTTATTCAGGAACCGCAAGGAACCGGTCAGCGCGCCCATCGATCTGCTGCCGCAGGAGATGGAGGAGATTCATCTCGAAGAGCTGATGAACGGCAATACCTACGCGCTTACCTTCCGCAAACCGGCGGCTGGCGTGTAGCATTGTTGCTATCCAATACTCACAAAGGGAGTCCCGCACGGCATGAACAAACTCGAAGAGATTACCGCCAGGCGGAAACGCGCTCATGCGCAGTTGCTGACATGTAAATCAAAGGTCTACGAAGGTTTTCTAGCCATGGAAAAAGCAGCCTATTGCGACGGTGTTCTGCCCAAAAAGCAGAAAGAATTGATTGCCGTGGGAATCTCCGTGGTGAGGGACTGCGAATCCTGTATGCAGTGGCACATTGAGCAAGCTGTAAACGACGGGGCCAGCTTCGAGGAGCTACTGGAAGCCATCGAGGTCGGCATCGAGATGGGTGGAGGCCCGGCAACTGTCTCGGCGAGATTTGCGCTGGAAGTGATGGAGAGTCTGGGTGTGAAACCACGCTAGGTTAGCGGCAACTTTTGGCGCGAAAGGCGCGCATGACCTGCCAGAGCGTCATACAATCAAACCATGATTCTGGAGAGCTTTCCTGTCGGCCCTCTGCAAGCCAACTGCATACTGCTCGGCGACGAGGCGAGCGGCGAGGCGATTGTCATTGATCCGGGGGACGAGGCCGAGCGCATTCACGGCCGGCTCACCGAGCTTGGCCTCAAGCTCAAACAGATTCTCCTCACCCACGGGCACATCGACCACGTAGGCGGAGCGTTGCGGCTCAAGCGGCTCACCGGCGCGCCTATCCTGATGAACGAGAATGACTTGCCGCAGCTGAAGATCATGAAAATGCAGGCCAGTTGGTTGGACATGGCTACGCCGGAGACCGCTCCACCCGACGAGAACCTGACCGACGGCCTCAGCGTGGGCCTGGAACGCTACCCCGCCGAGGTTATCCACACTCCCGGCCACACACAAGGCTCGGTCTGCCTGTACTTTGCCCCGCTCAAGCTGCTGGTGGCCGGCGACACGCTCTTCGAAAGCAGTATCGGCCGCACCGACCTGCCTGGCGGCAACTTCGACCAGATCATCAACTCCATCCACACCCGATTGCTTCCGCTGCCCGACGAAACCCGGGTTCTGACCGGCCACGGCGCGGAGACGACTATCGGCAAGGAACGCCGGAGCAACCCCTTTCTGTGCGGGCAATGAGCAGACATGGATTTGGGTTCAGTTGGATCAACTCGTTCCTGCCTGTGGATGCAGATAATCAATCAGCAAGGCAACGCCGCGACTGAATTCATCCTCGGCCGCGAGCAGGCTCACGACCAGCCAGCCCGAAGGTGGAAGGCCGAAGAAGTAGCCGGGATGGACCCAGACGCCGCGCTCCAGCAGGTCCAGCACCGTCTGCTCGTCTGGCCTGAGTGCTGGAATGCGCAGGACCGCGTACCAGCCGCCTTCGACCTCCAGCCGGCTCACCTCCGGCAGCCGGGCCAGTTGGTGGTCGAGTTCGGCGAGGTTGGCGGCCACACGAGCGTGAATCTGTCGCTGAATGGACGCGCGGCCATTGAGCCACTTAGGTAGCGCGTGCTGCACCGGTGCGTTCATGGAGAGAAAGGTGTCGGCGATGACCTCCAGACGGTCGAGCGCCGTCGCGGCTTCAGGACCAGCCGCTACAATCCAGGCAACCTTCATCTGCGGCAATCCGGAAATCTTGCTCAACCCGCTGACGACGAAGACAGGGACGCCTTCGAGGCCGGCGGCTAAGCTTTTCCCTGGGCCACTGAAGCCATAGTCGAGAAAGACCTCGTCCACAATCAGCGCCAGATCAAAGTCATGGCAGAGACGCGCCAGCTCCGCTGCCTCCCACGGCTTGGTGAAGTGGCCGGTCGGATTGTTGGGGTGAACCAGCACAATGGCCCGTGTCTTCGGCGTGATGGCGCGGCGAAAGCCTTCCACATCGATCTGCCAGCCGTGGTTGTAAACCAGCGGCGCTGCCTTGAGGCGCACATCGTCCAGCACGGCCAGAAAGTCGAAGAGCGGATAACCGGGCTGGACGACGAGAATTTCGCTTCCTGCATCCGAGAGCAGGCGGAAGAGGAAGCTGTAGGCCTCGCTGGTGCTGGTGGTCAGAATGATCTGCTCGGGCTTGAGCGCAACGCCGTGATCGGCATAGTAGGCGCAGACGGCCTCGCGAGCGCTGAGCAAGCCGCGCGGCTGCGGATCGTAGTCGAGGGCCTGCGGATTCGAGAGAGCCGTCAGCAAGGCGGGATCGTAGGTGAATCCGCAGCGCGTGGGGTTTGAGGCCGTGAGATCCGCGATGGGCTTGCCGGACGCGACGCGCAGCCTGTGTGCGCGGGCCAGCTCGCTCTCCTCAGTATTCCAGTTGGTTCGCTCGGAAAAGCGCATATGCTTTATGGTCTCCGCCTTCTTTTCATCGGCCTGACTTGACGACAACATTCAGTGGCCTGAAGGCCACTGCTCCCCCGCTCATCATAAGGGTCATCAGGCACAATAGAAGCAGGCGCCCTAAATTCAACAGTACACGGACGCACACGATTTATACGCAATCAGGAGGAAGATTGGCACTGCGCGCGGTGGTTTTCGACTATGGAATTGTACTGACTGGCCCTCCGGACGCTGAGGCATGGTCCAACCTGCTGCGCATCACCGGATTGCCCCAGGAGCGCTTCGAGCCACTTTACTGGGCAGATCGCATCGCCCTCGATGAAGGTAAGCTGACCGGCATCGGCTATTGGCAGAATTTTCTGCGTGAGGCTGGACTGCCGCTGGATGATGCAGAGGAGCTGTGCCGCTGGGACGCGCGCCTTTGGACCGTCGAGAACCCCGTCATGGTGGCCTGGCAGTTGGCCGTCAAGGGACGCGGCCTGCTAACCGCCATCCTCTCCAATATTAACGAGAATGTGGTGGAAAGCGTGGAGCATGAGTTCGACTGGATTCAACGCTTCGACGTGCGTGTGTGGAGCTATCAGTTGGGCATCGTCAAGCCCGACCCGGCAATTTATCGTTTCACTCTCACTGAACTTGGCACACTGCCCGAAGAGACGCTCTTTATCGATGACAAGTTACCCAACGTAGAGGCGGCGCGGGCGTTAGGCATTCAGGCTATCGAGTATTCCAGCGTGGAGCGGCTGCGCGAAGAACTGATCGCCCGAGGACTGGATGGAGTTTTGCCGCTTCCTGGCTGAAGCACCTGCGGTGCGGCCAATCGCTCGCTATTCGCTCGCACTAGCTTAAATTCGAAGGCCTATAGCACGTGGCAGTAAAGGCAGCAAGTTAGCGAGTTAGCGTGCGCTCGAGCGCACATTAGCAAGTTAGCGAGTTAGCGAATAGGCCTTGGAGCGATGATTTGGGGCTAATATTTTGCAAGAACCGGGTTTTCCGGCAAAAAACGGGGTTTTCCCGGTGATTTTCAGAGGTCAAATCTCACCATGTGAGATATTTTGGGGCAATATTTTATTCACAGGCATTGATTTTAAAGAGATTACAAATAATCTGCAAGGATTTAGGGGAGATTTATACCCCAGGGGGGTATAGGGGGGTAGGGGTACCGTTCAGAGGACTAGGGACTAGGGAAACATTGCGGCTTTGGATCTGGTTCATGCATTGATTGTGCTCCAGTGGAAGGTAATTATCTGCAAGGACTACACTTTCCTAACGGCCCTTTGCCTATGTGCCGCGTCTTTGCGCGCGGCTCAACCGTCCTGAGACAGGGCAAGGACCAAACAGGTGAATTCCATGCAAGAAATGAAAGTATTGCGCGCGGCTATCTCGGCCGTGCTTGGTTTTGTACTGGCGCTGGGCGCGGCTTCGGCTACGGGTCAGAGCGTGCCGGTGGTTACCGGCGACGCGCGGGTAGACAAGCTGCTGAGCCAGATGACGCTCAACGAGAAGCTGACACTGATCCACGGCACAAATGAAGATCCGGCGGTCTACCAGGGCCAGGCCGGGTATCTGGCCGGAATTCCGCGACTGGGCATTCCGGGGCTGCGTTTTGCCGACGGGCCTCCGGGGGTGCTGACGCGCCATCCGTCGCCGGGCGAGACGGCCACTATGGGCGTGGCAGCCACCTTCAGCCGCAAGACAGCCGAGGCGAATGGCCTGGTGATTGGCCGCGAAGACCGCGCGCTGGGCATCGACGTCTCGCTGCAGCCCTTTGTGAACATCGACCGCGATCTGGAGTTTGGGCGCGGCTACAACACCTTCGGCGAGGACCCGTTTCTGACCTCGGAGATGGGGGTTGCCGAGGTCAAGGGCATTCAGTCGCAGCATGTGATGGCGCAGATCAAGCACTATGTAGGCTACGACTCCGACGGCAACAGCACGTACATCGACGACCAGACGCTGCATGAGGTCTACGTGGCGCCCTTCGACGCTGCCATCCGGGCAGGCGTCTCGTCGATCATGTGCTCCTACAATCGCATCAACGGGACTTTTGCCTGCGGCAACGAATCCACGCTTACCAAAATTCTGCGCGACGAGCTTGGCTTCAAGGGATTCGTAACCTCGGACTGGGGCGCGGTTCACGCCGTCAACTTCATCAATGCCGGTTTGGACATGGAGATGCCCGGCGAGCCGAAGCCGAGCGACGACGGCTTTTCGCTGCCCTCGTTCTTCGATTTGCAGCCCGCGCTGCCTCCTCCGCCAGCTCGCAGCCATGATGATGGAGCGGCGGCGGGCATGTTTGGCGGCCACATTCCCGAAGAGCCCACACGCGTTCGTGGCGGCGGACCCGGCGACTTCGGCGTCAAGCTGGACCCCAAGAAGATGGCCGATGCGCTCAAGGACGGCACGGTGAACGAGGCAGCCATCACCCGCGCAGCCGGACGCGTGCTCTATGAGATTGTGCACTTCGGCTACCTGGATGGGGAGCAGAAGCACATCATCACCAAGCAGTCCATCGAGGCCAACGCCGCAATCATCGAGAAGACCGGCGAAGAGGCCGCGGTGCTGCTGAAGAATGAACGAGGCGCGCTGCCCTTGAAGGCCGCCGATCTCGATTCCGTGGTGCTGATCGGCCCCACCGCCGGACAGGTGGACTCGATTGGCATTAACGGCGAGCGGTCGGTCGGTCTTCCCGAGCGGCAGGTCGGCCCCCTTGCGGCTCTGAAGAAAATCTCCGGCAATTGCAACATCCGCTTTGCAGTGGACGACGATATGACCGGCACGCCGGTTCCCTTGAGCGCGTTGAGCCACGACGGCAAGCCGGGACTGGTCCGCAGCGGCTTGGGCGCGGAACAGATAGACGCGCATGTCAACTTCACCGGCACAAATGCACTGGCTCCCAACTCGACCGTCACATGGAAGGGCACGCTCACCCCGACCCATGCGGGCGTTTACTGGATCTATCTGCAGGCGATGGGCACCAATGCCAGTATCTCGCTTGACGGCAAGAGGTTGGCCAGGACCGGCGCCTCCCAGGGCGGCAACCACGGCGACATTCTGCAAGCCAACCAGGACAATGCCATTCCCACTACCGATGGGCTCGACAATGTGCGCCGCGCGGTTGAGCTGACCGCCGGACCGCACCAAATCGAGATCAAGATCAGCCCCGACAGCTCTAACGCGCCGGTCCAGGTGCGGCTCAACTGGTACACCCCTGAGCAGCGCAAGGACGACCACGAGGCCGCCATCGCCGCCGCGAAGAACGCGAAGATCGCGGTGGTCTTTTTGTGGACGCGTTTGCAGCCGGTCTTCGGCCTTCCCGGCGAGCAGGACAAACTTGTCGAAGAGGTGGCCGCGGTCAACCCTAATACTATCGTCGTGTTGAATACCAGCCAGCCGGTGGCGCTGCCCTGGGTGGACAAGGTGAAGGCGATTCTGGAGATGTGGTGGCCGGGCGATGAGGGCGGTTGGTCGACAGCCAAACTATTGCTCGGCAAGAGCAGCCCGGCCGGCCGGTTGCCGGTAACCTGGGGCAAGCGTTTGGAAGACTACGCCGCTACCGACCCCAATTACCCGGAGCGTTCGCGTAAGGGCGTGGACGGCAAGACGACCTACAGTGAAGGCGTGAACGTGGGCTATCGTTGGTTTGACAAGGAGAAGATCACGCCACTGTTCGCCTTCGGCCACGGCTTGAGCTACACCAGCTTCGAATACTCGGGGCTAAAGGTTGCAAAGGCCGCGGATGGAGGGCTCGATGTGAAGGTGACGATCAAGAACAGCGGCGGCGTGGGGTCGGACGAAGTTCCGCAGGTTTATCTAGGCGCACCCAGCACGATTCCGGATGGGGTGCAGTTCCCGGTGCGGGCTTTGGTGGGCTTTGATCGCGTTCACCTGGCAGCGGGCGAAGCGAAAACCGTAACACTGCACGTAGCGCCGCGCCAGTTGCAGTACTGGTCGACCAAGGACGGCAAGTGGGTTACGGCAAGCGGGAAACGTACGTTGAGCGTGGGTGCGTCGAGCCGGGATTTGCGTGTGGAGCAGAGCATCGATTAGCGTTCCATGATGCGATAACAGAAACGAAGCCGGTCCACTGTAGCGTTACATCTATCATGGGCCGGTTTCTTTTGGCGACACAGGCCAATTACACTTTTCTCATGGCCATCCGACTCTATGCCGCCACCACTAACCAGGGCAAGCTGCGCGATTTCCGCATCGCCGCGGCTGCGCATGGCTTGGACATTGAACCGCTGCCGGAGTTGGGGAAAATCCCCGCGCCGGAAGAGGACGGCCTGACCTTCGCCGCCAACGCCACACTCAAGGCTGTCTACTACTCGCGTTTTGCACATGGAGAATGGGTTCTGGCCGACGACTCCGGCCTGGAGGTGGACGCGCTTAACGGAGCACCAGGCGTGCGCTCGGCTCGCTTTGCCGCTGACGCAGGCGTGGTGGACTCACCCGACGCCAACGACAATACAGACGTGTGGAACAACCTCGTGCTGCTGCAGCGGCTGGCCGGAGTTCCTCAGGAGCAACGAACTGCTCGATACAGATGTGTGCTGGCAGCGGCCCGCGACGCAGTGACGTTGCACACTGCCGAAGGCGCGGTGGAGGGGCTGATTCTGGAGGCGCCGCGCGGGACGGGAGGTTTCGGCTACGACCCGCTCTTCTATCTTCCCGCGCTGGACCTGACCATGGCCGAACTGGACCTGGAAACCAAGCACGCGCTCAGCCATAGAGGGCGGGCGATTGCGGCGCTATTTCCCATGCTGGGCGTCCAGGGACCTATCATCCAAAAGTGAAGGCATAGGCCTGTACGCCTGGGTCAAGAAACTCGATGATGAAGGTGCGATCCTCGATGGCGTCCTTCTGCCGCACCAACTGGTAGAGGCGGTGACTGATAACGACGCCGTTGCCTTGCTCATCTGTGTCGACTCCATGGTTGGGACCAGGAATCTGGCCGTCGATGGTGATGCGGAAGCGAACCGATGTGCCTTCCTTAGCGGGGCCGAGAACAAGATGCAGATCCCGAGCATGAAAGCGGAAGGCTATGGTTCCTTGCGGCGAAGTCAGCACAGCAGTCTGTGCCTGATCCTTCCATAAGCCGCCCAGCCCCCATTCGTTCAACTTGAGCTGATCAGGGATGGCATAGAGCCGGGCGGAGTTATGCCGCAGACCGCCGGCAGAGGCAAAGTGCTGGGCGTGCTCGTAGCCGATGTAGGTCTCTGGCGAGCCAAGTTCACGGATCAGCGCAGCGGCCTGCTCGCCTTGCCCTGAAACGCTTACCATGCCGCCGGGAAGCGCCTGTTGGCTGGCCCGCTCCTGCAACAGCTTTTGAATCCATAGCTCGGACTGGACGTAATCACCCTCGCCAAAGTGCTGGTGGCGCAGTTTGCCTTTGGCGTCAAAGAAATAATGCGCAGGCCAATACTGATTGCTGAAGCCTTTCCAGATGGCATAGTTATTGTCCAGCGCCACCGGGTAGGAAACAGCAAATTTGCGCACGGCCTTCTCCACGTTGGGCTGTTCTTTCTCGAATGGGAACTCAGGCGCGTGAACGCCGATGATGACCAGGCCGTTCTGCTTGTACTTTTCGGCCCATGCGTTCATGTAGGGCAGCGAGCGCAGGCAGTTGATGCAGGAGTATGTCCAGAAGTCCACCAAAACCACCTTGCCCTTGAGATCGGAGGCGGTCAGCGGCTTGGAGTTGATCCAGCCAGTGGCTCCGGCGAGAGACGAGAGTGGCGAGCCTGACCCGTTGTTGGAGGGTGCGTTTACCATGTTCGGATCGTACGTGGGGATTCCGTTATTGCTGAAATGGCCTTCCATCTGGCCGTAGGCCAGCCACTGCCGGGGGAAGATGCTGCCGGCCAAACCCATGGCAAGAACAACGACGCCGGCCAGAACGGCAAAGGCCCGACTCCGGCGGCTTCGCGACTCGGCACCCAGCCGGCGCTGTAAAGGTCCACATAGCAGAATCACCAGCAAAGCGGCTGCGCCAATAAGAATCCGAAAGATCATTTTCATCTCCGTGCAAATTGGACGTTTCAGCTCCGTAAAAGATTCAGCAGAAACGAGAAGGGGCAGGTGAACAAATTGAGCTGAATTCCTTCCGCGAAAGTGTACGGCGTACCTTGACGGGTGTGACATGGAACACGAATAATGAATCGAAATCAGGTTACGCTTTCCCGTTTCATCATGCGAAACCGCCGAATTACTGAATCTTGCCTGGAACCTGACCTGAAGCCGTAAGGAGCTGAAATCGTTATGGCAACTGCTCAACACCCTGCCGCGCATACTGTCAGTGGCGGCGTTCAGCCGCTGCGCGCCGGAGAGGGCTCGTCCTTCCTCTGGCACAAGCTACATTCGCTGCTGGGCATCGTTCCACTGGGCGCCTTTCTGCTGGAGCATCTGCTCTCCAATTTCGAGGCGCTCAAGGGGCCGGCAGCCTACGGGGCGCAGGTCCGCTTTCTCAACAGCCTGCCGATGGTGCGGGTGCTGGAGTGGGTCTTCATCTTTCTACCCCTGATTTATCACGCCTGTTATGGGGTCTGGATCTGGCTGCGCGGCAAATCGAACATTGTCTACTATCCCTGGGCCGGCAATTGGCTCTATGTCGCGCAGCGCTATACCGGCCTGATCGCCTTCGCTTATATCGCGCAGCACGTCCTACGGCAGAGATTTTTGGGAGTCAGTTTGCCCGAGCATCCAATGGCCGCCTTCGCCAAGGTGCAGCAGGAGCTGGCCAATCCGTGGATGCTGGCTGTTTACATTGTGGCGATGATCGCCATCTGCTGGCATTTTTCCTACGGCGTTTGGCTCTTCGCGGCTAAGTGGGGGATTACTCCCGGCATGAAGGCGCGACGGCGTTTTGGGTTTGTTTGCGCGACGCTGGGGCTGGGGCTGGCGGTGATGGGGCTGGCGAGTATATGGGCCTTCGTTATGGACCCGAAGTACAAGAACACGCCGGAGAACCCGGCTATCTCCATCTCGATAGTCCCTGCGGCTACTGGAGCTGATTCCGTATGAAGAATCTTTTTGAAGCGGCTACGGCGGAAGAAGTGAGAGAACGCCTGGCACAGATGCGGCCAGATAGCGAGCGGCTGTGGGGCAAGATGAGTCCAGCGCAGGCGCTGGCGCATTGCACTGCGGCGATGGAGGTATCGGTGGGGCTGAAGTTTCCGCCGCGAAGTCTCATAGGACGGCTGTTTGGGCGTCGCGCTAAATCGAGACTATTGAGCGAGAAGCCGGTGCCCCGCAATTTGCCGACGGACAAAAGCTTTGTGGTGAAGCATGATAGGGATTTCGTAGCGGAGAGGCAACGGCTGCGCGGATTGATTGACCGGTTTGCAACGGGTGGGCCTGCAGGATGCACGAAGCATCCGCACAGCTTTTTCGGGCCGATGACACCGGAGGAGTGGGCGGCATTGAATTACAAGCATTTGGACCATCATCTGCGGCAATTTGGGGTTTAGCGCCAGCCAAAGAGCGGCAAGACATCTGGCGAAAAGGAACGAGGATTACATATGGCAGCACCCAGAATCATCGTGATTGGCGGAGGGCTGGCCGGGCTTTCGGCGGTGATCAAGATCGCCGAGGCCGGCGGGAGCGTTGATTTGTTTTCCATCGTTCCGGTCAAGCGTTCGCACTCAGTTTGCGCACAGGGCGGCATCAACGCCGCCAAGAATTTGAAGGGCGAGGGCGACACCACTTACAAGCACTTCGACGACACAATTTACGGCGGCGACTTTCTGGCCAATCAGACGCCGGTGAAGCTGATGTGCGAGGCCGCTCCGGCGATTATTGATTTATTGGACCGTATGGGCGTGCCTTTCAATCGAACGCCCGAGGGGTTGCTGGATTTCCGGCGCTTTGGCGGCACACTCTACAACCGCACAGCCTTTGCCGGCGCGACCACCGGGCAGCAATTGCTTTACGCGCTTGACGAGCAGGTGCGCCGCTACGAGTCCGAGGGCAAGGTGAAGAAGTATGAGGGCTGGGAGTTTCTCTCCGCGGTGATTGATTCGAAGGGCGTGGCGCGCGGCATTACCGCCCTCGACCTACGCACGATGGAGCTGCGTTCCTTCACGTCGAATGCTGTCATTTTGGCGACGGGAGGCAACGGGTCTATCTTCGGCAAGAGCACTAACTCCGTGGTCTGCACCGGCTCGGCGCAATCGGCTGTCTTTCAGCAGGGCGTCTATTACGCTAACGGCGAGTTTATCCAGGTACATCCCACCTGCATTCCCGGCGAAGACAAGCTGCGGCTGATGTCGGAGTCGGCGCGCGGCGAGGGCGGGCGCGTGTGGGTGCCGCGTACGGCTGGCGATAAACGGCTGGGCAAACAGATTCCTGAGGCCGAGCGATTTTATTTTCTCGAAGAGTGGTATCCCAAGTACGGCAACCTGGTGCCGCGCGACATCGCCACGCGCGCCATTCACAAGGTGGTCTACGAGGACCACCTAGGCATCGGCGGCCAGCCGATGGTCTATCTCGACCTGACGCACATCGACCGCGCCACGCTGGACCGCAAGCTGGGCGGCATACTCGACATCTACGAAAAGTTTGTCGGCGACGATCCCCACGATGTGCCCATGAAGATTTTTCCCGGCGTGCACTACACCATGGGCGGCGTATGGGTGGACTTCAACCAGATGACTAACATTCCCGGCATCTTCGCCATTGGCGAATGCGAGTACCAATACCACGGCGCCAATCGCCTGGGCGCTAACTCGCTACTTAGTTGCATCTACGCCGGATTCATCTCCGGGCCGAATGCGTTGAACTACGCGAAGAACGCGGTTGCGCAGGAAGGCGACGGAGGTCATGCGGCCGAGTTAGTCCGCCAGGCAGAGATTAATAGTAAGCTGCTTAAGAATGAGGGAAGCGAGAATCCATTCAAGTTATGGCGTGAGTTAGGCGAAACCATGACCAAGCACGCCACGGTGATCCGCTATAACAAAGGGCTGAAGCAGGCCGACGAAAAGATTGTGGAGCTGCTGGAACGCTACAAGAACGTGTGCCTCGCCGACCGCAGCCAGTGGGCCAACACCAGCTTCGCCTTTGCCCGGCAGTTGAAGAATATGCTGGAATTAGCGCGGGTTATTGTGCAGGGAGCGGCCTTGCGCGATGAATCGCGTGGCGCGCACTACAAGCCCGACTTCCCTGAGCGCGATGATGAACGGTTCCTGAAAACCACCAAGGCCAGCTTTACGGAGTCGGGCCCGCGCTTCGAGTATGAAGAGGTCGATACGCAATTCATCAAACCGCGCCCGCGCCGTTATGACGCGGCAAATTAAGGGAGACTGACAATGGCAAACAAGACTGTGCAATTCGAAATCAAGCGCCAGGCCAGCCCCGACGATTCCGCTGTGTGGGAGCGCTTCGAGCTTGAATGGCGTCCCGGCATGAACGTGACCACGGCGATGATGGATATCGCCGCCAACCCGGTTACCGCCAGTGGCAAGCCGACCACTCCCGTCACTTATGATTCGTGTTGTCTGGAAGAGATCTGCGGCTCCTGCGCCATGCGCATCAACGGCAAGGCGCGTATGGCTTGTTCCGCACTGGTGGATAATATGGAGCAACCTATCCGCGTTGAGCCGCTCTCGAAGTTTCCGCTGGTTCGCGATTTGCAGGTGGACCGGTCAGTTCTCTTTGAAAATCTGAAGGCGGTCAAGGCATGGATACCTATCGACGGGACTTATGATCTAGGTCCCGGCCCGCGCGTCTATCCGCAGCAGCAGGAGATTAATTATCCGCTGTCGAATTGCATCTCCTGCACCTGCTGCATGGAAGTCTGTCCGCAGTTCAACGAGGCGACAGGCTTTGTGGGCGCGGCTACCATCGCCCAGGTCAAGCTCTTCAACAACCACCCTACCGGCAAGGTTCTGGCCGAAGAGCGCCTACGGGCGCTGGCGGGCGATGGAGGCATTCAGGAGTGCGGCTTCGCGCAAAACTGCGTGGAGGTCTGCCCCAAGAAACTTCCGCTTACCAACACCATCTCCGATGTCAACCGCGAGGTTCTCCTCCAGAAAGCCCGGGATTTATTCCGCAGTTGACGATCCGGTCGTATGCAGACATTTCAGACAGACGAACCAAGCCTATGATGAGGCCATGATGTTCTTTGCCTGGGGAAAATCGCGCCGCAGATACACCCATAGATAGAAAATGCTCATCACCAGCAGGATAAGCGAGGCAGGACGTATCATCACAAGGGCCAGCAATTTCCCGAAGATACCTGTTGTGTCCACATGCAGCTTATTAAAGAGAATACTGAGAATTGCCAGCATAACATCCGCATTCAACAGCAACCCCGCGGAATTAACCAGCAGCGCAATCCATCGAATCCGGCCCCCTTCGGCCCACAAAATCGCGCAAGCCGGAATGGTGAGCATCAAGAGCTTGGCATCCCAAGGACGATGATAGGTCACGAGCATGGTAAGAGGCGCGATTGCGGCAAGCGCAATCCAGGCTCTGGCCGGCGAAAAGCTTGAGCGGAGAGTGCGCGCGGCCCAGGCAATCAGAAGCGCTGCGCAGACAATATAGCTGACCGGATTGTAGATGCGCGGATTGTCGCGGAAGATACTGATGGCTGCCTGCAGATCGATAACCATGAAGGCGCTGCGGCCGGTAAGGGCGTCAGGACCCGGTTCATTGATGCCGCCGGGCGCAGAAATGGTTGCCAGGTTCGATTGCCAGTCCTCGATCCAATGCGGCGCGACATGCGATAACCATAAAAAGGCCGCCAGAGCTAAAACAACGGTGATGAAGAGGGATTGCAGCGCGCGTTTCCGATACACACCGCCTGCCAACAGAAAATAGAGCCAGACCAGGCCCGCATCATGGGGCTTGATGGCGAGGCTGACCGCCAGGCATAATACGCCGGCCAACACAAACCGTTCGCGGATAAAACACCATACGGCCACCACGCAAAGTCCTACGGCGATCCCCGCCGTATTGCCTGCGCCGAAGATCGATTCGCAGTTGGCGAGCAGGATGAAAATCAGGAAGAGGGAGACATCTGGCGCATAACTCGATCCGATGTTCCACATCAGGAGGGCGGCAAGGATGAAAACTCCGGCAGTGAGCGCCAACCATAGCAGGTGTGCAGGCCCCCAAGGCAGCATCGCAAAGGGAGTTACAACAATAAATAAAGTGGGCACGTTGACATACAACACCACAGCCTGATGAGCAGCGACAGTTTCCGAGGGACGTTCTCCACCATCGGCCCGGTATACTCCCTCCAATTCGCTCACCTTGTATGGATTGTGGTGTTCGAGCAGGCAACGCGTGCCGTAATAGACTGCCCTGAAATCCACCCATCCATTCGCGTTCTGCCCGACCGAGAAACCCCACCAGATGGAAATACCGCAGGCCAGCAGAATCCATGCCAGAGCGATGCGCCGTGTCTTTGTCATGGCAGGCCTCTCTCCAGATCGCGCCTCATATAAATCCACAAATAGAAGATGCTCATCGCCAGCAGTATAAGCGGCGTGGGCCGCATCAGCATCGCCATGAATATCTGTCCGGAGTGACTCGCTGTTGATATTTGCTGGTCATTAGTGAGAAGCATAAGGATGACTAAGGGGACATCTGAGGTAAATATTATCCCCGCGGCATTCACCGCTAACGCGAGCCATCGAATCGGGCCACCCTCTGCCCACAGCTTGGCACAGGCGGGAACTGTCAGTAGCAGGAGTTTGGCATCATAGGGCCGATGATAGGTTACAAGCAGGGTAAGAGGCACGATAGCGGCGAGCGCCAGCCAGGCTCTGCGTAACGAGAAACGCACCATGAGAGTGCGAACCGACCATATCAGCAGGAGAGACCCGCAGACCAGATAGCTGACAGAATTGTAGATGCGCGGATTGTCGTAAATAAAGTAGATGACGGATTGAAGGTTGATGATCATGCTGGGGCCGCTTCTAACGGCGGTGGCAAGTTCCGGGTTGTTGGGCCCGCAGGCTGTCACGATGTTGAAGTGCAGTTCTTGCATCCAATGTGGTGCGATGGGCGTTACCCACAAGATGGCCAACGCCGTCAGAACAGCAGTTACCAGGAGGGTTTGCAGTGCGCGTTTCCGATAGGGTGCGCCCGCCAATAGAAAATAGAGCCAAACAAAACCCGCATCATGAGGCTTGATTGCTAGGCTGGCCGCAAGACAAAGGACGCCGGCCCAAATAAACCTGTCCCGGAGGAAACACCAAACAGCTACCACGCAAAAGCATACGACGATACCCGCCGAATTACCGAGAAGAAAAAGAATTTCGCTGTTGGCGAGGATGAAGCAAATCATAACGCCAGAAATTAGCGGTGAGTAACTGGCGCCTATATTCCACATCAGGAATCCGGCAAAGACGAGGCTTGCGGCAGTAAGAATCATCCACAGTATGTGCGCAGGATCCCAGGGCAGCAACACAAAGGGAGCAAAGAAGATGGATGCGGTGGGGAAGTATACATCCCACGTCAGATTTTGCCGGAGTCCACTTTCGTTGGGCAACAGCAGCTCGCCATCTGCCAGATAAGCACGCAACGGCTCGCCTGGTTTGTAGGGATCGGCGTGTTGAAACAGGCATCGTGTGTCATAATAGATTCCTTTGAAATCCAACATCATACCATGCATGTTGAGCTCCAGAAAGAATCCAAAAAAGACAGAAACCCCACAGGACAACAACAGGCACTTCAAGGCAGTCCGCTGTGTCCGTGTCATCTTGAGTCTCACTTTCTTCCTGAAACGCCGCCAAAGCTCAGAATCAACCAGTTGAACAATCTTCTTCAGAGTCTACCGGATTATGCCGGCGTGAACGCAAGCGGTGATTTCTCGGGATCATCACACCTGTCGCCGCTTCCGGGGCTGAATCGCGCCTCACATAAATCCACAAATAGAAGATACTCATCGCCAGCAGGATGAGCGGCGTTGGCCGCATCAGCACATAGAATAGTATCTGATTAGACAGTCCTGTCGTGGATACATGCATATATCTGGTGAGAGTCAGGAGAATGGCCAATGGGATATCCGCAGTAGAGATAATCCCTGCGGTAGTTACCACAAGCGCAACCCAACGAATTGATCTACCTTCACCCCAGAGCATGGCGCAGGCAGGAATTGTCAATAGCAGGAGCTTGGCATCGTAGGGCCGATGATAGGTCACAATCAGGGTGAGAGGCACGATTGCCGCCAACGCAAGCCAGGCTCTGGGCGACGTGAAGCGCACCCTGAGAGTGTGAACCGACCAGACCAGCAGAAGCACCCCGCAAATCAGGTAGCTGATGAGATTGTAGATTCGCGGGTCGTTCCAGAAGACGCTTATTATGGATTGAAGGTTGATGATCATACTCGGACCATATCTAATACTGTTGCTAAGTTCTGGGTTGCTGGCCCCGCCGGGCAACAGATCCGTTAGATTATTGGATTTCATTTCCTGCATCCAATGGGGCGCAATGGGCGTTATCCACAGGATGGCCAACACCGCCAGAACAGCTGTTGTCAAGAGGGTTTGCAGCGCGCGTTTCCGATAAACTCCGCCTGCCAGCAGGAAATAGAGCCAAACCAGACCCCCATCATGGGGCTTGATGACGAGGCTGACAGCAAGACATAGAATGCCGGCCGGCACAAACCTCTCCCGGAGGAAACACCAGACGGCCACCACGCAGAGGCTTACGACGATCCCCGCGGTATTTCCGGCGGCAAGAATTACTTCGCAATTTATAAGAATGAAGCAAATCAAGGCGCCAGAAATTATCGGTGCATATTTAGCTCCGCTATTCCACATCAGAAAAGCGGCAAGGGTGAGGCTCCCCGCAGTAAGAATCATCCACAGCCGGTGCGCAGGCCCCCACGGCAGCATCGCGAAAGGCGCAATGAAGATTGATGTAGTGGGCAGATATATATCCAGGGATAAAATTTGCCGTTGTACGTCCGATAGCAAGGGATGGTCTTTTTGATCTTCGTGATAAACACGCGCCGGCTCGCCATATTGATAGGGATCACGGTGTAAAAACAGGCAGCGCGCATCGTAATAAACTCCCTTGAAATCGAGCATCCCGTCAAGCGTGGCGCGCTCCAGAGAAAAGCCCCATAAAGCGGAGAGGCTACAGCACAACATCAGCCAAAACAGAGCGATCCGCCGCGTTCTAATCATGTTCATCTTCCTCAGAACTTTCGGCTGATAAGAACATGGACCATGGCCGAGAAGGAAATAATTAAATTATTACACGCTAAAAAAGCAAGGGAGAAACCGCATGGCTCTTTATTAGCGCCGCGTGTCTCTCCCGGACAGCAATATTTGATTTTCCCTGAACAACGGGCTACAAAGCTTTGGCGAAGGTAGTGCTGAGGGCTATGTATAAGGCACTGATCATGGCGGATAAGGACTGCATGCTGGCGGTTGCGCCAAGGGCGATGATCGCAAGAATCAAGGCATATTCAACCAGATCCTGACCTTCCTCGCAACTCACCAGGTTCCTGAACTGCACGATTAAGCCGAGAAAAAAGGTGTTCATAGAGGCCTTTCCGTCATTTGCTTCTCTCATGAGAAGCACACACACGCCCCCCTGGAAGGCGTGTGTGGCTTTCACGGTATTCCCCTGGACAACGAGTTACAAAGCGTTAGCAAATGCCGTGCTGATACTGGCAAAAGCACTGCTGATGGCTTGAGCTAAAGACTGCATGCTGGCGGTTGCACCGAGGGCGATAAGGGCAACAACAAGGGCGTACTCAACCAGATCCTGGCCTTCCTCGTTGTCCATCAATTTCTGAAATCTCTCAAAAGAGATGAGAAATAGGGAGTTCATGGGGGGTTCCTCCTGATTTGATTTTTCAGCCCGCTGGACACAACCACGCACCGACAGCTGAAGCCTGACAACCACCGCGATGCATGAAAGAATGTTTACAGCGCGTTAGCAAATGTCGTGCTGATGCTCGCGAAAGCAGTGCTGATGGCTTGAGCTAAAGACTGCATGCTGGCTGTTGCACCCAAGGCGATGATGGCAACAACAAGGGCGTACTCAACCAAGTCCTGGCCTTCCTCGTTGTTCACCAAATTCTGGAATTTCACAAACAACTTGAGAAGTGAAATATTCATCCTGATGTGTCCTTTCTGAGTTGATTAACCTGCCCGGTGGACGCAACTATACACCGATGGCACCAGTATGGCAGCCTTTGTGATGCGCAAAAACGGTTACAGCGCGTTGGCAAATGTCGTGCTGATGGACGCGAACGCTGTGCTGATGGAAGCAGCCAGAGCTTTCATGCTGGCAGTAGCGCCTAGGGCGATAATTGCAACAACCAGAGCATATTCAACCAGATCCTGACCTTCCTCGCGGTTTAACAGGTTCTGGAGCTTCACATATCCCCTGAGAATTAAGGTGTTCATTGGCGTTCTCTCCTTTGTTTCAGTGTCTGGCTTGAAGCACACTCCCTCTCTCTAAGGCGTGTGCCTAGTTGTCTTGTCAATTCTGTCGATGCCTCGACAAAAGGTTACAGGGCGTTGGCAAATGTCGTGCTGATGCTCGCGAAAGCGCTGCTGATGGAAGTAGCCAGAGCCTTCATGCTGGCTGTAGCTCCAAGGGCGATGAGAGCAACAACAAGAGCATATTCAACCAGATCCTGACCTTCCTCGCGGCTCACCAGGTCCTGGAGCTTTACATACATCTTGAGGAGCATGGTATTCATTTGTATCCTCTCTTCTCCCAGCCTGAGGCCGAGGTGTAAAGTATGTTGCAAGCAACGTACCAATCAAGCGTTTTTCAATTAACTCTTATAAATCAATCACCTACAATGATAGTAACCAAAGTAACCACATAGTAAGATGTAAACATTTGTATACAGGTCGAAGCTGGCAGACTGGCCGAGTATACAGAACACTTTAGTGTAGTCACAGGAAATTCACATCCGCCGGAGCGTGAGTGAGTGCGGGAGCGGGTGTGTGTAGGCCGTTGGGGAGTGCGGAGAGAGCCGTCACGTTGAACGTAATCAGAGCCGCCTAACCTGCTGCCAAGCACAAAAACGCTGCCGCGGAAGAAGTAGAATAGATACCAACCATGGCAAGCGAGACGCATCCGGAAGCAGAGCGTGAACCTGGCGCGCTCACGCGCCCCTCTGGGCAGCTCGAGCAGATTCACAGCGAAGATCCTGAACTCCCGGTTCGAGAGAGGCTTCCCGCCGGAGAGCCTGACAGGCGACAGAAAATTCTTCGCGCGGCCATGACCTTGCCCTTGGTAACTGTCTGTGGACTGGCGTTTGGGTTCACCGCAGGAATGCTCTGCCTTGCACTGCTGTTGCCACAAGCTCCATGCACCCGCGATTACGTCATCTTTTGGGCCGCCGGTCAGCAGCTCGCGCACCATGCAGACCCCTACGACCCCGCTGCCAATACGCAACTGGAGCGCGCCGCGGGCCTTCCCCCCAATCTGAATCCGGGGGTGATGAGGAATCCGCCCTGGGCGCTTCCGCTTGTCTTTCCGCTGGGGTTTCTCGGTCTGCGCGTGGGGTGGCTGCTTTGGGCCTTGCTTCTGCTCGCAAGCCTGGTGGTTTCCGTCCGCTTGCTGTGGATCGTCTATGGCCGGCCTAAGAATCGCCGCGACTTACTGGGCTATTCCTTCGCTCCGGCGCTGCTCTGCCTGCTCTACGGACAAACCTCGCTCTTCGCTCTGCTGGGGTTCGTGCTGTTTTTGCGCCTGCATCGCACGCGCCCTTTTCTGGCGGGAATCTCACTCTGGCTTTGCGCACTCAAGCCTCATCTCTTTCTGCCTTTCGGTATGGTGCTGTTGGCATGGGTGCTGGTTTCCCGGAGCTACAAGCTCCTGGTTGGCGCTGCGGTGGCCATGGCCGCAAGTTGCGCAATCACCTTTGCCATCGACCCGATGGCGTGGGCTCAGTACTCACAGTTGGCGCGCACGTCTGGAATTGAGAGGGAATACATTCCCTGCCTGAGCTACCTGCTACGCGCTTGGATCAGCCCACACTCCATCTGGCTGCAATACCTGCCGGCCGCTTTGGGCAGCGCCTGGGCGCTGTTCTATTTCTGGCCTCGACGATACGCCTGGGAATGGATTAATAACGGTAGCCCGGTGATGCTTGTTTCCATCCTCGCGGCACCCTATTCCTGGATTTACGATCAGGGCCTGGTCATTCCCGCGTTGTTGCAAGGCGCGTTTCTTACCCGATCGCGGAACCTTTTGATTGCTCTTGCGTTCTTGAGCTCCCTGGTTGAAATTGCGCTTTTTCGCAGCCTTAAACAGCCAACCGCCATGGCTCTTTGGACTTATTGGACCGCGCCCGCATGGCTGGTTTGGTATCTTTGCGCATCGCGATTCAAGCGGACACCCGCAGAGTGAATATGAAAAAGAATCCTCTTCGCGTTCTGGCTGCCGCCGCCATGGTGTTGGCCGGTATTAGTTATGTAGCCGGCATCTATTCCATCGATCTGAGCGACAAGAACGCCTCTCAAAGGGATTTCATATCATATTGGGCGGCCGGGCAACAACTCGCGCACGGCGCAAATCCATATGACTTGGAAGCCGTGAGCCGCCTGGAGCGCGCCGTGGGACGCGAAGATAAGCAGCCATTTCTCATCATGCGCAATCCCCCCATTGCTTTTTTTCTGGCATTGCCCCTCGGCATGGTGAGCCCAAAAACCGGCCTTATCCTCTGGTTGCTCGCTCTGCTGGCCTGTCTTTCGGTATCGGTGTGGATTCTATGGCTGCTCTTTGGACGCCCAAACAATCGTTATCATTTGTTGGGCTACGTTTTTGCGCCTGCGCTGGCCTGCCTGATGGCCGGGCAATTTGGCATTTTTCTTCTGTTAGGCGTGGCGCTTTTTCTGTACCTTCAACACTCCCGGCCATTTCTTGCCGGAGCATCTCTGCTGCTTTGCGCTTCGAAACCACACCTGTTTTTACCCTGTGCCGCCGTGCTGCTCGCGTGGGCTTTGAACCAGAAGGCGTACCGCATCCTGGCGGGACTTTTCACCGCTCTGCTTGCCAGTTGCGCGCTAACATTCTGCTTTGACATACAAGCGTGGCCTCAATACATACATATGATGCGCACTGGGGGCGCGCTGCATGAGCCTGTGCCCGCCCTCAGCGTGGCATTGCGTTTTCTCATTGATGGCAACGCCGTTTGGCTGCAGTTTCTTCCCCAGACCGTTGCCTGTGTCTGGGCGCTCGAGTATTTCTGGAAGCGTCGCAATCGCTGGAGCTGGATAGAACATGGACTGTTGCTGCTACCGGTCTCAGCAATGTGCACGCCTTTCGGATGGCTCACCGATGAAACCATCGTGTTTCCAGCGGTCCTGTATGGAATCTATTGTGCCGTGGAGTCAAACCGTTCGCTGCTGCCGCTGAGTTTAATTGCGGGCATTGCCCTCATCGAGTTGTTCGCCGGCGTCCAGCTGGTCTCGCAGTACTACCTGTGGACTACGCCCGCATGGCTTGGATGGTATCTCTATGCGACCGGAGGCGAGAATATGGGAGCCAAGAATCTGCGAGCGTAGCCAAGCAGGTTGCGAAGCCTCATGCAGAGAATTGGAACATCTATGCGGAAGTTTCCCCAGCGGAAGAAGCAGGCGAAAAATCCAGCGTGTCGCTCTTTTGTGTTCGCGTCTCGCGGATTGTGCCGGAGGGAAGTTCGAGTATGGAGTGCGCCAGCAGACAGGCCGATAGCCTCCATGGAGGCAATGCGCTCACCAACTTCCTGATTCGCATCTTGCGGTCCAGATAAACGAGGTCGATGGGAAACCTCATCCAGAAGGTATGCACGGCTTCACAGGGGCGAATCCACAGGCCCTCTCCTGGCGCCAGGCGTTCACGCCCCAGCAGGCCCTGGTTGCGCTTGGCGGCGGTATCGGCCACTTCCATGCAGGTGGCGAGCACCGTATTACGCGTCAGGTTGGAGACCCGCAGACGGATATCCCGCGGGGCCTGAGGGCGTGAAGCGAGGCTGTCCCGCAACCCCGTAGCGATGGAGCGGAACAGTTTCATGCTTAAACCTCATTGCGGCGCGGGAGCAGGCGCAGGTGCAGCAGTGGTGTTTGATCCGCCGCCTGTTCCAGAGCCAAAAGTTGTCCCACCGCTATCAACCAGCGGCGTCTCCGGCTTCAGGCTTTCGATCAGTTTTTCCACGGGGATGGTGGTCGGCACGGGGGCAGGGGTGTTGGCAGCGGTCTTGGCATCCGGAGTATTCATGGGTATGCCGGAGTTGGGCGGCAGGAACTTGGCTGGGAGCTTTAGCTCAGGCACCGGCGCTCCAGCCGGAATGGGAGCCACAATTTCCGGCGTCACGATCACAATCAGCTCGGTGTTTGCCTTGGTCTTCTGCATGGACTGAAAGAACTTGCCGAGAACTGGAATGTCTCCCAGAAAGGGTATCTTCTGGAAGGTTTCCGACTCGGTGTTGTCCATCAAACCGCCGATGACGAAGCTTTGCCCGTCGGCCAATTCGACCTCGGTCTTCACTTTCCTGGTAGTTATAGCGGGTACCACAAATCCTGATATCTCGATCTCATCGCTAAAGTCGAGGGCGCTCACTTCCGGCGCCACTTGCAGGCGTATCGTACCGCGGGGAGTAATGGTGGGAATGAAGTTCAGGCGCACTCCATATTCCTTGAACATGATGGAGACCGATGATCCCGAGCCGCCCGAACCGCCCTGAACTACGGGATAGGGATATTCTCCGCCGGCCAGGAAGCTGGCCTGCTTGCCGTTGGCCGCCAGCAGGTTGGGCTCAGCCAGAACCTGTCCACCGGTTTTGGTTGCCAGGGCCTGGATATCGAAGCCAAAAGGCAGATTGCCGGGGTTTTCGACGAGGATATTCAACTCATTCGTAAATGTGGCCTCAGGCCCTGGCGATACATTCGTGATGCTGGGCGGAGAAAATTGACCGGTTGTAATACCTCCGACGGTGTTGAACGCGCCTAGATTAACCAAGTTTATGCCAAGCGATGACGCCTTGGTGCGGTCAACGCTGATAAAGCGCACCTTGAGGAGGATCTGCGGGTCGGAGGCGGGGACAGAGACATTGAGCAAGTTGACGACTTTGCCGCCCGTGGAGGCGATCCTGACCGCGCGATCGGAGCTGTTGAGATCCTTGACCGTGCCGCGAAGGAAGACTGCGCCGTTCTCGGAGCTTACCCTTAAAGTATCGCCGGGAAGCTCTGTCCTGAGTTCGCGGCGGATGGCGTCCAGGTTGTCGTGCAAAATAGACGCGCCGGGGCGCACCGTCACGTTGAAGAACTGACGGCCGCCGTGGGTGTCCCAGATAATCAGGTTGGTTTCACCCGTGGCCTTGCCCTGCAACATGACCTCAGTTGGGCTTGTGGGACGAACTTCGGCGATGTCACCTTGACCAACGGAAACCCGCATGATGGGATACGCTACATCGACCAGTACGGTCTTGCCCACAGCGACGGAGAGCTCATTAGCCGAGTCCTGCGAGGAGGAGCCGGCGGGTTGAACAGGCGGCGGCTCCATTTGAGCCTGCAAGCACGGCCAGGCGCAAAAAACGAGCGACAATACGCTACAACATACGATGGAAATGCCTGTCTTCGCTCTCACTGGTGTCTCCCGGGAGCAGGAAATTTTTCTGTGGTAATCTTCGAACCGTTAATCACAACGACGGTAATATACCTGGGCGCGGTACTCTTGCCGTGCAGCGACTTTATAGGCGCCACATTCTCGCCGGTAAAGAGATTGCTGGTCGCCGTCCCGGGAACCGCGGCAATTTTGGTGTCAAGCGGATTGCGCAGTACCAGCTGAATTCTCGTCTGATTGCTGGCCAGGCTAAGGAGCTCGGCTTGTTCCGGGGTGACCAGCAGGTTGACAACCTGCACCGTCTTGGCCTTGCCTTCAGCGTCCTTTTGATAATCGGTTCCCGCGGACAGGACCTGAATGTTCTGCAGGAGGGTTCGCGACACCGTGCCTTGTTTGGAGTTATCTTGGCCGGGAGGCGAGCCGGAGATCAGCACATCAACGCGCATTCCGGGAGTAACGAATCCCGACACGTTCACCACTTCATCTACTCTGACGGCGCAGGCTCTCATGCCCTGGGGGATGGTCATTGCCAACCCGCCGCCGGAGCCGACAGCAGCCAGGCGGTTCTCCATGATGGGCTCACCTTCATAAAGATCCGATAGGACACCCCGTCCCACAGCTTTGCTCTTCTCTTTATCGAGAATCGTGCCCTTGGGAGGCGTACCTGCGATCTCGATGCTGGTGAGGTTGTCAGCGGTGAGAATGGAGCCAAGTTTAATGTTCGACTTTGCCGCAACCACACGCGTAGTAGCCGGTGGCTTCGACGATGACGCCTGGTTGCCAATCAGGCGGATAACCATAAAAGTGCATGCGAGGGCAATGACGAAAGCGATGACAAGGATCGCAAGTACTCTTCGGTTCATTGGGAGGCCTGTTTGAACTGGCTAACCAGCCAGCTACGCCTTTCTGTTTCTTGTGGCAATTGCCGCGCCAAGAGGCCTATTTCGATTTTCAGCCGAAATAGGTATAGGCCGGGCTGATCGCCAGGCAAGTTTAACCGCGTGTTTAGTGTATTCCTTTTCAGCCTGATAGTAACGGCGGATGCACTATTGTAGACGAGGAGGTATCAAAATAGTTATAGGGTAAAGCTTCTCTATAAGCGATTCTGTAAGAGATTATAATTGAAGACTTGAAGGGGGACGACAGCTCCTTTCTCAGCGCTCAAGCAGGCTGAGATTGCCTGCAACGCGACCTCCACGGCAAGAGGGTAAGGCAGCGCAAGGGAGGAGATTCATCTGGTCATGAGGTCTTCCCCTATGATTACGCTCTTTTCAGACCGGCCGGAGCCGGGCCGGCAGCCTTATTCCTTTCTGGTTTCCATCCTGGTGCATGTCGCTGTGATTGGACTGGTGTCTCTGGGGCTGATGTCCGCGCCCCAGGTCAAGACCCCTACTCTTGCCCAACACTATGATGTGCGGCATATTGACCTGCACACTCTTGAGTCTCCTGTGCAGCGCGCCGCCAATAACGGTATCGAGCAGTTCCGCCCGCATTCCCCCACACAGAAGCCGCCGCCGGGCGGGGGGGCAGCAGCACAGCCGCCGTTGATGCGGCAGGTTGTGCAGGCTCCGCAGGGTCCTCAGACGCTGCTCCAGCCGGATATCCCCAAGCCTGTGACGCTTACCCAGGCTGTCCCGGTGCCGACTGTCGTAGTCTGGGACGGGAATAAGACTTCCGCCAAGAGACTGGTTCCGCCTCTGCCGGAAAAGCCGGCTGTTTCCGACGTACAGCCTTCGCTCCAATTGCCCAACGACGAACAGAACCTGGATATCGTCGCCTTGGCAGCCAACGATCTGGCAACCCAGCCCCAGCCGTTTTTCCCCAGCACCACGTCGCCCGTGGTGGTGCGCGGACCGGAACCGGCGCCGCCTGCCCCGGTAACCACCGCCCAAGGAGCTACGCAGGCGACTCCCGCTTCGGTGATGTCGCTTTCTGATCTTCAAATGGACAATGGAGAGGTCACGCTGCCACCTGTGAACGAGTCGGCCTCCTCAAATTCCCCAGGGGCGCTGGCGGCAGGCAAGACTCAGGATTCGACGCAGATTGGGCAGGGCAACCCGGCCGGCAATCAGGGTGAGCCGGGTGCGGTAGAGGGCCCAGGCAACGCCGGGGAGACGCCAAATGCCGCCGCTGCCACCCAGGGAGATGAAACGGCTTCCGGGCAACCTGGCGCCCCTCAGGCGGGTTCCGGGCGCGGCAACCAACTCACGGCAGCCCTAATCTCGCTGCCCAAGGACGGCCAATTCGGAGCTGTGGTGGTGGGCTCCTCGATGGAAGAAAAGTATCCGGAGACGGCCCCGCTTTGGAGCGGCAGGTTGTCTTATACCGTTTTTCTTCACGTTGGCCTGTCGAAGAGCTGGATCCTGCAATACTCGCTTTCCCAGGCCGACAACGCGGCTGCCTCCGGCAACATTACTCATATCGAGGCGCCCTGGCCGTATAACATCGTGCGGCCCAACATCCCGCCCGGAACAATCGATGCCGATGCCCTCATGGTTCATGGATTTATCACTCCGGCAGGCCGCTTCCAGACGCTCACAGTTCTCTTTCCTCCTCAGTTTGCGCAGGCGCAGTTTGTGCTGGAGGCGCTCGCCCAGTGGCAGTTCCGCGCGGCCACGCAGAATGGACAAAATGTGCTGGTGGAGGTGCTGCTGATTATTCCCGAGGAGCAGCCATAAAAAAGCATCCCGGCGAGTCCGATGGGCGGACCGGCCGGGATGCTTGGGGTGATGATTCAGCAGGTTATGTGGTGCCGTTGGGAACCAGCCGCGGGGTGGTTAGACCGCGCGCGATAGCCTGGAAGATCTGTTTCAGTTGGGTAAAATTCACTTCATTGGGCGAAGGGCAGGTGCCTCCAGAGGTTTCGTCGGAATAGAAATAATCTAACGAGGAGGCCATGTACTTCATCGCCCGGCAAGCCCCATTAGTTTTACTTAAACTTGGCGACCAGATCGTAGTGCCGCTGCCATCTTTGATCGTGTCGCTATACGTTGCATCCGTGGAGCATCCCCCCGATGCAATGCCGTAGCCCACCGTGTAGACCCTTGTTCCTTGAGTAGCAGCATACTGGGCCGCATCTATCGCCTGCCCGCACTGGCCCACCGCAGATGGATAGGTATACGAGCTCTTATTGCTGCCGCTACCCGTTCCGTTCAGGGTGCCATGATCCGCCTTCAGGCCGCTGGAAGCACTCATGTCGCCGTCGCCGAGGATAATCATGGCATTCTGCGAAGCCGTATTGATTGTCTTCTGTTGTGCGAGTGCCGCTTGCGCCGCATAGATGGCTTGAGCATAGTAGGTTCCCTCACCGCCCTTGGCCTGGATACCCGTGCAGCCGCTCTTTGCCCCGGCCGCGATCGCGGTATCTGAGCCGGTGTACAACGTAGACCCCGCTGCATCGTTGACCTTGTAATCGTTCGCAAACGTAGCGATGATGTTGCTCGCATTGTTATTGTTAGACCCGTTAGTGCTGCCGTTTAACAAGCCTGCTGGTGTCGGTACAACCTGGTAGGTGTGATTAGACGGCAGAAGGGTACTGTAGGTCGAATCCGTCGTCGTCACGTCTTGAAACTCATAGGGCTCGATCGTAGGGATGCTGGTGGGGCAAGTGTAGTAGTCCTTGGCCTGCGAGGTTAACACCGGAGGAAAGAGAAAAATGCTTACAGTATCGACTGGCGTGACGCCTGTGGTGTTGGTGCAGGTTTGGCCCGGCAAGCAGGGGTACATAAAACCTAACATGTCCTGAACGCCCTGTAACGCACAGGATTCCCGTGTGCCGTTGCATTGCAGGCCGCCATCCGAAGTGGTCATCGAACTTGTTGCGTCGAGAACGATGGCAACATTCCACGGAGTGTTTTGGCCGCCGCTCATGGACGCGGTTGCAGTAGCCGAAATGTTGAAGGCCGGAATATGGAACATCCCGCCGAACCACAACGGAACCTGTGCTGTCTGCTGCACCTTGACGGCGTTGACCCCATTTGCGTAGCCGCTGACAACGGCGCATCCCAACCCAAAACCCGACGTAAGTGAGGACGCGCAATAATAAGTCGGCGGTATCACCGTAACGTTTTGCAGGCTCGGATTGGCGTTCTTCTCTCCCGGCATGGCGCTATAGAGGTTCACCTGGGACGTTGCCGTGGTCAGGTTGGGCATAGACCCAGCGCCAGCCAATGCGGCCGCATTCGTTGATGACTGAAGCAGCTGAAGGGCAGAGTAGGCATGGCCAAGGTCAGTTGCTACCCCAGCAATTCCTATAAACGCCAACATACTCACCGTCAGCATAATCGCGGACTGTCCACGCGTATCCTTCAGCAGTCTGCGGAAAAAAGACATTTTGTGCATCTTCATGGGACAACTCCTTTCACAGTTGTACTGGTACCGCTTGAGAGACAGTCATGTTTCCCGACAATTGTTGCGCAAACACAGGAAGCCAGGTGTACGGATAACTCACTGTAAGCGTGCCGTTGGTGTAAGTTTCGCCAGTACCTAAGTCCGAATTAAGAACCCCATTGGCTGCGCCGCAGGAAAACCCCGCACCTGTCGTTGGGCCGTAGGGAACAACCTTGCCAGTCGAATCCTGAATTGTCACGGTGAAGGTCAGCTTGGTCCGATCGAAGCTCGCCGGCAAATTAGAATTAACCATTGTTTGGATCGCTGCGCACGGATCGGTAACAATATAGGCGTTGTAAAGGATCTGTGTCGAGGCGTCATTCACGGCGCCTACAAGCTGCTCATAGCTGATCATGGCCATGGTCACCGCAAACATGAATGTCAGGACCATCATCAGCATGGGCAACGCTACGGCAAACTCCGTCAAGGTTTGACCTTCATTGTCGGAGTATAGAAAAGTGCGAAGCCGGCCGCCTATAGTCCGGGCACTCGCGCCCGCTCTGCCTGACATTTTGGCACGGCAAAATCCGAGCAGGAGAGCCAAAACCTGCCCACGCACATTGCGCAGCCTTTTCATGGTTTACCTCCTTACATTATCGTACAAAAAGCCCAATACGGCAACAATTTTTTAATCAAGGTACCCTGATTAAAGTACCCAGATTCTTGCCTAGGGGGCACCTCCTCCAGCGGTGCCTAGACAGTACCATTTCGGAGCCTCTCCAGGAATTGCTCAAGTTCCATCCTGTTCGCCCCGTTCTCCAGCGGGTTGAGTATGCCGCGTGCCGCCGGAGCATCCTGGGGGATAAACTGCAGTCCGACGCCGTCGTTGCCCCAGCGAACAGCCCGGGAGTGAACGGAGATGGCATTTTCTGAGTTAAACTCCACGTCCTCAGATGTTTGCAGTGTCATCAGGATCAAGGTGCCGGGGTACCAACGCTCCTCCGTTACCACATATAACCCTGACGAGCTGATGTCCTTAATACTGTGCGCTTTGGGAGCGGCGCCGGTCCAGTAATAGGCCGCCAGGCCGGGCAGTAACTCCCGTGGGGCATCTCTCAGATCCGGAGCAGTTCTAGGATCCGGTGACCACCAGCGCTGTAACCAACTCTTCGGCTGCTTGACGTACTTCAACCCCGGCTCGATAAGGTCCATCTCATAGGGCCGCTCGGCTGTGGAGCGCTCCTCTGCGATGCGATCATTTGCGGAGCGATCCTCCAACTCCACCACACCCGGGCCGCCGCTCCACAGCGGTGTCCCCCGCAAGAGCACCGCGCTCTGCACTCCGCCTACAACGCTGCTGGCGCTGGAAATCCGCTCCAGTCGGCTCTCCATCTCCTCCGCCATGCAAAGCACCAGCTGATCGCCCGTTTGCGTCTGCGACAAATAGATAGAGTGGATGGGGAGCGCCAGAACGCTTGCCGGTATGGGGCTGGAAGGAGAGACGCGAAATGTAGGGTATGACTCGACCACCACAATAACCCTGCACTCCTCATCCAAATAAATCAAATCGAGAGGGGCGCCCATATCCGTTTCGGGTATTCCCCGGAATGGAGCCATCCAAAGGCCTTCGCCGGACTTTAATATAAGCTTTCTAAACACACTCTTGAGTTCCGCGCTCGCAAGATTGACGGTTGCGACCTCCAGTCCGAGAAAGCATTCACGAGTCTGGTTGTATGCGCAAATCCTTCGTGAGTCCATCGAACCTCCGGTCCTCATCAAGGACCCGGAAACCGAGTACTATCTCAAGTTCCTGCCGTTCGCTCAGCCTCTTGCGTCAGAATCATACCTTCAAATCCTTACCGCGCAATCGCCAAACCAGCCTCAAGCCCTGTATCGTACGGCACTGAGGTTACAGGTACGCCAGCCCGCGAGCCGCGCAAAGACGCAAGTTCTCGCACCCGCTGACGGGGTGAAAAACAGAGACACACATCGCCGCGTTGGCAATGTCTCCGGCCAGCGAGAAATCTGGGTTGGCCAGCTAAAACAGCGCAACATAACCGCGCCTAGACCAACTCGCGAAACCCGATCTACTGCTTCTTTCCGCGGCGGCGCATGACCACAATAATGATGCCGATTACAGCCAGCACTCCACAAGCAATCCTGATAAGCGTTTGAGTATCCATCACTTCTCCTCTTTCTCTTTCTTTCAAAAAATGCTGGTTGCGCTCCCCGGTTTGAGCAAATACGAGCGACACCGGGCGCCATAACGGCGAAACTTCCGGTCCGCAAGACTGTGGGCCGGCCAGCTAAGCACACGCTCTCACGTCGCCGCTGGGAAAAACTCTGAGCTACTTGACCTGTGTGCGGCGACGCTGGATCAATATGATCAACACGATAACAGCCAACACACCGCAAACAATCTGAATGATCTGTGCCCCGTCCATGTTCAAGTCCATTTAGACTCCTCCTTCCCTTAATGATTCAGCCCCGCAAATGATTCCATGATGGAGATGAACGCTGGACCCATTGTAACCACAAAAAGCGACGGGAAAATAAATATCACCAGCGGAAAGATCAATTTGATGGTAGTCTTTGCCGCCGCCTCCTCCACGGCCTGCACGCGCTGTGTTCGGAGTGTATCGCTGTGAATGCGCAAGGTCTTGGCGATGCTGGTTCCAAACTGGTCCGCCTGAATCAGCATGGCTACAAGATTGCGTACGCAGTCGACTTCGGTGCGATCCGCCATATGCTTCCAGGCTTCGCCGCGAGGGCGACCGGCACGTTGCTCCAGCACCACAATGCTCAGTTCATCGCACAGCTCCGGCTGTGCTGCCTTCAATTCCACGGATGTGCGCGCCGTCCCCTGGTCCAGGCTCAGCCCCGCCTCGATGCAGATTACCAGAAGATCTAGCACATCAGGAAGGCCGCGCCGGATTTTGCTTTGGCGGCTGGAAATCCGTCTTCCCAGCCAGAAATCCGGCGCCAAAAAACCGATGCCAAGAGCTACGACGTACATAAAGATGCCGCCATACGCCCCCAGCCCGCTGGCCAGAACAAGGATGCAAAGCAGGACAGGAGTCAGTACTTTCGAACCATAGAAGATTTTGTCCGCTGACTCGTCGCGGAATCCCGCGCGCTGCAGCCGCTGCAGGACAACGGAGACCTCGGCATGGCTTCTCGGCAATACGTTCTCGAAGTGTCCGACTACGCCGCCGATCGATATGCCTGTCTGTTGGATGGTGCTCAAAAGGGATTTCGGCTTGGGGCGAGGATTGATCGCTTCGGTAATCCGCCGAAGCATTTCTTCGCGATAGAACAGAAGCATGCCTCCGCTCACGATCAGCAGAAATACAACACCAAATGTAATAACTGCAAATCCCATAGGTCCCTTCAAACGTCCATGTTAACAATGTGGTTAATGACAATCCCACCCACCACGATCATCCCCGCAGCGATCCAGAGCATCTTGACGCCCGTTGGATTCTTCCATAAAACGCTCATCATCTCCGGATTGACGAAATACAAAATGACCCCAAGCGCCACCGGCAGGGCGGTGAGCACCCACCCTGTCATGCGACCCTGAGCCGTGTGCACACTCACTTGCCTCTTCAGGCGAAACCGCTCACGGATGACATGCCCGGTCTTGTCAAGAACCTCGGCAAGATTACCCCCGCTCTCCTTCTGAATCATGATTGCGGTTGCGAAAATGCGGAGGTCCTGAAGGGGGACGCGTTTGATCAGGTTGTCCAGTGCATTCTTCAGCTCCAGGCCGTAATTCTGCTCCTCGAAACAAGTCCTGAATTCGCAGCCCACTGGATCGGAGCATTCACGAGCCACCGAGCCGAGAGCGGCAATAAGGCTGTGTCCCGCGCGCAAGGCACTCACCATCATATCCAGCGCTTCGGGCAGCCCTTGCTGAAACGCGTCTAGGCGCTTGCTGCGTTTATGAAGAACAAAGGCAAGCGGCGCGGCGCCCAGCAGCAATCCCACCGGCAAAGCAATGAGGATGGAATCGAAGCGCAAGTAAGTCAAATAAGCCGGGAACGCAAAGCACAGCCCGCAACCGACCACCAAGGTTCCGGCATTCCATTTGAGATCGGCTTGATAGAGCAGGGTATGGAGGATGGGCGCCACATCGAACTCTCGCAACTTGCGATTGAGCCAGGGGATGCTGCTGATCATGTCGCTCTTGCGAAAATTGATGTCCTTGTTGCTATCTTTTGAATCGCCGTCAGTGGCCAGAGCCGAGTCGAGCGCGGCATGTACCGTTTTGGCCTTCTGAGAGGCGCCGCTCCCCAGGGCGTGCAGCAGCAGAGCAACAACAGCGAACACGCCTATGAAGATTGCGACAATGGTTAATCCCATATATGTTGCCCTCCTTTTCTCTCAATTGACCTGCGTTTCGCGCTCGAACAGGGCCGGCGGCAGGACGATACCGGAGAGGCGCAGCCGCTCCAGAAACCGGGGACGAATATGCGTCGGCTGGAAGATGCCGATGACCTTGCCATCGGGCCCGATACCCTTCTTGCTGAAGGTAAAAATCTCCTGCATGCTGATGACGTTTTCTTCCATGCCTGTGATCTCGGAGATGCTGGTGACTTTGCGCGTGCCGTCGCTCAAGCGGGTGGACTGTACAACGATGGTGATGGCCGATGATATCTGCTGGCGGACGGATTTTTCCGGCATATTCATATTGCCCATGGCCACCATGGATTCCAGCCTGGAGATGGCATCGCGAGGCGTGTTGGCGTGAATGGTGGTCATGGAGCCTTCGTGTCCGGTATTCATGGCCTGGAGCATATCGAAGGCTTCTTCTCCGCGCACCTCGCCCATGATGATGCGGTCGGGGCGCATGCGCAGACAGTTGATCAGCAATTGACGCTGCTTGATTGCGCCCTGCCCTTCAATGTTGGGCGGACGCGTTTCCAGTCGCACGATGTTTTCCTGCGCCAGGCGAAGTTCGGCCGCGTCTTCGATGGTGACGATGCGTTCGGTGCGTGGAATGTACTGCGACATGATGTTCAGCAGGGTGGTCTTGCCGGTGCCGGTGCCGCCTGAAATGAGGATGCTGATTCTGGCTTTTACCGCGGAGGAAAGCACCTCCATCATTTCCGGAGAAACGCTTTTCAACTGCACCAGCTGATTGGCCGCCAGGGGACCTGTCCCAAAGCGGCGAATGGACAGGGAGGGGCCGTCCAGCGCCAGGGGTGGGATGATGGCATTCACGCGCGAGCCGTCGGGCAACCGGGCATCGACCATGGGGGAGGACTCATCCACCCTGCGCCCCACGCGCGACACGATGCGGTCGATGATCTGCAATAGGTGGTGATCGTCGCGAAAGGTCGTATCCACCCTCTGCAGAAGCCCGTTTTTCTCAATGAAAACATGATCCTTATTGTTGACCAGGATGTCCGATATCTTTGCATCTCTGAGCAGGGGTTCAAGCGGACCAAGGCCAAAAACCTCGTCGAGCAGGTCCGCTTGTATCCTTTCCTGTTCGTCGTAGTTCAGGGGAACACGCTGGTCGGAGATGATCTCCTTGACGATTCCGGCCACCGCCTGGCGCGCCTGACTGGAATTGACGCGCGACAGCTTCTCCAGATCCAGCTTGGAGATCAGGGTCCGGTGTATCTCCGCTTTGTATTTCTCCAGATTCAGCAGTTCCACAGTTCAACCTTCCATCAGAGCAGGATACTCGACAGCTCCTCAGCTATTTCGAGGAGAAGCCCCTGCTAAAAAAAAGCGGCCATGAGCCGATGACGCATCACCCGCCCAGCGAGAAGTTCACGCTCACCGTGGTCTCCACATCTACCGGCTCGCCGTCGAGCAGGTAGGGCTTATAGCGCCAGGTCTTCACGGCATCGAGCGCAGGCTGCCTTAACATGGTCGGTCCGCTGACAACATGGAGATTTTGGATCTCTCCCGTCTTGGAAATGGTGGCTTGAATCACCACCGTGCCTGAAACGCGGGCTTCCCTGGCCATCTGGGGATAAACGGGCGAGGTCTTCTGAATCAGCAAACCGCCGGCGACGCCTGCCGAGATGCTCATTCTCGAGGGAGCCGCAATCTTCACCTTGGGCCCGTTCGATCCGCTGAAGACGTTGCCAGCCGCGCCGCTGCCGCCCACGCCTTCCAGACCGGATGAAGCGAAGCCAGAAGAGGGCGGAGGCTCCCTGCCAGCCAGCATCTTAAGATCACTCGGAATGCGGGATGGCGTACTCAGCTGACGATTCATCATCTCCGCCTGCGTACGCTGGTGATCCGTATCGGAGTTAGTCTGCGCCTGCGCCTGAGTCTGTGCCTGCGTCTGTGTGGGCGCGGTCACGTTGGTGGCCGCCTGCTGTGTCGTATTCGCCGCCGTTTGCTGCTGCTGAGCAACTGTTGGCTTGGGCGCAGTTGTACTGGGCCGCGACCTGGAATAGCCTAGAAAACCGAGGATGAGCAGCAACGTAACCGTACCGGCGCCGATCAGCGGCATCAGTCCTTTCTTCTTGCCAGTGCTCTCGTCCTTGTGTTTCACGACTTTGGGTTGAGTCGGATGAAACACCTGTTCAGCTTCCGCATAGGCCGCCGCCGAGGCGCGCGGATAGGCGTTCGGTACCCTATTCATCACGGGCGGCGCGGCAACTCGCGCTGCCGCTGGTTTGGCAGACTGTGCCGCAGTAGATTCCCCGCTATCCCATTCGCTAAAATCCGCGGGAAGCGTTGTGGGTTGCGCAATTTCTATTTCTTCTGGAGGTACCATTGACCATCGGCTCCCTTCACATACGTCGCGCCTTTGTAACTGCGCGTTTCAAGTTTGCTTTGTTGATTGAAGGCGGTGTCGCTGTTTTGCGCCCTCTGCTTTGCGCCGCCATAGTCTCCTTGGACCATATCAGCATCGGCCATGGCTGGCATAAGCATATTGATGTTTGGCAACCCTTCCACCACCAGCGACACCGTGGCTTGCGCCGTGGTGTAGTCCGCGGTGTCCGTGGGAGTAAACGTTGCAGAAAGTGTATGCGTCCCCACCGCGATGACGTTGCCCGCGGAGGGAGTATAGACAAAGGTGCCCGGAATCAACGCCGTGGCATTCAACTGCGCGGCGCTGAGCGCGGTACCGTAGGAAATGGCTGGGGGAGCCGGCCATGTAATGATGGGCGTTGCCTTGGTGACAGTGAGCTGCACCGTGGCATGCGCCGAAGCGTCGTCCGAGCTGTCCTTCGGAGTAAATGTTACCGAGAGCGTATGCGTTCCCGCCGGCAGCAATTCGCCTTCCGAGGGAGAATAAACGAAGCTGCCCGGAACCGATGCCGAAGCATTTAGTTGCGCCGAACCGAGCACCGTGCCGTAGGAGATGGGGTCGGGCGCCGGCCAGGTAATGACGGGCATTGACTTGGTGACTGTGAGCTGCACGGTGGCATGCGCATCGGGAAAGTTGGCGTCTGTCGGCGTAAAAGTAACCGTGAGCGTATGCGTTCCCTTGGGGAGTACTTCGCCCGCGACAGGCGCGTAAACGAAGGTGCCCGGAACCGATGCGGTGGCATTGAGCTGGGCGGCGCTGAGTGGCGTGCCGTGTGAAATGGCGGCCGGCGCAAGCCAGGTGATGGTGGCCGGCTTTGCCTTAGTGACAGTGAGCGTGGTGGTGGCCTGTACCGTGACATAGTCCGAGGTATCAGTTGGAGTAAATATAGCCGAGAGCATATGCGTTCCCGCCGCCAACATTTCACCCACCCCAGGATTGTATACGAATTTTCCCGGAACCGATGCCGTGGCGCTGAGCTGAGCGGAACTCAGCGCGGTGCCGTATGCGATCGCAGCCGGCTCCGGCCATGTCACGAATGGCGTTGCCTTGACGACTGTAAGTGATACCGCGGCCTGCGAGGTATTGTAGTTCGCGGTGTCTGCCGGGGTGAAGGTTACCGACGGCGTATGCGTCCCCGCCGTAAGTACCGCGCCCGCGGCTGGAATGTAGACGAATTTTCCCGGTACCGTCGCCGTGGCATTGAGTTGAGCGCTGCCCAGAGCCGTGCCATACACAATCGCATCCGGCGTCGGCCATGTGACGGCCGGCGTCACTTTGGTGACGATCAGCGAGACCTCGCTTTGGGCCGTGCTGTAGTTCGTCGCGTCCGTCGGAGTGAAGGTCGCCGTCAGCGCATGCATTCCTGTTGTCAAAACTGCGCCCGCGGCTGGAGTGTAGACGAAAGTCCCGGGAACTGATGCCGTGGCATTCAGTTGAGCACTGCTGAGCGCGGTGCCATAGGGAACTGAAGCCGGCACAGACCAGGTGATGATGGGCTTGGCCTTGGCCACCGTGAACGACACAACAGCCTGCGCCGAGGTGAAGTCCATGGCGTCGTCCGGAGAAAAGGTTGCCGTCAATGTCTGTATTCCGGCGGCCAGCACCGTGCCCTCCTCCGGAGTGTAAACAAATCTTCCCGGAACCGATGCCGTGGCATTCAGCTGAGCGGAGCTGAGCGAGGTTCCATATAAAATCGGCGCTGGCGTTGGCCATGCGATGGCCGGGGTCGCCTTGGTGACGGTAAGCGTCACGGTGGCCTGAGCCGTGGTGTAGCCCTCGGCGTCCTCTGGAGCGAAGGTGGCCAATAGCTTATGCGTTCCTGCCTCCAGCATCTCGCCTGCCGCCGGAATGTAGGTGAATCTTCCCGGAACCGACGCCTTGGCATTGAGCTCCGCGGCGCCAAGAACTGAACCATAGGCAATGGAAGCGGGTGTCGGCCAGGTGATGACCGGCTTCTCCTGGCTCGCTTGTTCAGCCGGCCTTGCTTGTTCAGCCGGCCTTGTTTGTTCGGCCGGCGCACTTTGCAGATGCCATTCACCATCCGTGCCCTTCACATAGACGGAGCCCTTGTAGGTGCGCGTTTCAGGTCCACTCTGCTGCACAGGCAAGTTGGCGATCGGTGCTTTACTGAGGTGCCATTCGCCATCCTCGCCCTTCACATAGACGGCGCCTTTGTAAGTACGCGTTTCTAATTCAGTCTGCTGGCGTGAAGGAGTGGCGCTTGGCAGAGCCCACTGCTTCGCGCTCCCCTGATCCGCGCGTTCCGCTTTAGCTGGAGTGGCCGGCTTGGCTGGAGTGACTGGCCTCTGCGCCGCTGCTGCCGGCGCGGGGCTTACGGGAGGAGTACGGGAGGGTGGCCTGCTCGGAATCTTCGCCGCTGCTTCTGGCCTGGCGATGATGCTGTCCATGTCGGAGCCCAAGCCTAGCTGCGTCAGGGTCTGCGCATTTCCGCTGGAGGGAGACTTGGAGGAAAAGCCCCGGCTGAAACTCTTCAGACTAAAGCCGCTCTTCTTATCCTGGATTGCGGGCAAGCCGCAAGCGGCTCGGGCCATCTGCCGGATGAGCCGGGAAATCGGCGAATCTTCAAGCGCCAGAGGAATCGCCGTGGTCTGCATACGCTTCACGGCGTTGTAATCGTTGGGAATCTTCCACTGCGCCGGCCGGGTGAGAGCCTTGGTGATTTGATCTTCGGAAAGGCCCATGGAGCGGGAATCAAAGCGGTTGAGAACGATCTCCAGCCGGGGAACCGGGGTCGAGAAATACTGCGAGATCAGGCGATTTGAGTTGCGCAATCCAGCGATGCCGGCCTCCAGCACCAGGTAAACCGTGGAGCCGTCTTTGAACAGGCTCGTACTCATCAAATCCAGCCTGGACCCTATATCGATGACCACGTTGTCGAAGTCCTGCCGCGCCACTGCGATCAGCCTATCAATGGCATCATTGGACGCATCGTATTGGGGAAACTTGCCGGGAGCCGCAAGCACGGAGACTCCGGTGCTGTGCTTGACCAAAAGCCTGGAGAGAAAACTCGAATCCAGCCGGTTGAAATTCTGCAAAGCGTTGATGGTCGAGTATTCGGCGATCACACCGAGATTCAACGCCGCGTCACCCAGCGGGAGGTCGAGATCGATCAACAGGGTGTTTTGGCCTGTCTCCTGGGCCATGGATACAGCAAAATTGCAGGCCAGCGTGGTGACGCCGTCGCCGCCCTTGGCCCCCAGAAACACCAGCAGCCTGCCACCGGTCTTCTTGGGAATACGCGTGGCCGGACGCCGTGCTGAAGCCCTGACCAGAGCCTCCGCCATGGTGCTCTGCGCAAAGGGCATGGTGAGAAACTCGCGAGCACCGGCGCGCATGCAGCGAACCAGCAGCTCCGGATCCGCCTTCACCGAATACACCATCACCGTCGCCGAGCCGTTGGCGCAGATGCTCTCCACCAGTTCCAGAGCGTACTCCGGATGGCTGTCCAGATCGATGATAATGACGTCGTAATGCTGCTCCAGCAGCCGGGGCACATCGTCCAGGCTGGGAGGATAGGAAGAAAACTCCCTGATTTCGCCTCCCTGGCACCCAGCCAGAGCGGTGGATGCAGCCTTGCGGCGCTCCTCGTCCGGACCGATCAGCGCAATCGACAGCACATTGCCGCCAAGCGAGTCCGGATACTGGTCATCGAGATAAGACGGTTCAGAATTCACTGAATTACTGCCCCCTGACGTGTGCGGCTTTCCTTGCGGGCTAGTCGAGGATCGATATGAGGATTGCCAATTGGACATGCTACTTCGCTCCCATTTCTCATCGAGCAAAAAAGGACATTAACGTTCCTACGGCGATAGCTGGAGCGTGAGGAATCCAACTCTTGCGTAAATCATCGAGTGAACTCTTCTGATCGCCATCCACTTCGCTCCGCTTCCTGCCAAAAACCAGATCGCCAGCGTATAAAAACAGCTTGCTGAATATCTTGCGATAGGCGATCCAGCACAGAACCATGATTCCCTCGATTATGGCGGTGAAAAACACTGCCCAAAAGATTTGTACCGGGCCAATCCAGGCCCCAAGAGCGGCGCACAGCTTCACGTCTCCGCCGCCCTTGCCGCCCATCCAGAAAAGAATTCCGTAGATCAACAGGCCAAGTCCCATGCCGGCGAAGCTTTGCCCAAGGCCATGCCACCTGAATTGACCGAGGCCATGCCCGCTAATGCCCCGGCTGATGTCACCCCAGTCAGTCCGCCAGGGAGAAATTACAAGCCCGGCCAGAAGGAAAGGAAGGACAAGCCAGTTGGGGATGCGGCGATATCGCATATCTGTGTACAGAGCCACGGCGAGCACCAGCAGTGTTGGCCACCATGCAAGCGAATGCATACCCTCTCCTTCCCCCCGATATCCTGGGAAACATCATTATTGCAACAGTCTAACTATTACTGCAATTGGTTAACCAAACTGTATATGCTTAAAACTACCTGAAATCATATACTTGACGGAATACTGCCCCGCATGTGTACACGGATGTTTACTGAAAAGCGCTCTAGAGTGAAGCGAGGCGTATACACACTCAACGTCCGCATCTTTGGCTGCTACAGCAGCTTACGGGAACAACAGGATCTGCACAAGGACACTCTTGAGGGGGTCTCCAGATGATTAGTACCCTGATTATCTATTACTAAAGAAACCATAATCGTACTCCAATCGCATTATCTTGGCTCCCGGAAAGTCGGCTACCCTGGGGCGTGATCCTCCATTCATGAATCGTTTTCGGCGTTATCTATTGAATATATAGAGTTTATAATACTTAGATACGGAGGCTGATGAAGGTGCACGTCGATCAGATCTTCCCATCACATATACCTCTAGCCGAAATCCAAGAAATTATAGTCGGGAAATAGTACCAAAGTAATCTCGACACAACCCTGACCGATTGTTACGATTGATTGCTAGAATCTAGCATTGCCAAATGATACCTTGGATATTATCCCCAAGGGACAGGTTGCCATCTGGGTAACACCAGCGTGGCGTATTTTGCTGTTGGCATTGCAGCCGCTGCGGCAGGGTATTGATGCTTTTGCCGTTTCTCCCCTGGGGAGCGGCATGATGTGTTTTAGCTCGGAGCTGGTCTAGCATGATCAAGATCGGTCTATTTTCGGAAGATCGTACGCTCCATACGCTGCTTTCCTCAGCCCTGGGGAAGGACTTTGAGATTCTCCTCGAGCCGGATGAAGACGGCATGAATCTGATCCGGGCTGCCGGAGATTGCGATGTCATGATTCTGGATCTGCATTCGAATCATGATTCGTTGCAGGAGCGGATTGCCTGTACCCAAAGACTGATTGCAACTCAGGTTCCATCGGTGATCATGGCCGATGATGCACTTCGCACCACCGCGTTTGAACTGGTTCGCTCAGGCGCCTTCGGCTACTGCCGCAGACCGCCCTCCATTCGGGATCTCAAAACCATGCTCAGCCGGGCGTTTGAGAATTCCACGCTCAGGCAGCAACTGCAGACGGTTCAGCAGCAACTGGAATTACCCGGCAACTGCGACCGGTTAATTGGAGCCAGTCCGCAGATGCAGCGGGTTTATCAACTGGTGCATCGCGTTACCAACCTCAACGCCGCGGTGTTGGTGACCGGCGAAAGCGGAACCGGCAAGGAACTGATAGCCCGCGCCATCCACAATCTGGGCACCCGCGCCAGCCGTCCGTTTGTGGCTGTCTCCTGCGGCGCCATCCCTGAAACCCTGATTGAGGCCGAGTTGTTCGGCCATGAAAAAGGCGCTTTCACGGGCAGCAATGGGGCGCGAGAAGGCTACTTCGAGCAAGCCGCCGACGGCACTCTGTTTCTGGATGAGATTGGCGACCTGAGCCTGTTCACCCAAGTCAAGCTGCTGCGCGTTCTGCAGCAGATGGAATTCAGCCGCCTGGGCAGCACCAAACTCATCCCTTTGAGGGCTCGGCTGATCTTCGCCACTCACCAGGACCTGGAAAAATTGGTGGCTGAAGGAAAATTCCGCCAGGACCTCTTCTATCGCATTAATGTGATGCGCATTGAATCACCGCCGCTCCAGGAACATCCCGAAGACATTCCGCGGATTGCCCGGCATTTCCTGCGCCAGTATGGGCAAGTGTTTCAAAAGCCGATGGAAGATATCGAGCGCGATGCGCTGGCCATGCTGCAAAGTTACCCCTGGCCCGGGAATGTGCGCGAGCTGGAAAACGTGATCCAGAGGGCCATCATCCTCGCGCCTGGTAAGACCGTTCGCGCAGAAGATCTAAATCTGAACATCGAGGAAACCGATGCGGACATCGGCGACATCGGTGAAGTTGTCGATTTCGCCGATTACCATCCCGCCGGCTCCTTTGAACGGCAGCTTCGCGACTACAAAGTCAAGCTGGCCGTAGCAGCTGTGCGAGAGAACAATGGGAATAAAACACTGGCTGCCAGAAGCCTGTGCATCTCTCGTGCTTATTTGCATCGCCTCATCAGGCTTGCCGAGCCCGACGCCGACTTCGATCAGGATATTCGTGACGTCGCTAATGGCTGAGTGCTGCCTCACCCGCTGATCATTTTCTTGCTTTATGGACTCGTAATCAAGCCTTAGGTGTGCGTGTTGTATCCCTGCGGCCCGGCAATGACCAACCCGCTGTTCTGCCGTCCGTGGATATACCAGCAGCACCAGTTGGTTTCATGAGCTTCACTATCGACCGGCGCGGTTAAATCCATGTAGATTACCTTGCCGTAGAGAAATATCTTTTCTTCCCAGGTTTCGATGCGCCTGTATCTTTCCTCGGAGTCGCAAAGTCCTTTCGCATCAGCGCGGCAGAAAGGCTTAATCGCAGTTGTTTCCCCCGGAAGCAGAATGATGGGAGTAAACGGGGCGCCTGGTTTCTCTTCCCCATACTCGGGATTGCCGGGAAGGTGCTCTTCGTCCAGGGCAATCCTGGTCCTTTCCGCGGTATCAACGATCCTGGCCGGAGTACGGCCCCGGTTCGTGGCCATGACGGTAAAACTGTTCTCCGCGCTGGGGGATGGCTCGACGGAAATCAGGATCCAGGATCTCTCCGCATGGAGGATAGCCTGAGCAGTCATGAGTGCGGCATGAGAGCTGGCGGCGGCGGCCTCGGCTGCGGTTTCCACGTATCCCATTTGGCGGTCAATCTTTTTGAGCAGAGAGAGAGCTATCATGATGCCGGCGTAGCCCAGAATGACCAGCACCAGATTGGCCGCCCATGAGACTTTCTCCTGCCAGGTCCAACCCGGATGCGCGACGGGCGGCGGATTGGCAACGCTTATGTGCGAGGGCTGGATCTCCCGAACGCCGCTTTCGCCTTCAGTTTTTGGCGCTGGGCTGGTTGTCTCTTGCGGAACGTTAGTTGAAGGCACTGAAACGGGTGGTGCCGGCCGATTTACGCCACCCTGGCCGCCTGTCTGAGCAGCATCTGTCGCGGGCGCCTGTGTGAGGGCCAGCATCACCGCAAATATCGCTAAACCCTTCAATCTCATGGGGCAAATGTATCACACGACTCTTGCAAAGTCCTGCGCTCGAAAGCTGCTTGCAAGATTGCTGAGGAGACCTGTTACGGCTCCACGACTTCCACGCCCCGCCAAAAGGCCACGTATCCCTTGATCTTGCGCGCCATTGGCTTGGGGTCGGGATAATACCAGGCTGCGTCCGGGTTATCCTCCCCATCGATCAGCAGTGACATGTAGCGCGCCTGCCCCTTCGCCGGATCGAGGGAGGTGGTCGTGCTGGGACGAAAATACTCGCGCTTCAGGCTGGATTCGGGAAAGTAGACGTTCCCATCCACCGTCTGTGTCGTCTCGCTTTCGGCAATCACCTTGCCGTTCCATATTGCTCGTGCCATGGGTTGTACCGAAAAATTCGCTATTATCCCCTATCGGCCCAATAGCGGCTCCGATGAGAGGGTCGGATACACATTAACAGAGATTCGCCGTCAGGTCGAGTCCTCATCAGGGCTTGGGAGGATAAGAATACCGGCCGTGCGCCTCCTGCCGGGCGGGCAGGCTCTTGCGACGGGCCTCCACGTTCTTGAGCACCGCCTCGTAGCGCTGCGCCGCGGCTGAGAACCGGTTCACCAACTCGGCTGTCTTCGTCAGGAAGCCCGGATTCTTCTCCCGAATTCCATCCAGAATGTGCGCGAATTTGGCCAGCATGAAAAACCCCTCGGCGTTGCAATCCACAAATAACTCCGCCGAAACCGCCCCGTGCAGCACCAATGCCGCGGCCATCTCCCAATAGGTGAGCACCTGGCGCAGCCAGGCGTTGTGCGGGTCGTCGGGGTTTTCCGCCACGGCAAAAAACTCCTCCGCCGTAGCCGGCCAGAACTCGCCCGTCATCCACGCGCGCGCCTCGCGCATCACCGCCTCGGTGCGCAGTTCATACAGTTTGAGAATGATATCGGCATCCGCCGGGGTTGCTAGCATTCGTTCCATGAGTCAGTTCTCCGCAAACCCATACTACAAGATTAGGTTGGTGTTAATGTGCGACCGCTTTTCGGCTAAGCAGGCGCTGCTCATTACGCCTGTTGCAAAACCTTCTTGCCGCCCCTCTTTGCCGCCTTCTTTGCCGCAGGCTTCATTGCTGCCTTCACATCCGTCTTGGCGGATTCTTTCTCAGCTATCGGCCCATGCGTCTCGGCGGTCGGCAACGGCGGCGCGTCGCCAATCCGCTTCGAGTAGCTGCAAACCACGGCGCTCTCTGCCGGCGCGGCGCCCTTGTCCGCTCGCTTCTTCGGCGCAACCTCTTCCTCGGCCGCTTTTTTCTTATTCGGACACTCCAGATAGATCCCCGACCGCAGCGTCTTTTCCACCAGATAAGGACTGCCGCACTCCGGGCACTTCTCAGCCACCGGCTTGTTGTTCGATGTAAAGTCGCACTTCGGATAATTTGTGCAGCCCCAGAAAATGTTTCCCCTCCGCGCCTTCCTCTCAGCTATGTCGCCCGTGCCGCACTTGGGACACTTCAAGCCTTCAATGATGTTCTGCTTCACATACTTGCACTTGGGATACCCGGAGCAGCTAACGAACTCCCCGTAACTTCCCTGGCGCAACACAAGAGGCTTGCCACATTGCGGGCAGACTTCGCCCGTCGGCTGCGGCGCGGCCACCTTCTGCTGCTGCTTCGAGCTCAGCTTGCGGAAGGTCTTGCAGGGCGGGTCCTCGTTGAACCCCGGGCACGACATGAACATCCCGAAGGGCCCGCGCCTGAGCACCATCACCCGTCCGCAGTTGTCGCAGTACTCCTCCTGCTCGCCCGCCTCCTGCGCCTCCGGCGTGTTCATATCCGGCTTGCCCGCCGTGTTCTCCTTGGTAAACGTGCAGCTGGATTTGTCTTTCTTGTCATAAGCCGAACAGGCAAAGAAACTGCCGAACTTGCCCCACTTCAACACCAGCGGCGATCCGCACAGATCGCACTTTTCGTCCGTCTTCTTCTCCATGCGCTTGATGTTGCGCATGTTCTTGCCGGCATCCTTTAGTTCGTCCGCAAAGTAGCCGTAGAAGCCATTCAGCAGGTCGGTCCACTTCTCGTGACCCTCTTCGATCTCGTCCAACTCCTCTTCCAGCTTGGCTGTGTACGCCACATCAAAGATGTACGGAAAATTCTCCACCAGCAGGTCGCAAACCACCATCCCGATCTCGGTGGGATAAAACCGGCCGCTATGTTTGGTCACATACTCGCGATCCTGGATGGTGTTGATGATCGACGCATAAGTCGAAGGCCGCCCGATGCCCCGCTCCTCCAGCTCCTTCACCAGCGAAGCTTCGTTGTATCGCGGAGGCGGCGAAGTAAAGTGCTGCTCGTCCTTCAACTCATCCAGTTCCAGCCGCTTCACGTTGTCCAGGTTGGGCAGCTTGTTGCCGGCCTCGTCCTCCTCGTCCTTCTCGGCAATCTCATAGACCTTCAGGAATCCATCAAATCGCACCACCGAGCCGCTCAGGCGAAAATCATACGTCTTCCCTGTCTTCGCACTGACTGCCGCAATCTTCGCCGTGGTCACGTCAAAAACCGCCGGCGTCATCTGCGAAGCCACAAATCGCTGCCAGATCAGCCGGTAGAGCTTCAACTGTTCTTCTGTTAAATAGCTTGCAATCGATTCCGGCGTCCGCGAAGCATCGGTGGGTCGAATCGCTTCGTGCGCGTCCTGTGCTGCCTTTTTGCCCTTGTACACATTCGGCGTCGCAGGCAGATACTGCGTCCCCAGCTGCTCGCCGATCCACTCCCGCGCCCCTTCAATCGCCTCCGGCGCCACGCGCGGCGAGTCGGTTCTCATGTAAGTAATCAGGCCCACCGGCCCTTCGGCGCCAATCGCCACGCCTTCATAGAGCCGCTGCGCCACGCCCATCGTCCGCCGCACATTGAAGCCCAGCTTGCTGGACGCGTCGCGCTGCAACTGGCTGGTGATAAACGGAGCCAGCGGCCGTCTCTGCTTTTCCGTGGACTGCACCGAAACCAGCGACCACTGCGCCTTTTCCAGCGCCGTCGTCACTGCCTTCATTGACTTCTCATCCGGCAGTGCGCTGCCGATAAACTGGTCTTTCCCATCCTTGTCCTTGCCGTTCGGAACGCGCGCCGGCTCCCCATCGATCCCCACAAAACGTGCTTTGAAACTCTTGTCCGCCTGTTTCTCCGGGTGAAGCACTGCGTCCAGAGTCCAGTACTCCACCGGACCAAACGCGCCAATCTCCCGCTCGCGCTCCACAATCAGCCGCACGGCCACCGTCTGCACGCGCCCCGCCGACAAGCCCCGCCGGACTTTGTCCCACAACAGCGGTGAAATCTGGTAGCCGACTAATCGATCTAATATGCGCCGCGTCTGCTGCGAATCCACCAGGTTCTGATCCAGATCCCGTGCATGCTTGAAAGCCTCTTGCACCGCCTTTTTCGTAATCTCGTTGAAGGTCACGCGGCGAATCTTCTTCCGCTCTTTGGCCGAGGTCCCCAACTGCAGCGCCAGATGATATGCAATCGCCTCGCCCTCGCGATCCGGGTCAGGCGCCAGATAGATTTCGTCTGCCTTGGCCGCAGCCCGCTTCAACTGCGCCACAACCTTTTCCTTGCCCGGAGACACAATCAGCGTCGGCTCAAAGCTCCGCTTCTCCAGCTCCACGCCCAGTTCGTTCTTGGGCAGGTCCATAATGTGACCCACCGACGCCAGAACCTCGAAGCCCGCGCCCAGATATTTCTCGATTGTCTTCGCCTTGGCGGGAGACTCGACGATCACCAGTGATTTGCTCATTGCCATCCTTGATTCCAACTACACTCTACCTTGTCCAGCTTGCTCCGTCTGTTGGACTCGGTTCAGCCAAGTTCCGTTGACTTCGCAAACTGTCCAGATTCGGCCACTGCCTCCGGCCGCCTTCCCCCTCCGGGAAAAATGATCCGCAAAGAATGGACCCTACCACGGAACACCACTCCATTTCCACTGTTAGCCGGCTTCATCCATCTCAGTAATCTCATCTTTGCGTGCTCAAAGTTACCTTCGTGTCTGGTGATTCAACCCATAATCCCATCAAAAGATTGCCCTGTCGCGCGTCAAGCAGACAATCTCGCCGGCGCAATGCTGGCCGATAAAGTAACTGTGGTGCAAGCCGCTACGCACAGACAAGCATGAATGATATTCCATGATCCGGATCAGAAACATATCGAGCCAGACAGCGCAAGGCGGCAATCGCCTCCCGCCCGATCATCGCATATATCTTTATGCCGGCGATGTAGCCACCAGCACCCGGCCGGTTGTGCTCTACACGCTTCTCGGCTCCTGTGTCGCAGTCTGCCTCTATGACCCGGTCTTGCGCGGCGGCGGCATGAATCATATTCTTCTTCCCGGCAGCAGCCTGGACTCGGAGAGCTCGCGCTATGGAGTCAACGCAATGGAGCTGCTGATCAACGATCTGATGAAGAAAGGCGGAGACCGGCATAGGTTTGTCGCCAAAGCATTCGGCGGAGCCAATGTATTGCCAGGCCTGAAAACCGCCTTGATCGGAGATATGAATACCGCCTTCGTCCGCGGGTTTCTTGAGGTCGAAGGCATCCCTTTGGTCGCAGAACGAATGGGTGGAACATTCGGAGTCAACGTGCACTTCAGCACCGGCACCGGCGAAGTGCTTGTACGCGCAGTCGATGGTTCGCGGCTGCCGAAGATTGTCCGCGCGGAAAGTACCTATTGGCACTCGCACATCGACGATGCTCATCACAGCGGAGAGATCACATTATTCTGATAGAGCAACTACGCACATCCGTCGGCCGATACCGGTGGCCGCCGCTTCATCGCGAGTAGTCACATCACCCGCACGTAGTTTTTCCCCGGCATGCACCGTACGCGTCCCGTGATCTCCAACTCGAAGAGCGCCGTAAACACCTCGGAAGATGTCAGCTGCGTTTCCAGCAGCTCCAGAATCTCGTCGATCTGCAAGGCCTCGTCGGTGCGCAGAACCTCCAACACCATGGCCTCTTCGGGCCGCAGAACTTGCTCGGGTAATAGAGATGCGGTAACCGGCGATTTGGATTCAGCCGGCGCCTCGGCCTCCAGTTCCAGCCGCACCTGCGAGGGCAGATCCTCCCACACATCCTCCCACGTGGCCACCAGCTTAGCCCCCTGCTTGATGAGCGTGTTGGGCGTCCACGATCCTTTGTTGGTCACGTTGCCCGGCACCGCGTAAAGGTCGCGATTTTGTTCGGCGGCGCAGCGCGCTGTCACCCGCGTGCCGGAGTTCTCCGCCGCCTCCACCACCAGCACGGCCACGCTCAGCCCGCTCAATATCCGGTTGCGGCGAGGAAAGTTCTGCGGCGCGGGAAACGTCCCCATCGGCATCTCGCTCACAATCGCTCCGCCGGTAGAAAGAATCTCCTCGGCCAGCTTCTTATTTTCTTTGGGATAAACCACGTCGATGCCCGTGCCCCATACAGCCACAGTGGGCATGCGCGCCGCCAGAGCCCCGCGGTGCGCGCAGGAGTCGATGCCTCGCGCCATGCCGCTGATAATCAACAGCCGCCGCACCGCCAGATCTCGCGCTAACATCTCCGCCACGCCCGATCCGTACGGCGTCGGATGCCGCGTGCCCACAATCGCAATCCCCGGCCTGCTCAGCAAATTGGCCGCGCCCCTGACCCACAGCACCGGCGGCGGATCGTAGATTTCTTTGAGCCGCTCCGGATATCCCGCGCAACTATACGTCACCAGCGTCGCGCCCTGCGCCGCCACCTTCGCCCACTCCTCTTCGGCAGCCTGGCGCGCCTTGCCGTCAAAGATGAACTGCGCCGCTTGAGCAGGAAACCGCAGCCCTTCCAGAGCAGTCAGCGGCAACGTGAAAATCTGGCTCGCCGTCTCCAACTGTTTCACTGCGTCCAAAATCCGCTTCGGACCCAGCCCAGGCGCCAGCACCAGCCCGAGCCACGCCAACCGCTCCTCGTCCAATGGAGCCGCCGCTGTGCTGATCGCATCTAGGGGAAGTGTGCTCATTTTTTCAGGCTCCTGTCCGAAAACTGGACACTAATTTTTCCTCACATGAAACCTGACCCCTCCTTTGACTCAATTTCGTACACGTTAGTCGTCCTTATTAGAAGAAGTCAAGCCAACAACGCTCACCCTGAGAATGCTACACTGCATCCCGAGCCCGGCGTTGTACTCTATCTGAGCGTGAATGTTCGACCCCCATCCCGTCTGCGCATCGCCGCCATCGGCTTCCTCAACCCCGCGCCCCTGATGTGGGACTTCGAGCACCCGCCCCTCGAAGCCTCGCTCGCACTCCGCTATCAGATCGATAAAATGTCGCCCTCCGAGTGCGCCATCCGTCTGGCTTCGGGCACGGCCGACATCGGCCTCATCCCCATCGCCGCCCTGGCCACAACCCCCGGCCTGCGCATTCTTCCCGGCTGCACCATCGCCTCCAAAGGCCGTGTGCGTTCCTTGCTGCTGGTTCGCCGCGCCGCCCAGCGGCTCCATACCCTGCGCTCCGTGGCTGCCGACATGGCCAGCCGCACCACTCTGGCCCACGCCCGCATTCTTTTTCGTCACTGGGGAAACCCCGATGTGCCTTTCTTACCCGCCGTCGCCGACCTCGACTCCATGCTCCAGAGAGCCGACGCAGCCATCCTCATTGGCGACCCTGCCCTGCTGGCTCTCGAGGAGCGATCCAACCGCTTCGAGCGCACTGGTGAAGAACTGGTTTACCACGACCTCGCCGAGGAATGGCACACTCTAACCAGCCTGCCCTATGTCTCCGCCGTCTGGGGCGCGGCCCTAAAAAATATGGGTGCCCCAGGTCCCTCGCATTTGGGGACCTGGGAATCCACCATCACCGATTTCATTCAATCCCGCGACCACGGTCTGCAGAATATCGACGCCCTGGTCGCCGAGTGGTCCAGCCGCATCGCCATCCCCGAGCAGACCATCCGCGCGTATCTGACCGCCAACATCCACTACATCCTCGATGAAGAATGTCTCGAAGCCATGAAAGTTTTCTTCCGCATGGCCGCCCAGGCTGGCGCTCTGCCGCAGTACAACTTCTCCATGGATGAGTTGCGTTAACGCGGGTGCTCTACCTTCAGAATGGGTGCCCCACCTTCGCCAATTCGCGCATTTTGCGAATTGGTTAAGGTGGGATATATACAGCTCTCTATAGCTATTCCCTATCCCCTACTCCCTGCCTTTCAGATCTCCCACCTCAGCAGCACCGCTCCCGTAGTAAACCCCGCACCGGCCGCGGCCAGCAAAACCAGGTCGCCCTTCTTCAGCTTGCCTTCTTCCAGCGCCGTTCCCATGGCCAGAGGAATGGTCCCCGCCGAGGTGTTGCCGTACCGGTCAATGTTGATGATGACCCGCGACCGGTCCATGCCCAGCCGGTCAGCCGTGGCCGTGATAATCCGCAGATTGGCCTGGTGCGGAATGAAGCAGCCCAATTCCGCGCCGGTCACGCCGTTGCGTTCCAGAACTTTGCTTGTCGCCTCAAGCATCTTGCGCACCGCGAACTTGTACACTGTCTGTCCGTCCTGGTGGATGAAGTGCATCTTCTTGTCCACCGTCTCGTGGCTCGATGGATTCAGGCTCCCGCCGCCCGGCAGGTTCAAGGCAGGCCCGCCCGACCCGTCGATCTCGTGCCAAAAATCGATGAAGCCGATCTCGCCCTCCGCACATGGCTCGATCAGCACCGCGCCTGCGCCGTCGCCAAATAAAACGCAGGTCGTCCGGTCGGTGTAATCCGTCATGCGGGTGTTCGCGTCCGCGCCGCATACCATCACCTTTTTATGCGCCCCGCTCTCCACCATTTTCACGCCCGCCTGCAAGGCAAACACAAACCCCGAGCAGCCCGCCGAAACGTCGAACCCCCACGCTCCCTTGGCCCCGATCTTGTCCTGCACCAGGCAAGCCGTCGCCGGAAACATCATGTCTGGCGTCACCGTACCCACCAGGATGACCTCAACCTCGCTGGCCGCGATGCCCCGCGCCGCCAGGCATTTTTTCGCCGCCTCGACGCACATATCGCTCACGCCCAGCCCCTTGGCCAACACGTGCCGCTCGCGGATGCCGGTGCGCTCCATAATCCATTGGTCGCTGGTATCCACCATCTTTTCGAAATCCTGGTTGGTCAACACTTGCGGCGGGACGTAGGTTCCCAGCGCCGTAATCTTCGCGCGGCAGCCCACGATGGGACGAACTTGAAGCGTCAATGCATTTCTCCTTGCGGGTTTGAAAAGAAGCGCCGGGTTGCCTACTGCGCCCGTACGAGCCCGTTACCGTTGCTTCCTTCCGGACCTGGCGGGGTTGGCGGGATTACGTCGCGTAGGACCCGGCACTTGTCGATTTTAGCACCCGCGGTGGGGCGAGAGACCAGGGATCAGCTGACAGCAACTGCTCCGATATTGAACCAGAGAATTTTCTCTGATATCGACGGGGGATTTATCTTGCAATCCGTTTTGGTAGAATGCAGGCCATGGAAGAAGAATCTCGACTCATTGCGGTTTCACTCATAAGCATCAGTCGCGAACCCTATATCATGCCGAATGGGATGGTCGCCCAGAGCGCAGTCATTTCGGGTAAGTCGAGAACGTCAGAGTTATCTTTTACATTCCAGACGGGTTTATTGAATGCTGAACAGATTGAGCGGTGTGAGGCTTTGAAGGAGCATGGATTCACGGTGATTGAAGCTCCGAGCGATTGGCGTTACGGATACTACAATAAACCCGGTGGCTGGCAGGAGGTTGTGATTCAAGATGCCATGAAACAAATAGGCGCAATTTTGCAGAACAGTAAAGGAAAGGACGAAATGACGGGTTACGATGAGGAATTAGCAAAAGCAGTATTAGAAGCTGTTGGCAGGTCGTTTCCCAGGCAACTAAGTATGGTCGAATTAAAACACCAACTACAGCCAGAGCCGAGCGATAGAGCATTGTTTACTGCCATTGATGCGCTTTTTATAGAGCGTCTCATAGAGGGACCACATATGCGATCAGGAATATATAACGAACTTCACGATGTTGTATTTATCCAGATAACCGCTGAAGGACGCAAACATCTTGCGAGTCAAAAGTCTCAATCAGTCGCATCGAGTGGCCCGGTAATCCAAGGAGATCAGATAATCAACTATAGACAAGTTGGCGCAATTGGGTCTCATGCTCAAGGCGTGCTAAATGTATTCGAGCACTGGAATGAAATCGAGCACGAGACTGACCTTCACGTGCTTGCTTCTGAGTTAGAGCGATTAAGAACGGAATATCGCAAAGTAGCCTTATCGCGAGAAGATGATAAGCAAGTAGCTCTGATAGGTGAGGCAGCAGAGGAGGCAGAAAAAGGGAATGGTCGTGGCATGGCCACGATTCTAGCTAAGGTAGGAAAAGGAGTTCTGAAGGTTGCGAAGGACACTGGAACCGATGTTGCAGCAAAAGTGATCGCGCAATTGATGAAAGGCGATTAGAAATGGCGGAGAGCAGCTACATATCTATGCCTATGATCCAATCTCATAAAATCTTCCGTGAACAATTGCAGAGAATTAAGCCTTGATTGCTTACACTGGCTTCGTACTGTCCAAACGGGCATCCGGGCCTCGGTGGCAGTCGTGTTCTCTTGGGGATGGATTCGCCTCAGATTCGCTTGCAACAGGCCAAAACGTCCCGTAACTCCTTTGCGAGGAATATTTTGCAGGGAACTTCTTTGTTTTCTAGATTTTGCAGCGCAACCCTGTCTGTAAACTCAAGAAAACAAGGATTTTGCGTCCAAAGTATGGGTGGGGGTAGCCCCCACCGTGCAGCAAGTTCTACCCCGGTACAATGAAATGGTGACCAAAATCTCCCCACCCACTTCCCCTACCGTGGGCTTTATTTCCTTGGGCTGCCCCAAAAACCTTGTCGACTCCGAGGTGATGATGGGCATGCTCGACCGCGCCGGCGCGCGCCTGACCTCTCATCCTGAGGAAGCCGAAATTCTCATCGTCAACACCTGCTCCTTCATCGACACCGCCAAGCAGGAGTCCATCGACACCATCCTCGAAATGGCCCGTCACAAAACCACGGGCACGGCGAAAAAACTAATCGTCGCCGGCTGCCTCGTCGAGCGCTACCGCGACGAAATCCAGAAAAGCATCCCCGAAGTGGACGCCGTAGTCGGCACCGGCGAACTCGAATCCATCCTCTCAGCCGCCGGCCTCGACGCCGCCGCGCCCTCGCCCTTCAACATTCTCACCAGCAGCCACGCAATCGAAACCCGCCCCGGCCAGGAATCTCTCTCCGGCACACACAAACACGGTTCCCGCGCAGAAGGCGACCATCGTGAACAGCAAGGAAGATTCCGTCGCAACGACTGGCAAGGCGCTTCCCATCTGCTGCCCACCTATCTCTACGACGAAACCACCCCGCGCTTTCTCACCACCCCCAAATCCTCGGCCTACATCAAGATCGCCGAGGGCTGCGACCACCCTTGCTCCTTCTGCGTCATACCGAACCTGCGCGGAAAATTTCGCTCGCGGCGCTTCGAATCCGTCGTCGCAGAAGCCCAGCAACTCGTCGCCCGCGGCGTCCAGGAAATCACACTCATCGGCCAGGACACTACCTGCTACGGCGAAGACCTCGGCTTCAAAGACGGCCTCGCCACACTCCTCGACGCACTAGCCCGAATTCCCAACCTCCGCTGGCTCCGCTTCCTCTACGCTTATCCCAACCGCATCACCAACCGTTTACTCGAAACCATCGCCCGCCACGACAACATCTGCAAATATTTTGATCTCCCCCTGCAGCACGCATCTCCGTCAGTATTGAAGCGTATGAAGCGCGGCGGCAGCGCTGAAATCTTCCTCAAAACTCTCGAAAAGGTTCGCAAAACCATCCCCGGCGTTGCCCTCCGCACCTCCTTCATCGCCGGCTTTCCCGGCGAATCGCTCCGCGACTTTGAACTTTTGCAGGAGTTTATCGGTGAGGCGAAATTCGACTGGCTCGGCGTCTTCAATTATTCCGATGAAGAGGGTTCGGGAGCCTTTTCGCTCGACGGCAAACTCCCTAAGCGCACCATCGAAGCCCGCAAAAACAAACTCATGAAGCTCCAGCAATCTATCTCGAAGCGCGCCAAGCAAAATTGGGTAGGCCGCGAGTTGGTCGTACTCGCAGAAGGCGAAAGCGAAGAGACCCCGCTCCTTTGGGAAGGCCGCACCGAGTTCCACGCCCCGGAGATCGACGGCAAACTCTACATCAACGACTTCGGCCCCCTGCCCGCCATCGAACCCAGCCGCTTCTATCGCGCCCAGATCACCGAAGCCCACGATTACGACGTCGTCGCCCGCATCCTCTCTGGCCCGCTGTAAACCGCACTATCTCCCCACCGAAGCCCGAATCGTTGCGAGCTGCTGCTGAAGGCTCTTCACGCTGGCCGAAAAATAATGTCGCTTGATCGTCACCGTCTTGCCGTCTTCCAGCTCGATGCGCAGCTCCCTCGACACCGGAATCAGGTTGATGCTGTGCGTGAAATGCACCAATTGATTGATCTCGCTCCAACGAAAGTTGTATTCGGTCATACGGAAGCGCCCGAACCAGCCCTGCACAGGCAACCGGATCGCGATTCCATCCGGCCCAGCGCGAAAGTAGCAATCCCGCGCTAGTGCGCTCACCACGCGCCCCGCTCCACCAGCCGTAATCGAGAGGGCGACAAAGCCCAGCACCAGGCCGATCAGAAACATCCACCACGCAGGCATATCGCCTGGATTATGGGGCGCTCCTGCCTCTCCATTCGGTCCAATCCAGATCAGCAGCCCCGCAGGAATAGCTACGATCAGCCCGAAGATCACCCGCAAAATACCCACCAGCGCAATCCGCACCGGAGCATAAGTGGTTACATCCTGTAGATTGCTTTGTCTGGCGTCGAACATGGTCGCATTCTCTCCCGAATCACAGAAGCCTACACGACCATCCGGCTCCCGAGCAAGCCGCTCCACACGGCCCCGCCCCAGCCTGTACCATATTCATGAACTGCTACCCCCAGGGATTATGAGCGATGGCAGCCAGAAAAAAATCCGCCAAACTTCTCCGCTGCCCCACCTGCGGCATGCTCGTCCGCTTCACCGATGAGGACTTCCCTTTCTGTTCAGACCGCTGCCGTAAGATCGACCTCGGCAAATGGGCCATGGGCGTCTATAAGATCAGCTCGCCGGTCCTCGATCCCGAAGTTCTCGAAGATCTGGGTCGCGGCCAGAAGGAAGACCCCTATGAAAACTAGCCTCACGCCTAACACAGCCAGCTCAGTTCCCGCCGCCCGAAAAACCCTCTGGGCCTGGACCATCGCCACCTTCTTCGGCGCAGGCTTCGGCAAGCCCGGTCCCGGAACCTGGGGCTCAGTGGCCGCCGTCCTCCTCTGGGCTGCCTACGCGTGGCTCTTCCATCCCACACCGCAAGCTTTGCTCCTCGCCCTGCTCGCCGGCATTGCACTCACACTCATCTTCGGCATCCCGGCCTCCACTATCGTCGCCCGCGAATCCGGCCTTCACGACCCGCAGTTCGTAGTCATCGACGAAGTCGCCGGCCAATGGATCGCCCTGCTCTTCAGCCCTTTCGACTGGCGTCACGCCCTCATCGCTCTTATACTCTTCCGCCTCTTCGACATCACCAAGCCCTTCCCCATTCGCCGGCTTGAAGATCTCCCCGAAGGCTGGGGCATCGTCCTCGATGATGTGGGAGCAGGGTTGTATGCTTTGGGTGTAGCATCCTTATTACGCATTTGGATTTAGGCCATGCCCCCAGCCACCCCCCAATCCGCCACCGAATTTGCCCCGCGCATCGAGGACGTTGTGCCCGCCGCCGCGCTGCCGGGTGGCGAAATCGAACTGACCGGCGCAAATCTTGGCCCGTCCGGCTCTGCCCTGCCCACCATCCTGGTCGATAGCCACACCGCTCATCTGCTGATGAGCCGTCCCGGCGCTCTGGCCTTCCGCGTTCCCGATGAGGCTACCACCGGCCTCATCGAGGTGCGCAACCCTGCAGGCTCCAGCAACACCGCTCCTCTGCGCGTGGCCCGCCAGCTCATCGAGGGCCTGCACCCGGTCACCAACCCGGCCGTCAGCCGCTCCGGAATGATTTACGCCACCATCTCCGGACAACGCGGCAAGCAGACCCCTATCTCCGTCGTGTGCGTCAGCCCCGACGGCCGCGGAACCCCCTTCGTCACCGGCATCCTCAACGCCACCGGTCTGGCCTTCTCGCCCGACGGCGACCTCTTCGTCACCTCCCGAGCCGAGGGCAATGTCTACCAAATCAATGATGCCGGCGAGCCCACCCTCTACGCCGAAGGCATGGGCGTGGCCACCGGCGCAGCCTTCGACGCAGAAGGCAATCTTTTTGTCGGCGACCGCAGCGGCACCATCTTCAAAATCAATCCCGAGCGTCAGATCTTCGTCTACGCCACCCTCGAGCCCAGCCCCGCAGCCTATCACATGGCCGTTGACGCCGCCGGAACCCTCTACGTGACCGGTCCCACGCTCTCCTCCAACGACGCCATCTGGGCCATCGACACCCACGGCGAAGCCCGCCCCTGGTACCGAGGAGTGGGCCGTCCCCAGGGCCTCGCGCTCTCCAAAGAGGGCGACATTTATCTCGCCGCCTGCCTCCATGGCCGTCGCGGCATCGTGCGCGTCACCCCGCAAGGCGAGGCCACCCTTGTACTCTCCGGCGCAAACCTCGTCGGACTGGCCTTCTCCCCTCTCGGAACCGCCATCCTCGCCACCAGCGAAGCCGTTTATGATGTGGACTTGGGAGTCGAAGGACTGAATCTCTTCTAAAGCAGCCCTCAGCCATCAGCGGTCAGCACCATACTTTTCGCTGATAAATGAGAACTGCGGGCTGAAAGCTGATAGCTGAGGGCTGAGAGCTGCACTTATGAAATCCGAAATCATCGCCGTCGGCTCCGAGATGCTCACCCCCTTCCGCCAGGACACCAACTCCCTCTATCTGACGGAGAAACTCAATGAGCTGGGCGTCACCGTTGCCTTCAAAACCATCGTCGGCGACCGCCGCAAGGACCTGGTCAACGCCATCACCACCGCCCTCAACCGCACGGACATCATCGTCATTATGGGCGGCCTGGGCCCCACTGAAGATGACCTTACCCGCGAAGCCGCCGCTGAAACTCTCTCCCTCGACCTGCGCCGTAACAACGATCAAGTCGCAGCTCTGGCCGCCCGCGCCGCCACTTGGCGCATCCCCATGCCCGAAAACAACCTCAAGCAGGCCGACATCCTCGACGGCGCAACCCTGTTGCCCAATCCCAACGGCAGCGCTCCCGGCCAGTGGCTCGACATAACCTGGCAGAACTATCGCAAGCTGCTCATGCTCCTCCCCGGCCCACCCAACGAGTGCCGTCCTTTATTCGATGAGGCCTGCCTCCCCCGCCTGCGCGAAATCCTCCCCCCACGCCACATCGCCAAGCGCACCTTGCGTGCAGCTATGATTCCCGAGTCCCAGGCCGACAAGCTGATCGCTCCCATTTACACCGAATACACCGACGTCGAAACCACCATCCTGGCCAAGGCCGGAGACATCCAGCTCACCCTGCTCTGCTCCAAGCCTAATCTCGAAACCGCCCAGGCTCGCGTCGACGAGCTCACCGGACGCATGGAAGAAGTCCTCGAAGACTGGCTCTACTCCTCCACGGGAGAATCTCTGGAGCAGATCGTTCTCTACTTTCTCGAACTTCGACAATCCACCCTTGCCGTAGCCGAAAGCTGCACCGGAGGCATGATCGCCGAGCGCATCACGAGAGTTCCCGGTAGCTCGCGTTCCTTTCTCGGCGGCGCCGTCGTCTACTCCAACGAACTAAAGACCGCCTTCGCCGGCGTCCCTCCCAACCTGATCGCCGAGTGCGGCGCAGTCTCCCGCGAGGTAGCCGAAGCTCTCGCCTACGGCATTCGCCGCTATACCGGCGCAACCTTGGGACTCGGCGTCACCGGCATCGCCGGCCCCACCGGCGGCACCGAACTCAAGCCGGTAGGTTTTGTCCACATCGCCCTCAGCGACGCCCAGAAAACCGACTCCATCGAGCGTACCTTCCGCGGCGACCGCCAGCGCATCCGCGAATGGACCACCCAGCAAGCCCTCGACCTCATCCGGCGAAGGCTGCGGTAAGCGCTCACCATCCGTTCCTCGCGATCAGCTTTCACCCTCCTCGCTTTAACCATCAATATGTGACGCACGTCACCAAATACATGCCCTCCACAATGGCACTATTCCCCTACAGGCCATCTGACTCATTCTTTGCCTATACATTTCCTGCATTCATCCTTGGAGGCCCGTAAGTGAAGCTTGATCCATCTGCATTCGTCGCCGACCCCGAGCTGATCCAGGCTCTTGAGAAGCATTCCACCCCGATCTCATGTGATACAGATCACGTCCTCTTCAACCAGGGCGACCACCCCAAGGGCCTCTACATCCTCGACCAGGGAGAGACCACCATCACCATGGCGTCGCCCACAGGCGAGAAGTTGATGTCCATCCAGGCGCATGCCGGCTCACTGCTTGGGCTTCCGGGGCTGATCGGCAACGAGCCCTACACGCTCACGGCCATCGCCCGTAATGGCGCGCGGATCAGCTTCGTCCCTCGCGACGAGTTCACCAGCCTCATGCGGACCGACCCGCAGCTCTCGCTCAAAATACTGCAAGTGCTGGCTGCCGAGGTCCGCTCCGCCCGCCAGGCTCTGTCCAATCTTTAGAGTCTGTTGGGATCAGACTCCGCCAGTCGGACAGATCCGCTAACTTGCTAACTCGCTACTTCCGCGAAGCGGAAGCTAACTTGCTGCTTTTTTCAATCGGAACCAAACGCTGCAGCCAGCGCCTCTTCCGGCTCTGGCCGCACGCGGAAATCAGCGTGCGCCTCGCCAAACAACACGCGTCCATCGCGCCCAATCACGAAAGTAGCCGGCAGCGGCAGCCGCCAACTCGCCTCGCCATTCACAAACGGCACATTGATCAGGATCGAGAGGTAGTACTCTCTCAGATATTCGGGCACGGTGTAGGCCACGCCGAACTTTTCCGCCAGTGCGCAGCCGGGATCGCTGAGCACCGGAAATGGAAGCCCATGCTGGCTCACCATGAAATCATTTTGCCGCTCGGTCTGCGGCCCAATGGCCACCATCAGCACGCCGCGCTCGCGGAGTGTGCCGTGAAGCTCGCGCCAGGCCTCCAGCTCGGTCACGCAATAAGGGCACCACCGCCCTCGAAAGAACTTAACAACCATCGGTCCCAGCGCCAGCATGTCTTGCGAGCGTACCATCCGCCCCCTGCTGTCGATCAGCACAAACTCCGGAGCCTGCACACCCACCGGTAGAATCCGCTCTTCGATTCCGGTAGCGAACAGCTCTTCAATCGCCCGCTCGCCCACAGCCAGCCGCTCCGCCTGCACCAGCTCCCGCGTGCGCGCCGTAATCTCGTCGAGTTGGTCCTGAAGAGTGGTCATCAAATTTATCGCCCAAACTTCTGCTTTCCGCCCATCCCCATCGCGCCCATGCCGCCGCGCATCATGTTTCGCGCCAGCCCGCCTTTGCCCATCTGCTTGAACATCTTGGCCATCTGCGCGTATTGCCGCAGCAGGTGGTTCACGTCTTGCACCGTCGTCCCCGAGCCCGCCGCGATGCGCTTGCGCCGCGAGCCTGAAATCATCTCGTGGTTGCGCCGCTCCTTGGGCGTCATCGAGTTGATGATCGCCTCCAGCCGCACAAACTGTTTTTCGTCCACGCTCTTCGAGGCCTGCTGCAACCCCGCAAACGGCCCCACCGATGGCATCATCTTCAAAATGCTCTCCATCGAACCCATCTTCTTGATCTGCCGCAACTGCTCGCGAAAATCCTCTAGCGAAAAACCGTCGCCCAATAGAGCTTTCTTGGCAAGCTCCTCGCCCTTCTTGCGGTCCAGCGTCGATTCGGCTTTCTCGATCAGCGACATCATGTCGCCCATGCCCAGAATGCGGCCCACTATGCGATCCGGATGAAACGGCTCGAAGGCCTCCGGCTTTTCGCCCGTGCCGATGAACTTAATGGGCTGGCCGGTCACATGGCGAATCGATAAGGCCGCGCCGCCTCGCGCGTCGCCGTCCATCTTGGTGAGCACCACGCCGGTGAGGCTGAGCCGCTGATGAAACTCTGCCGCCGAGTTGACCGCGTCCTGCCCGGTCATGGCGTCGGCGATGAACAAAATCTCGCTGGGGTTGAGCAGCTTTTTGAGCCGCTCCATCTCCGTCATCAGCTCTTCGTCGATATGCAGCCGTCCGGCGGTGTCCACGATCAGAGTGTCGCAGCCCATGTTGCGCGCCTCGCGACGCGCCTCGCCGGCCAACCGCTCAACAAGCGCCGACCCCGCAGCCTCGCCCTTCTGGTCGCCTTCATAGAGCCGCACTTCTACGGACTTCGCCACCACCTTGAGTTGCTCGCGCGCGGCGGGGCGATAAACGTCAACCGAGACCAGCATGGGCCTGTGCCCGCCCTTCTTGAGCCAGGCCGCCAGCTTTCCGGCCGTAGTTGTCTTGCCGGAGCCTTGCAGTCCGGCCATCAAAATGACGCTCGGCGGCTGCGAAGCAAACTTGAAGCGCGCCGTGTCCTTGCCCAGCAGCGCAATCAGCTCGTCGCGCACAATCTTGATCACCTGCTCAGAGGGTGAAAGCGCGGTCAACACCTCGCTGCCCACGGCCTTCACGCGGATCTGCTCGATCAGGTCGGTGACCACGTTGAGGTTGACGTCGGCCTCGAGCAGCGCCACGCGAATCAAGCTTAGCGCTTCGCTGATGTTTTCTTCGGTGAGCGTGCCCTGGCCGCGAAGAACCTTGAAGGCGCGCTGCAATTTGTCGGTAAGGGTTTCAAACATAGGTCAATTCCAAGTGTATCGGATATGGTGCCGCTAAACGAGCCGCTATGACGTAACGCGAGCATTCATGCTTCCTGTTTCTCGACATACAGAAGAACAGCAATTTACGATAGATGCGGCCCAACCGGGCCGGGCCGGCGCGCGAATTTTCCATCGGGCTCCGGATAACTGAGAGGCTCCGTGATGAAACGCGCAATGAGTTTTGCCCTCTTCTTTCTTCTTGCTGCCACGGCTGCGTTTGCATCCAGCGCAACGCTGCCCGACGGCGCCGAGTTCCCCACGTGGGAGAAAACTCTGCATTTTTCCAAGACCTACTACGTGGACGGGCAAGCAAGAAATGCCGATGACAAAGGGCCGGGCACGAAGGAGCGCCCATTTCACACCATCAACCGGGCGGCTCAGGTGCTTCAGCCGGGAGAGCGCGTGGTCATTGCAGAAGGTGTGTACCGCGAGTGCGTGCGTCCGGCGCGCGGCGGAACCGGTCCTGAGGCCATGATCAGCTACGAAGCCGCGCCGGGAGCGAAAGTGGTCATCAAAGGCGCGGCCGTGGTCAAGGACTGGAAGCCCAGTGAGGGCTGGAACTTTGGCTTCGACCGGGAGACGCATCAGCCGGTGAAGGCGTGGGAGCTGCATCTCGATCCGGCGTTATTCCCAAACGGCTACAACCCATTCGAAGTGGACAATGTACTCGGCAATCATACGTGGCTCCGCTACGCCGAGGACAATATGTCAACTTACTTCCGGCGGCGTGGGATGGTGTTTGTGGATGGCAAGCCTCTGGAGCCGGTGGAGACTCCGATGGAGTTGGCCGGGCCGTCACCGCGGTCGATGAACTACTTCACCGAGATTCACTGGAAGCCGCTCTTCAAGGAGTTCTCGCCGGAAGCAGGCAAGGTGTGGATCGAAACAAACGGCATGACCCTGCACATTCGCCTGGCCAATGACGACGATCCCGCCAAGCACGTTATTGAAATCACCACCCAAGAGCAGCTTTTTTCTCCGACGTCGCGTTATCAGTCGTATATTCGCGTGAAGGGCATCACCTTCCAATATGCGGGCAACGGATTTCCAGTGCCGCAGCGGGGCATGGTCTCGGTCAACCGCGGCAATCACTTCATCTTTGAAGACAACACTTTCGAGTGGGCCAACAGCGTGGGTCTTGACATTGGCAACGAGGACTGGGGCGCATCGCAGCCGCCGCAGCCGGTGGGCTTTGACGTCATACGCGGAAACACCTTCCGCTATTGCGGCATCGAGGGCCTCGGCGGAACAGGTGGTCCACAATCGACGCTGGTCGAGAAGAATCTCTTCGAGTGGATCGGCTGGCAGGATGCGGCGATGATGTCGGAATCAGGCGGCACCAAAATGCACGTCGCCAGGAATCTTCTCTTCCGCAACAACGTGGTGCGGCATATCCGGCACGCAAACGGCATCTGGCTCGACATCGGAAACTCGAACGTTCGCATCACCGGCAACGTATTCGCCGACATTCCCGGCGACGTGAATCCCCACGCCATTCATATTGAAGGCAGCAACGATCTGAATCAGATCGACAACAACATCTTTTCGCATTTGACCGGCGGTATTCTTATCCGCGACACCAACAATGTGATCATCGCGTACAACCTCTTCCTCGACTGCGTTGAAGTGTGTGTCGACACGGTATCGGGTATCAACGGGCCGCGTCCGATCGCTGGACACACCAACGACGTACACAATTTGATGGTGCATGACAACATCTTCTACAAGATGGGCCGCTCCGCAATCGAGTTCACCAACGCCCGCAACGACGCGGATGGAAATGTCTATGGCAACGCTCCCGGCTTCTTCGGATTCTCTTTCTCGCAACCCTTTCTGCGCGTGAAAACGCCGGAGCCTGCGGAGTGGCACAACCTGGAATCCTGGCGCGAAGAGCACGGTTGGGATAAGAGCGGAACCATGGCGGAGATCACGGCGCTCCTCGATCCGGACAAACTTGAACTGACGATGTCCGCAAAAGGCGATGTGAAACGCGCCGCGGCATACAAGGGGATCGACGCTGACTTCTTCGGGAGGCCGGTGAATGGCGACAGAATGCCTGGGCCCTTCGCCGATCTCTCTATGGAATCTCAAACTCGCAGCGTTGACCCGCGATGAACTGAGCCGGCGACGAACGTTGTATGCTTCTCTCCGGCTTTGTCTTTTAATGGTCAGCTCTCGTTCGTCACTCCGCCGGCGCAATCAGGTACTGCTCCAGCTTGCCGTCGGGATAGGTATACGTCGTCAGCCTCAGCCGCTTGCCGGGATACACAATCAGGAAGCTGCGAAAGGTCATGCCGCCGCGCAGTGCATCGCTCGTCTCGCGGAAGGTGAGCGGCTCGCCCAGCGGCGCCAGGCTCTCGCGGTAGTCGGCCAGCGCCTCGGCGGTAAAGTAGTCGCTTAAATTCGGCGCTAACAAATTCCGGTCTATGCGCCCCAGTTGCAGTTCGTGGAAGATCGCAATCGCCTGCTTTTCTGCGTCGGTCGGCGGAAACTCCGCCACTGCCGGCGCAGCCAGCCGCGCAATCATCGAGGCCGCGCCCACTGCGTCTTGATTTGTAAGCACTGCCACGGCCACGCCATCATCCACCAGCACAATATTGTCCGCTACAAATCCGGAAACTTCGCCGCTATGCTCAATAGACCGATGGCCGTCACGGTCCTTCACATCGACGCCCAGCCCGTATTGCGTCCCCTTGCCGTCCTTCAGCTTCACCTCGGTGAACATCTGCTTGTAGCTCTCCGGCTTGAGCACCGTCTGCGCAATCAGGCTCTCGTCCCACAGCGCCAGATCATGCGCCGTCATGGCCAGCTCGCCCGCCGCGAACATCCAGCCGCGGCCTTCCTTGGGCGACTGGCGCAGCGATCCCAGAGCATTGCGATAGTAGGGCGTGGCGTCCGCCTCGGTCAGCTTCACCTCGTCCGAATTCCACACCGATTGCATTCCCAGCGGCCGGAAGATGCGCGCGGTGAGAAACTCCATGTACGGCCTTCCCGTCACTTGCTCCACGATGCGCCCGGCGATGACGAAGTTGGTGTTCGAATACTGCCACTGCGTTCCCGGCTCAAAGTCCAGCGGCTTCTTGGCCCATGTGTCGATGATTTGCTGCGCGGTCTCGTCATGCATCATGGTGGTCATCAGGTAATCCTCCGGCCAGTAGTCCTGGTAGCCGGAGGTGTGCGAAAGAATCTGTCGGATGGTCACCTCGTCACCGCGCGTCAGACCGGGAACGTACTTACCCACAGCATCGTCCAGCGAGAGCTTGCCCTCTTCCTGCAACAGCAGAATCGCCGCGGCGGTGAACTGCTTGGAGATCGACCCGATGGAATAGCGCATCTCCGGCGTGGCGTTGACCGCGGGAGTCTTTTTGGTAGCCAGCCGCGCTTTGCCGTAGGCGTGGGTGTATGCCAGCTTGCCGCCCTTCACCACCGCAATCGAAGCCGAGGGCACGCCGGTCTGCTCCAGCACCTGCGCGGCAATCCGGTCAACTCTGCTTTTGAGAGTTGGGTCAAGAGCCTCAATCGTCTGCGCCTGCGCGACAACCGATGCCAGCACCATCAACCCCGCGCAAACCAACACTCTCTTCAACTCTCTCATCGTTCTCAATCTCCTTCGCATCCATGCGCGCACACAATACCAACACCGACTAAGGTATCAGGCCTAACTCGGCTGCGGCTGGCTAGCTCTCATCTCGGTAAAATGAGTCCGTCACAAGGAAAGACCGTCTTGAACCATATACAATGATCGCTATCTTCGATTCTGGCCTGGCGCGCGTTGCGTAAGCAGGAGCCCACGCCGCTTTTACAAATTCTCTCTCCCAGGAGCCTTATGGATCGTCGCGATTTTCTTAAAATCAGTGGAACTGCCCTGGCCGGTGCAACGGTTGCCTCCGCTCTGCCCGTCACTCGCCTGGGTGACTTACCAACCTCAGCAATGCGCCGTACGTTGCTGCCCCTCAACCGCAATTGGCGCTTTAGTCCCGTAGCCACGCCCGCGGCCCGCGCCCGCGACTTTGACGATTCCCACTTCGCACGCGTCACCGTGCCCCACACCAATCTCCGCGTGCCGTGGCACAGCTTCGACGAAAAATCCTATGAGTTCGTCTCCGTCTACCGCCGCCGTTTCCGCCTTCCCGCATCCGCGCGTCGCCAGCGCGTCGTCGTCGACTTCGAAGGAGTGATGACCGCCTCCACCGTCTGGCTCAACGGGGTGCGCCTGGGTGAATACAAGGGCGGTTACACCCCTTTCTCCTTTGAGCTCTCCGGCTATGCTGACTTCGACCACGACAACATTCTCGTAGTGGAAGTCGATTCCTCCGAGCGCCCCGACATTCCGCCCTTCGGCAACGAAGTCGATTACCTAACCTTCGGCGGCATCTATCGCGAAGTCTCCCTGCGCATTGTCCCGTACACCTCGATTGAAAATTTTTTTGCGCAGCCCAAAGACGTCCTCACAGATCACCCCTCGCTCGATGTGCAATGCTTCGTGACGAGCTTCAGTAAAGTCATTGACAGTGGAATGAGTTTGGAAGCGGCGCTCTATGACGGCGACAAGCTGCTGGCGAAGACAACTCAGGAGTTGCCGGCCGGCGGAAACGATGGAAACAATCCACGCACGCTTCACCTCGACAATCTCGGCAAAATCGAGCTGTGGGACCTGCGCACACCCAAGCTCTATCGCGTCGAGGTTCGGCTGCTGGATAGCGGCCATCTGATAGACCACGACTCGCGCCGCATCGGTTTCCGAGATGCACGCTTCACGCCGCAGGGCTTCTCGCTCAACGGCGCCATCGTCAAGCTGCGCGGCCTCGACCGCCATCAGACCTTCCCCTGGGTTGGTCAGGCTATGCCCGCCCGCGTACAGCGCCAGGACGCCCTCATCCTGCGCAAGAATCTCAAGTGCAACATCGTACGCACCTCCCACTACCCGCAGTCGCGCCACTTCCTCGACGCCTGCGACGAGATCGGCCTCCTCGTCCTCGAAGAGATTCCCGGCTGGCAGCACATCGGCGATCTCGCCTGGCAAGACCTCGCCGTAGACAACGTGGACCGCATGATCTGCCGCGATTGGAACCATCCCTCCATCATTCTCTGGGGCGTGCGCATCAACGAGTCGCGCGACAACCACGACTTCTACACCCGCACTAACGCCCTCGCTCACCGGCTTGACCCCACGCGCCAGACCGGCGGCATCCGCAACAAATATGATTCCGAGCTGCTCGAAGACGTCTTCACCATGAACGACTTCGGCTTTCCGCTCCGCGCGCCCAATCATCCTCTCTATCTCAACACCGAATTCAACGGCCACATGTATCCCACCAAAACCATCGACAACATCGAGCGTCTGCGCGAACAAACCATCCGCCATGCGCGTGTCCACGATCAGCTAGCCTCCAATCCGCAATACGCCGGCGGCATCGGATGGTGCGCCTTCGACTACAACACCCACGCCAACTTCGGCTCCGGCGACCGCATCTGCTATCACGGCGTCACTGACATCTTCCGCGAGCCCAAGCCCGCCGCCGGTTTCTATCGCTCGCAATGCGAACCCGAAGAGGAGATTGTCCTTGTGCCCGCCTTTCACTGGGCGCGCGGCGATGAGAACCAGGGCTTCACTGATGCCTTGGTCTCCTCCAACTGCGATCACCTCAAGTTCTACATCGCGGACAAACTCGTGGCCGAGGCCGATCCCGACCGCCAGCAGTTCCCGCACCTCAAATACCCGCCCTTCACCGCCGATCTGAGCCACCACTTCAATCCCTGGGGCGATCTGCGCATCGACGGATACATTCAGGGCCATCAGGTCGTCTCGCGCAGCTTCTCCGGCAAAGGCGTCGATCAAAAATTCACACTACTGCCCGATGACACTACGCTCTCCGCCGATGGCGCCGACACCACCCGCGTCGTCCTGCGCGTCACCGACGAATTCGACGCCATCCGTCCCTTCGCCAACGACGCCATCCGCTTCGAACTCGCCGGCCCTGCCCAACTCATCGGCGATAATCCCTTCGCGCTCGTCGGAGGCACCGGCGCCGTCTGGATTCGCGCTGGCGAGCAGCCCGGCAAGGTGCGTCTTACAGCCCATCACCCCAACCTCGGTACCCAGCACGTAGACTTCGACATCACCCCCGCCCCGCCCGAAACAGCCTGAGGCTTTGCGGGCAGCGCTTCGGCTTATGGCAAGTGGTTCCGCTCTGATGCATTGGCCTCCGTCCGGTGCGTCGGCTTTTTGATAGGGCGCGGCTGAAGGCGCGCCGTAAGACAGAGGCAAGCGGGGGGTTTCGTCTCCCATACAAAAGCCCAATGAAGCGATGCGAGCTTTAGCTCTGGAAAACCGTTTTTCGTCTAAGTCCCATTTATTTTCTATAACTTCGAGCAAACTTCTTGTCAAATCACACAATATCGGATAAACTAGTTTGTAAACTAGTTGATTCGCTGAAAGATCAGTCAGGAGGAACCATGCCGGTAGTCGAGACCACGTACACCGAAATTGGCGCCTTTGACGCCAAGACAAAGCTCTCTGAGATTCTGCGCAAAGTCGAGCAAGGAGAACGGTTTACCATCACCCGGCGGGGACGGGCGGTAGCCAATCTGGTGCCTGTCTCTTCGGACCGGTCTCAGGCAAGAGTAGACACGGCCGTCGAGGCATTGCTCCATTTTCCCCGCATTGAGGGCATTCCCGGAGATACGGTTTTAGAGTGGATTCGCGAAGGACGAAAGTAAGAGCTGAGCATGGAATTGATTCTGGATGCCTCTGCAACTCTGGCCTGGCTGATCCGGCGCGTCGATCCAATTGAAGATCAATTGGCCGATGAGGTTCTTCGCTTCGTTCGTACCGGGAATGCCGTGGTGCCTGCCCTCTGGTATCCCGAGGTCGCCAACGGCATTATCGTTGCCGAGCGCAGAGGCGGCGTCAGCCAATCGACTTCGGTGTCGTTTCTGGGAATGGTAGATACGCTGCCGATTATTGAGGACGCGACACGGCCGTTGGCTGTTCAGGCGACAGTTATGACACTGGCACGCACGTATCAACTCACCAGCTATGACGCCACTTATCTGGAACTTGTCTTGCGCAAAGGTGGTGAGCTCGCCACCTTCGATGGCCATTTGGCAAACGCTGTGCGCATCGCCGGCGCGCGCGTCTTCGGCGATCCGGTGTAGGCACATTGCTGGTCATTTTGAGTTGCACGAAATGACTACAACACAAATTCCTCAATGCATCCCCGGCGGCAGCGGCCCATGCTTTTCCGGCTTCTTGAACAGCCACGCCGCCCCCGCGCAGAAGAAAGCCAATAGCGCCGTCCAGCGGAAGACGTCCACATAAGCCATCAGCGCCGATTGTTGCTGCATCAGCCCGTAGACTAGGCCGAGAGAACCCGGGCGGGCCTGCGCGGGACCGAGTTGCTGGCCTAGATAGCCTGTGATGGCCGCCGCCTTCTGCTGTAAGACCATATTCGACGAGCCGAGATGCGCACCAATTTCCGTCTGGTGCAGCGCCGCGCGGCGAATCAGAGCCGTCGTCGCCATCGAAATCCCAATCGACCCGCCGATGTTGCGCAGCATGTTCGACAGACCGGTGGCGTTGCCCATTTCGTTATTGGGAATGGTGGCCATCGCCATGGTGGCCATGGGAACAAAGACAAAGCTCAGCGCAAATCCGGTCAGCGTGATGGGAATTAGTAGCGTATAGGGCCCGATGTCCAGGTTGACCGTGCCAAACATCAGCGCACAGACGCCAAAGCCCAGAAATCCCGTGCAAAGAAGCTTGCGGTTGTCAATGCGTGAGCCGAGAATTCCGATGACCGGCGACCCAATAAAGGAACCAACGCCACGCGGAAAGACCACCAGGCCAGCCGTAAATGCTGTATAACCAAGCACTTCCTGATAGTAGAGTGGCAGAATGGCGATGGTGATATAGATGCACATGCCCAGCATGGCAATCAGAAAACATCCGGTGCGGAAGTTGCGGTCCTTGAGCACATGCAGATCGACCAGGCCTTTGGGGTGGGTCCAGGAGTGCCAGATCCACAGCACCAGCGCGATCACCAGAGCGGCCACGGCCCAGCGTACCCATGCGGCGCCGAACCAGTCATCTTCCTGGCCCTTGTCCAGCACAATCTGCAAAGCGCCGGTCCACACCATCAGCAGTCCAAAGCCGATGTTGTCGAAGGGACCGACCTTGGCGTTCTTGATGTAAGGCGGGTCGTAGACGAAGCGGCTGATGAGGATAAAGGCCAGAATCCCCACCGGAATATTGATATAGAAGGCATAGCGCCAACTGAAGGTATCGGTGAGCCAGCCACCCAGAGTGGGCCCGATCACCGGAGCCAGCACAATCCCTAACCCGTATGCTGCCATGGACATAGAGCGCTTCTGCACGGGAAAGCTCTCGAGCAGAATGGATTGCGAGAGCGGCTGCAGAGCCCCTCCGCCGGCCCCCTGCATCACCCTGGCCAGCAGAATCACGGCCAGTGAGGGCGCCGCGCCGCAGAAGAACGAAGCCACGGTGAAGATGCTCACGCAGATGAGCAGAAAGCGCTTACGGCCCCAGCGCCGCGCAAACCAGTTGGAGGCGGGCAAAATCACTGCGTTGGCCACCAGATAGCTGGTCAAAACCCATGTTGCTTCGGAGTTTGAGGCCGATAAGCTCCCTGCGATGTAGGGCAGGGCGACGGAGGCGATGGCCGTGTCCAGCACCTCCATAAAGGTGGGCAGCATCACGGAAAGCGTTACCAGCCATGGGTTTATGCCCTGGGTGAGGGGGTATCGGGCTTGGGCGGCAGCGCTGGCAGTCGTCATGGGCTGAAGTTTGAGATTAAATGATGGAGCGTCTTACCGCCAGTGCGGGGGGCGCAGGTGGCCTGTGGGACATTCGCGGGACACGTAAGACACCTCTGCCCGCCGTAAGACTTTGTGGGACATCCCACCGTAGCCACGCCTTACGCGGCTACGGTGGGATGTCGGAAGGAAATGTGGGCTTCGGAGTGTACTTTCTTGCGAAATTACAGGCAATTTTCACGGCAAAAGGTGTGCATAGAAGCGCATGAAATTCGGTGATTTGAGTGCGATTTTCTGCTGTAAAGTCACCCTTCTCCATGCTTTCGCACAAAACGCTCTATCCTGTTTTATTTGAAGTTGTTAGGTCCAATGATCTGACAAATATTTCGTGGACCTGACCTGGTCATGACCTGGTCAAGTTGAACTGGCCCCTTCGACAGGCTCAGGGAAGGCTGTCCAGGCGGACGCCTTCGGCCTAGGCGAGCTGGGAAGGGTGATTCGCTTGCCACGGACTAGAGTAGACATTAGCACGCCCGGCATTAATTCAAACCAATAAGACACATAGCCGAAAGTAGCAACATCCTAATAGAATTTTCGAACGTGTAGTCGTATACTCCTCCCATGTCAAAAGAACATGCAGCCGAAACCTTTAACCTTAAAACCCCGCAATCACCTGTGCGTCCCAAAATGTTCATTTCATATAGTTGGACTTCACCTGGCCATCAAGAACGAGTTCGCCAGTGGGCTGAACGACTACTGCAAGATGGAATTGACGTCGTTCTAGATAGTTACGACTTGAAGGAAGGTCATGACAAGTATTCATTCATGGAAAGAATGGTCAGAGACCCAAATATTACACACGTACTAGTTGTATGTGACAAGGCCTATTCGGAGAAAGCAGATGCGAAAAAGGCCGGCGTGGGAACCGAATCGCAAATAATCTCCAGAGAAGTGTATGAAAAGGTAGAGCAATCAAAGTTTATACCTGTTGTTTGTGAATTTTCAGAGGATCACGAACCATATTTACCTATATTTTTCAAGTCTAGAATATGGATAGATTTTCCCTCACCGGAGGCAGTAAATGAAAATTGGGAGAGACTCGTTCGAGTTTTATATGGGAAGCCTGCTCATCAAAAGCCATCGCTTGGAAATCCACCTGCATACATTACAACTGATACAACTTCACCCTCAAGCCCTGCAATTGGCAAATTCAGTACGTTCAAGTATGCACTGCTTCAAAACAGTAAGGGCTTGAGCAGCTATCGAAGGGATTTTCTATCTGCATGTATTGAATATGCTAATGCTCTTCGTGTCAGAGAAAGACCAGACATAGATTCACTCGGAACCAGAGTTCTGGAAGATTGTGGGATGCTCAAGAATGTACGCAATCAAATTATAGATTGGGTTCTGCTAGAAAGTGATATAGCGACGTCCGATGATTTTTTGGATTCTCTTTTGGAACTTCTCGAAAGCTTGCGTGAATTGAAGTCACGTCCCGCGGAACTAAACACCTGGAATGACGCCTGGTTCGAGGCTCACTCTGTATTTGTTTATGAAACGTTTTTATACATCATAGCAGCGCTGTTAAAAACAAAGTCATACAATATAATGCACGAAATATTTTCGTCACATTATCTTCGACCTAAATCAGAAATGTATAGCAATAACAAATTCGACGATTTCGGATCCTTTTATGGCTGTTCAGAGACACTCCAGTCAGTGCTAGCACCCGCAGGTAAAAGACTATTCAGTCCAGCGGCAGAGTTGATCAAGAGACAGGCTGACCGCCAAGATATTCCATTTTCCTCAGTAATGGAAGCGGAACTACTTGTGCTTCTCATGGCATTCATCAGTGAGGAGGTTCATTGGTATCCTCAAACACTGCACTACATGTCACTGTCGGAGTTCCCCTTCTTTATTAGAGCCACACAGCACAAACATTTTTTAAAACTTGCTATCATAACGGGAATCCCCAATGCAGACGCTCTCCGCGATACAGTTAAGGCGGGTTATCAACGATTACAGGTGGATAGGTGGCATGATTTTGTTATGTTATATAATTCGTTTTGGAACTGTATGAATATGGACAAACTCGACTCAATTAAATGAGATCACAGACGACTCATTCAGTTTTTTGCGCGGGTTGAAACCCCCGCCTTCCTTCATATTCAATTTGCACCATCGAGCAATCGGCGATTATCTTGTTTGTAAGGATTAATCATGCAATTTGACGAGTTGATGTTGGCGCGGCGGAGTGTGAGGAAGTATCAGACGAAGGCGGTTGAACCAGAGAAGCTGCGGGCGCTGATTGAGGCGGTGCGGATGGCGCCGTCGGCCAGCAATACGCAGCCTTGGAAGCTGATCCTGGTTGACGAGCCGGCGGTGAAGGAGCAGGTGGCCAAGGCGACCTTCAGCGGAGCCATTCCTTTTAATAAGTTCACCATGGAAGCGCCGGTGATTGCGGTGCTGGCCGCGGAAGAACATTCGGTGCTGACACAGGTGGTTGGCTGGATGAAGAAGAGGCCGTTTTATCTGGTGGATATCGGGATTGCCGCCGCGCAGTTTTGCCTGCAGGCAACTGACCTTGGCCTGGGAACGTGCATGCTGGGGTGGTTCAGCGAGGCCGAAGTGAAGAAGGCTTTGAAGATTCCGCGGGCGGTGCGCGTGGCACTGTTGATTACGGTGGGCTACGAGGCGGAGAATCTGCCGGCGCACGCCAAGGCGCGGAAGGCGGCGGAAGTGATAAGCAGCTGGAATAAGTACTAGTTCTCAGTTGTCAGGCGGCAGCCGCGCTACTTGTCTTCGTCGATGATTTTCTGCTGTTCCGCGCGGATAGCCCGGACGATGGAGGTCATCAGATCGTCGAGGGTGCGGCCCGGCGCAAGAGTGCAGCCGCTGAAGGTGTCGGTATCGATCTGCTGTTTGGCACAGGTCAACAGCAGACCTTTCGCATCGGCCACCGTGAAGTTCAATGCGACGTTGGAGGGAGCAAGTTTGGGAGGCACGGCATTGACGTTGCCGGCCGGAGCAGCCTTGAGGGGCGGCGTAGTTCCTGTGGAGGCGGCCATCAGCCGGGCAGAGAAGGCAAGGATGATGGCGAGGGCCAGAAGCGTTGCAGCTCTTTTCATAATCACCTTTCTGCTTGCATGCGCCGGGATTCCTATGGCAGTTGATGTATCGGCTGAAGGAGCATATTGTTCACCGGGAACTGGCCTGGGGCAAGAGGACCGCCCTTGAACTCGCTCCGGATGAGCGGCTAGTGAACAAAATGGAACATGAGCAATATTGCACACAATGGCATAAAGATCGGCAATATGCAATTGAAAACGAAAGAGATATTGCAGGGGGGAGGATGCGGATAGATACGAAATAATGTTTATGGAGATACCATCATATAATCTTGACAACATCTCACTCAATGTGGCATCCTAGACGAGTCGGAAATTCTCTCAAAGGCAGGGTCAAACCATGGCAAAGATTATCGGTATCGATCTGGGAACCACAAATTCGTGCGTTGCGGTGCTGGAGGGCGGCGAACCCAAGGTCATCCCCAACGAGGAGGGGTCGCGGACGACTCCGTCGGTGGTGGGCTTCACCAAAAGCGGGGAGCGGCTGGTGGGCCAGGTGGCCAAGCGGCAGGCGATCACCAACCCGGAGAACACCATCTTCTCCATCAAGCGCTTCATGGGCCGGCGCTACAACGAAGTGAGCGACGAGATGAAGATGGTGCCCTTCAAGGTGGTGGAACAGGGCGACCATGTGGGGGTGATGGCGCAGGGCAAGGAGTACACGCCGCCGGAGATTTCGGCGATGATTTTGCAGAAGCTGAAGGCCTCGGCGGAAGCCTACCTGGGCGAGAAGGTGAAAGAGGCGGTGATCACGGTGCCGGCGTATTTCAACGACGCGCAGCGGCAGGCCACCAAGGATGCGGGCAAGATAGCCGGGCTGGAAGTGAAGCGCATTGTGAACGAGCCGACGGCGGCGGCGCTGGCTTACGGGCTGGACAAGAAGAAGGACGAGACCATCGCGGTGTACGACTTTGGCGGCGGGACGTTTGACATTTCGATTCTGGAAGTGGGCGAGGGAGTTATTGAAGTCAAGTCCACCAACGGCGACACGCATTTGGGCGGCGACAATCTTGACCAGCGGATTGTGGATTGGCTGATTGCCGAGTTCAAGCAGGAACAGGGTCTGGATCTGAGCTCCAAGGGCAACGAGATGGCGCTGCAGCGGCTGAGAGACGCCGCGGAGAAGGCCAAGATCGAGTTATCGACGACCATTGAGACGGAGATTAATTTGCCGTTTGTGACGGCGGACGCGACGGGGCCGAAGCACCTGGTGCGCAAGTTGACGCGCGCCAAGCTGGAGCAGTTGGTGGAGGACCTGATTGAACGCTCTGTGGATCCCTGCAAGAAAGCGATTGCAGATGCGGGCATCTCCTTCAAAGACATCGACGAAGTGGTGCTGGTGGGCGGGCAGACACGCATGCCGCGCATTCAGGAGCTGGTGAAAAAGCTCTTTGGGCGCGAGCCGCATCGCGGGGTGAACCCCGATGAGGTAGTGGCCATCGGCGCGGCGGTGCAGGCGGGCGTGCTGGCCGGCGAGGTCAAGGATTTGTTGCTGCTGGACGTGACGCCGCTGACGCTGGCGATTGAAACGCTGGGCGGCGTAGCTACGCCCATGATTCCGCGCAACACCACGATTCCGACGAAGAAGACGGAGACGTTTTCTACGGCGGCCGATTCGCAGACCGAGGTCGAGGTGCATGTGTTGCAGGGCGAGCGGCCATTGGCGGCGCAGAACCGCACCCTGGGCAAGTTCAAGCTGGGCGGCATTCCTCCGGCGCCGCGCGGCATTCCGCAGATCGAGGTGACCTTTGACATTGACGCCAACGGAATTTTGAACGTGAACGCCAAGGACATGGCCACCGGCAAGGACACGCGCATCACCATTACTTCCAGCTCCGGCTTGAGCAAGGAAGAAGTGGAGAAGATGGCCAAGGAGGCTGAGGCGCACGCCAGCGAGGACAAGGAAAAGCGCGAGGAGATCGACTCTCGTAACTCGCTCGACGGGCTGGTCTATAACATCGAGAAGATGATCAAGGACTCCGGCGACAAGATGCAGGGTGCGGATGCGGCTCCGGTGAAGGCTGAGGTCGAAACGATTCTGGCCGATTCGAAGAAGCTGCTGGAAGGCACGCCGTCGGCGAAGGAGTTGAAGGACCAGCACGAGAAGCTGACTCACGCGAGTCATAAGTTGGCCGAGATACTCTACAAGGTCAATGCGGCGTCGGCAGCGGCTGGAGCTGCTTCCGGCGGAGAAGCTGCGGGCGCGCCCAACGCCGAGACTAAGAAAGACGAAGGCGTGATCGACGCAGAGTATGTGGACGTGGACGAGAAGAAGAACTAGCCGTTCAGGCGTACTCGCCTTCGGCGAAAAAACATGGGGTGGGCGATGTACATCACCCACCCCGACTTATTACTTTGCAACACTATCGAGACGAGGGTGCATATGGGACAGTTCGATTCTCCAACGGAAGCCGCACTTGCTCGCATCAAGAGCGAGAGCCTCGCATCGTCCTCAGTTAATGGTGCGGTTGATAAGGTCGCCAATCTTGGCGGATTTATTCTGGAGTTAATAGGTGTAACAGGAGCATCTGGAGGAATTGATTTTCTCACTGCGCTCAAGAACCTCGCCGCTGACAAAGACGAGAGCAATTTAATCTATTTTGGAGACGCTTTAATTGATGACATACGTCGCTTATATCGACTTCACAAGGAACTGAAGCAGCAATTCGATGAATGCATCAATTCGCCAGAGTTTAGTGCTGTTGTCGCGAATGCAACTCTGCACATTACTCGTACGAATGTCGTGAGTCGGCTCAAACGGCTTGCACATCTCATCACAAACGGTGTGAATGAGAGCGATATTGAGCCTGAAAGTCTTGATGACATGATGCGCGCTGCCGTGGAGTTAACAGATTGGGATATTATCGTGCTTGGAAAGATGTACAAATCTCAGAAACAACTCCTTTCAAACCCGAACGGGTCGTCTGATTGGAGTGAGCAAGTTGGCCTCAATTGGACAAACTGGGGAATCATTTTCGGCATTGGTGAGAACCAACATCTAAAGATTCGACCATCACTTGCACGTCTACAGTCACTTGGATTGATTGCGGAAGCACAAACACATTTCGTGAAGGATGGTTCACTTGCCACTCAGGCATATGGATTGCTTCTTGAGGGCAAGAAGTTCTACGAACGATTGCAGGAAATCGCAGTTCAACAATAATGCGGAGGCCAAAATCATGACCGCCGTGTTAGTATAGAAAACCTGAGAGCTGGCGGACCCCTTTCCGCTCAGCCGGATAGCCCCATGAACCTTTACCTGATGCGTCACGCCAATGCGGGATTGAAGCGCGGGAATTCCCTTCTCGACGACAAGCGCGCGCTTGTCAAAGAGGGCAAGGAGCAGTGCATTCTGATGGCGCGGACGCTGAATGCGCTGAAGGTGCAGGTGGACGTGATCGTCTCCAGCCCTTTGAAGCGCGCCCTGCAAACCGCGCAACTGGTGGGCACGGAGATGGGCTACGATGCGCGCGTGGAGATTTCGCCGGCGCTCGCGCCCGACGCTGATTACGCCGACTTTCAAAAGATGCTGGCGCACTATTCCGGCTACGACGGCGTGCTGGTGGTGGGACACAACCCCAACGTCTTCCAGTTTCTGGGCCGGCTGATTACGGGCAACGGCGGCGCGGCTGTCCGCATGAGAAAGGGATCAGTCGCGCGCATCGATCTGGACCGCCATCCGCCGCTGCTGCAGTGGCTGATCGATCCGCGCACGGCGCGCGCCCTCTACGCCAGCGTGCAGAAAAGCTCGCGCCCGAAGACCTCGCGGAAGTAGTCCGCCTCCTTGCGCAGCGACCACAACTCCAGTTCCGCGCCCGTGCGCCCCGGCTGCACCTCGAGATAAATGCGCTTGGGATAGACTTTGACCGCGACTCTCAACACGTCGCTGGCGCGATCCTGGTTGAGCGCGACGGCCAGGCGCAGCAGCACCACGGCCTTCTCCACGCGCTCATGCTCGATGGGGGGAATGTTGCGCAGAGCGCGGTCGCCGGGCTGCGGGCGGCTTTTGCCCAGGTAGCGCGCGATGGCCGAAACCAGGGTGCGCTGCACCGGCGTGTAGCCGTAAATCTCCGAACTGGAAACCACATACTGGGTGTGCCGGTGGTGGCCCTGGTAGTTGATGAACTTGCCGGTGTCGCGCAGCATGGCGGCGGCGGTCAGCCAGATTTCATACTCCGGTGGCAACTGGTGCAGCGGTTGCAATGCGCGGTAAAGCTGCAAAGCGTGATCGCGCACCGGCTCGGCGTGGCGCAAATCGACGCCGTAGCGCCGCGCGGTGGCCAGCACGCTCTCCCAGCGCTGCTCTTCAAAGACGCGGTGAGCGGTGGCGCGGGCATCCTGCTCGGCCAGCATCTGGGCGAGAATGCCGTCGCGCAGTCCCAGCGGCGAATAGTGGAAACCTTCCAGCCCGAAGCGCTCCAGCAACTCGGCAAAGACCTGCGTGCCGGCCACGATAATCTCCGCGCGCCGCGGCCCGATACCCTTGACCGCCACGCGCTGGGCCAGCGTCATGGGGACGAGTGCGTCGGCCATTTTGCGCACCTGCCGCGTGAAAACCATCCCACCAGGCGGCGCGGCCAGGGGCGCCTGACTCACCACCAGGGCCTGTGTTGCCTTGCCGCCTTTTTTGCCCGCCGTCTTGCCCGCGGACTTCTTTTTGGATTTGCCGGCCGGCTTAGCGGCCTTATTTTTGTTGCTATTCACCACTGCCGCAATCGCCTCGCTGAGCGCCGCCGCCGTGCCCGAGGTGCCGATCACCTGCGTGATGTTCTGCGGTCGAATTTTGCTGTGCGCCCGGCGCAGCTCGCGATCAATCAACTGCCACATCCGCGCCAGCCCCTCGGCAGGCGCCGGGTCGGAGTGCAAAAACTCCTGCGTCAGCCGCACCGCCCCCAGCGGCATGCTCACCGTCTCTTTGATGCGCTTGCGCTCGGAGAGGGTAATCTCGCAGCTTCCTCCGCCCAGGTCCACCAGCAGCACGCGGCCCGCCGCTCCAGATTCGGATGCGCTCTCGGCTTGCGATTCACCGCTGCCGATTACCCCCAGATGAATCAGCCGCGCTTCTTCCAGCCCGGAGATGACTTCCATCTGCCAGCCGGTCTCGGCCTTCACCATCTCCTGAAAAACCGGCCCGTTGCGCGCGTCGCGCATGGCCGAGGTAGCCACCACGCGAATCTGATCCACGCCGCGCAACTGGACGGCACGTTGAAAGCGCTTCAGCGCCTGCAAGGTTGCCGCCATCGCCTCCGGTGAAATCAGCCCGCACTCAAAGACGCTGGCCCCCAGCCTGGTCACCTCTCGGTCTTCATGCAAAGTCTTCAAATGGTGCGCCGCAACCCTGGCAATCTTCAGACGGCAGGAGTTGGAACCTATATCGATGGCGGCAAATGTCGGCATAAGGGTCTTGCTCCGGGAAAAAATGGCTCTGCGGTCAAGATACACGAGCGGGGCGGGGGACGCGGCACATTGGATGAGGAAGATGAGATGAGTTAGCGCTTAGGATAGCAGCCCGGCTGTTATCCTTGATTGGACAGTTAATTCACCATGACAAACCCGGACAACACTCTCACTCGCCCGCAATTCGCGCTTTCCACGCGGAGTGTGTGGCTGCTTTTTGCGGCAATCTTTATCGCCGTGTATTTTGCCTCCCTGTTTACGCCGCCGCTGATGGACGACGTGGATTCCTCTCACGCTCAGGCGGCGCAGTATTTCGCCGAGCACAGCGACTGGATAACGGCCAAGACCAACGGCATCCGCTACATCGAGAAGCCGCCTCTGCCCTACTGGACGGTGGCCGTCCTCTTCCGTGTCTTTGGCCAGAACGTCTTTGCCGCACACCTGCCCAATACGCTGGCCATGCTGGGCCTGACGTGGCTGGCGTGGCTGTGGGCGCGCCGGGGATGGGGCGATCGCGCAGGACTCTATGCTGGGCTGGGCGTACTGACCTCCATCGGTCCGTTTCTGTTTACGCGCTTCATCATTCCCGAGGCGCAACTGAGCCTCTTCCTGCTGATTGCGCTCTACTGCCTGCTGACCGGCTTTGAGCCGGGCCGCGGGGCGCGCTTTTATTGGATGTGGGCCTTCCTGGGCCTGGCGCTGATGACCAAGGGGTTGATCGCCCCGGTATTCTTTGTAGGCGCGGCAGTTCCCTTCCTTTTTGTGACGGGGCTGTGGCGGCGCTGGCGCGAGCTGAAGCCTGTCACAGGCTCGCTGCTGTTTCTGGCTATCTCTGCTCCCTGGCACATTCTCTGCGGCCTGGCCAATCCCGATCAGGGACACCCCATCGGCAACCATCCCACCATCGGAAACGTGCACGGCTTCTTTTATTTCTATTTCATCAACGAACACTACCTGCGCTTCTTTGGGTTGCGCTACCCGCACGACTACAGCAAGCTGCCCGGCTATGCCTACTGGACGCAGCATCTGGTATGGCTCTTCCCCTGGAGCATGTTCCTGCCGGCCCTGGTAGCCCTGGCCTGGAAGACGCGGCGTCACTGGATGCAGTACGTGCGCAGCGACGGCCAGGCCGCGGAGGCCTCAACTGACGGCCTGGTCTTCAATCTCAGGTTCCGCGCGCGCTCCATCTGGTTGCTGAGCCTTTTTTCGGCCTGGACGCTGTTCTTCTTTTCGCTTTCCACTAACCAGGAGTACTACACATTTCCGACCTGGCCGCCGATCTTCATGCTCATCGCCGTCGTGGTGTCGGGCATCGAGGAGAAGCGCGCTCCGCAAGGCGGCAAGCCCCTGCTCTCCACCGCCTGGCTCACCGGCGCGCAGGCCGTCTTTGCCGTAGTTGGCGTACTCTCCGCCGCGATTCTCGGCTGGGGATTGTGGGAATCGCGCCATCTGCCCTATGTCGCCGACATCGGCATGCTGCTGGCGCATCGCGGCGTGGGCAACTATGAGATCGCCATGTCTCACTTGTTCGATCTCACCGGCCCATCCTTTGCCGCGCTGCGCTTGCCTGCCATCATGGCCGCGATCGCGCTGTTGATTGGCCCGGCCGCAGGCCTGCTGCTGCGCATCAAGGGCAAACACCTGGCCTCCACCGTCAGCGTGGCGCTCACCTCGGCAGTTTTTCTGATCGCCGCGCACATCGCCTTTGCCCGCTTCGATCCCATACTCGGCTCCAAGCAATTGGCCGACACCATCATTGCCAAGGGAACACCCGACGACACGTTCATCATCTTCGGCGATCAGACCGCGGGCTCTTCGGTCATTTTTTACACGCATCAGTTCCTGCGCGGCAAACCGGCGTTGATGGTGTTTCCACGCTGCAGCCAGCATAATCAGGGATCAACGCTGCTGTGGGGCTCCTGCTACCCCGATTCGCCGGACATCTTCATCAGTGAAGACCAGTTGATAAAAATGTGGGGCACGGGCGAACGCAAATGGCTCTTTGCGCAGGACGACATTTACGATAGTCGCAACAAAGCCCAGCAACTGATGGCCGGCCGGCTCTATTTCGTCCAGGCCCTCGCCGACAAGACGCTATGGACGGATCGACCGCTGCCCGCTGCCGGCTCCGGCAAGTGAGCCGGAGGGTGAACGAGGAACCATGACCTTTGGCCACTTTTTATACGTCGCACTGGGCGTACTTGCCGTTCTTGGAGTGACCACTTCAACCGTTTACAGCCTGATGGTGGCCTGGGCTGTGGTCCGCTTTCGCCGCCGCGCGGACTCCGCCAGCCCGCGCGATTTCCAGCCTCCGGTGAGCGTGTTGAAGGCTGTGCATGGCGATGAGCCGGACCTTGAGCAGAACCTCACCAGCATCTTCCAGCAGGATTATCCGCAGTATGAGATTCTCTTTTGCGCGCGCCACAGCAACGACGCCGGACTCGAGGCGGCTCGCCGGATTGCCGCTCGCTTCCCGCGGGTCTCCGCGCGCATCCTCACCTGCGGCGAGCCTCCATGGCCGAATCCGCGTACGTTCTCCATGGAAATCATGCGCCGCGAGGCTCGCTACCCCATTCTTGTGGCCTCCGACAGCGATGTGCGCGTCGGCCCCGATTACCTTCGCTCCGTGGTCGCACCGCTCAGCGACCCCAATGTCGGCATGGTCACCTGCCTTTATCGCGGCGTCGCCCGACACGGACTCTGGGCGCAACTGGAGGCCATGGGCATGAGCGTGGAGATGACCTCCGGCGTGCTGGTGGCAGAGATGCTCGAAGGGATGCACTTCGCGCTTGGTCCTTCCATGGTCATGCGCCAAAGCACTGTCCAAAAAATTGGCGGATTCGAGCCGGTCGCCCAGTACTACGCGGAGGACTTTGTGCTGGGCAACAGGACTGCAGCGGCTGGAGAAACGGTGGTTCTCTCCTCCTACATTATCGAGCACTACGTCCTCAACGCATCCTTCAAAAAGTGCATCGCGCATATGCAGGGCTGGGCCACCAGCACGCGCTTCTCCCGCCCATGGGGCCACTTCGGCGAGGTGTTGACCTACGCCGTCCCCTTTGGCCTGTTGGCTGCTGCGGTCTTCGGCGCAGCCGGCCACGTAACCCTGGGACTGGCTCTGCTGGCCATCACCCTCCTTGACCGAGTGCTGCTCTGCCTGCTGGTTGCGGGCTGTGTGGTTCGCGACCGCGCCGCCGTCCGCAAGGCATGGCTCTATCCCCTGCGCGACTTCATGGGTTTCTACTTCTGGGCCAGAAGTTATTTCAGTTCGCGTAAACTGCGCAATCGCGGCGAACCCTATGAGTTGCTTCCCGGAGGCAGGCTGCGCAAGCTGGAGCAATAACTGGCGGATTTGCCACATTGTCCGATTTATAGTGCACTATAGCTGCACGTTTTGCAAAATCCGGATAGCTATAGCTAACCATTTTGCAATCTCCAATCCCCCGCCGCACACCTCTTTCTGGATGCTCTAAACTCAAATCTGGACCCTCCACGATGAAGCTCTTTGGCGGCAGGAACGATAGTCCGGATGCACCATCAACCGCGCCCGAAACCGGCCCGGACGAGAGCCCAAAATCCGGCCTCTTCAGCCGTATGAAGCAGGCTGTGGCGCGCACCCGCGAGTCGCTCTCGGCGCGCATTGAGACGGTGGTCGCGCTGACCCGCACGGTCGATGAATCCACCCTCGAAAGCCTTGAATCGGCGCTACTTACCAGCGATCTGGGGGTGCAAACCACCACCGCTATCCTCACCGCTCTGCGCGACCGCGCCCGCCGTCAGGCCATCGAAGGAGGCGATGAACTGCGAGAGTTACTCAAGGCCCAGATTCGCGCCATCCTGGAAGCTCCCATCTCCAAACAGGCCAATACTTTGCCGCCACACGAAGGCCCATTTGTCACTTTTCTCGTGGGCGTCAACGGCACCGGCAAAACCACCTCAGCGGGCAAGCTGGCCGCCTGGTATCGCGCTCAAAACAAATCAGTTCTCCTCTGCGCAGCGGATACCTTCCGTGCAGCGGCAATCGAGCAGCTTGAAATCTGGGCTGCCCGCAGTGGCGTGGAGATGATCAAGACCCGGCAGGGCGGCGACCCGGCTGCGGTTCTTTATGATGCAATAGCCGCCGCAAAAGCCAACAAAATCGACGAGTTGATTGTGGACACCGCTGGCCGCCTGCACACCAAAACCGGATTGATGGACGAGTTGGAAAAGATGCGCAGGATAGCCGCCAAGCTAATCCCCGGCGCGCCTCACGAGGTGCTGCTGGTGATGGACGCGACCACCGGCCAGAACGGCCTCAACCAGGCGCGGCAATTCACGCAGTCGGCGGGCGCAACCGGCATCGTGCTCACCAAGCTGGATGGCACTGCCAAGGGCGGCATCTGCGTGGCCATCGCCCAGGAACTTAATTTGCCGGTGCGCTTTGTTGGCGTCGGCGAGCAGATGAACGACCTGCTGGAATTTTCTCCAGCGGAGTTTGTGGATTCGCTGCTAGGGTAAGATTGCGCAACAACACACAAGCAGACATTTGGAGAGTAACCCGGTCGCAGATGATATTACCGACACGGCGATGGCGGCGAGGAAGTCGTCGATAAGGCGAAAGGAGCCCACCACAAGATTAAATATGAAATCACAATTGCCGCCAAAATTATCAACACTATCCGCATCAGACTGTAATCATGCGAGCTCGGTATCATAGACTGCGATAGAATTGCTGTTTCCTGGCTATCAGCATGAATTAGAGCCTTCTGCTCTGACACGGATGTCGACTCTGGCGAGAGCGCTGCTGTTGGTTCCTCATGCGCCAGCGGGTACTCATTCCGCTCGGATAGGCCCACTTGATAGCGGAAGCCTCCCGGCAGACGCACCGCAGAAAACCACCCGTTAGACCTCAGAACGGTGAAATAACCGTTAGGCGTCACCGCGAACTCCCTGCGATTCCAGGAACGACCCTTCATTGCATCCGCCTCAACGACTGTTCGCGGCTTTCGTCACTGTCGCCGTGATTCTCCGCGCTGTTGTTGGCTAGGATTGTAGCATTATTGATGGCGGATGGGCGTACAGCTTAATGTACACTTGAGAGTTCCCGTTTGACCTGCGTATGAATCAACAGATGGATCAAGACCGGCATTGGATGCAACGCGCGCTGGAGCTAGCGCGGCGGGGGATTGTGATCAGTTCGCCTAACCCTACGGTGGGCTGCGTGATTCTCGATAGCGCTGGACAACTGGCCGGTGAGGGCTGGCACGAGTACGATCTGCTGGACCATGCTGAAGTTGTCGCGCTCAAAGCTGCCGGCAATCGCGCGCGTGGCGGCACGGCCTACGTCACGCTGGAGCCTTGCAACCACACCGGCCGCACTCCGCCCTGCACGGAAGCGCTGATTGCGGCTGGAATCAAGCGCGTGGTCGCCGCCACCATCGACCCCAATCCCGCCGTTGCTGGACACGGAATGGAAGCACTGTGTGCGGCGGGCATGGAAACGGCTGTGGGAGTATGTGAGGCCGAAGCCCGCCGACTGAACGAAGGATTTGCGCGCTGGAGCCAGCATCATCGTCCATTCGTCCTGATGAAAGTGGCCATGACGCTCGACGGCCGCATCGCTCCGCCGCCGGGTACGCAGACGCTGCGCGAGCCGTACTGGATTACCAGCGAGCAAGCACGCGCCGCAGTGCAGCCGCTGCGCCATCAGGCGGACGCCACGCTCACCGGCATCGAGACCGTGCTGATCGACAACCCGCAGCTCACCGATCGCAGCGGCCTGCGCCGCCGGCGTCCGTTGCTGCGCGTGGTGCTCGACTCGGCGTTGCGCATGCCGCTCGATTCCAAGATGGTGGCCACGGCGCAGAACGATCTGGTCATCTTCACCATCTCCACCGACGAGGCCCGCGCCCATGCATTGCGGGAGCGCGGTGTGCGCGTCGAGGTGCTGCCCACCGATGCCGGCCGCGTCCCGCTGGGCAAGGTGCTGGACAAGCTGGGCGAGGAGGGCATTCTTACCCTGCTCACTGAGACGGGCACGCGGCTGAACACGGCGCTGCTGGCTGCCGGACTGGTAGACCGCATTCACCTCTTCGTCTCCCCGCAGATCATGGGCTCCGACGCTGTCCCCGCCTTCAAGGAAATGGCCAACCCCATCCATATGGCCGAGGTCGAGGTCGAGCGCTATGGAAATGATCTGGGGCTGTGTTCGCTGCTGAGAGATCCGTGGGCGGAAATGACAGGGATCAGCAAATAGAATAGAACCATGTTCACCGGCATCATCGAACAGACGGGCACGCTGGTTGGGTTGGAGAGCCGGGGCGGGGTGCGGCGCATTACGGTTGAGGCTCCGGGACTGGCCGGGCGGCTGCGCGAGGGGGATTCGCTGGGCGTTTCCGGCGTTTGCTTGACGGCTCTGGACGTGCACCCCACGCTCTTTCACGCCGATCTGGCGCAGGAGACATTGGATTGCACCTCGCTGGGCGCGCTGGCTCCGGGCGCGAAGGTCAATCTGGAGCTGCCCACCGCCGCCGGAAGCCCGCTAGGCGGGCATATTGTGCAAGGGCATGTGGATGGCTGCGGAACGTTGACGGCTTTAGACCCCGTGATTCCGGAGTCCAGTCCGGCTTTTGACCGGCAGACTACCGACTGGACGCTCAAGGTGCGCATTCCGGAGAATGTGCGCCAGTGGATGGTGCATAAAGGCTCGGTGGCTGTCGAGGGCATCAGCCTGACCATTGCCGCTTTCGACGGCGAGACGATTACCATCGCGATTCTGCCGCTGACCTATTGGCGGACGAATCTGCATACGCTGGCCGTGGGCGCTCCAGTGAACGTGGAGGCCGATGTGATGGTGAAGCTGGCTCATGCGCAACTGCTGGCCCAGAAAAAGCCAGAGCTGGAGCTGACTGAGGCCTGGCTGGTGGCCAACGGCTATTGAGCGGTTTCTGGGCTGAATCTTTTGGACTGGATCAATAGACCTGCGTTACCCGCCCGCTCATCGCGATAGGGCCGTGATGAACGGGGCACAGCTTCTCAAGACTCATGGCGGTTCTTCAGGGTTGATGTGCGGCCACCTGCCGAGCGCACACCGGCTGGCGGAATCCCCCGAGGGCGCCGCCAGCCGGAGCGGAGAAGCAGCAGTTATTTAAATTGGACGATAAAGTCCCAAATCCAGTACACGATCACGATCCCTGTCGCAATCCCAACCACCCAGCTCATGACGTGAATCAGCGGCTGAACCTTGTTGACCTTGGAGGCAAGGGCCGCATTCTCGGCTGCCTCTCTTGCGAAGGTATCGTCCAAAGAGACCTGGTCTATTTCGTCGCCTTGCAGCCTGGAGCGGTAGAACACAAGGGCGCCGGTAATCACCACCAGCGCTGCCCAACAAATCATCATCACAGTAACAAAATGCATCCTGCACCACCTCGGAAATACCTTTCAGCTCCGGAGACCGGTGTACCCAGAATCGAGTTTCGGGGCTCGTCGAGCAGAGGAGCCGTCCCGGTGACCATCATACCGCTGAAAAGGCAGAGCTGCATCAACAAAATAACGGGTTTTTCCGGAAGTCATTGACTTTTCAGGGCCGAACCAGCCGCCGCTTCTGCGACTTTCTCTCCGCTGTAGCATCAAATTGGATGAAACCTGCCAAGAAACCGCTCTGGGGCCTTGTATTCCCGCCGGCGGAGCAGTACAGTTACGATTACGGCTAGCAATTCACTTTATTGGGAGATTCCATGGCCACAGCTACCTCAGCACCCGCACCGGAAACCGTTAAGCAAGCGCCTCTCACCCTCACCCCCCAGGCCATTGCCAAGGTGCGCGAGATCATGGCCACCCAGGACCCCCTGCCCGCCGGGCTGCGTATCGGCGTCCAGGGTGGCGGCTGTTCAGGATTTCAGTACTCCATGGCCTTTGAAACCCAGGCCGGCATGATGGATAAAGTCTTCAGCTTTGAGGACCTCAAGGTCTTTGTGGACGCCACCTCGCTGATGTACCTCAACGGCTGCAAGGTGGATTACGTCGAAACCCTGGAGGCTGCCGGCTTCAAGTTCGAAAACCCCAATGTGAAATCGACCTGCGGCTGCGGATCTTCCTTCAGCACGTAACGCCCCGCGACTGTTTGGTTCGCTGATGCAAAAGGCCCGTCCCTCATGCGGGGGCGGGCTTTGCTGTGTTTGGTTTGTCGCTTGAACTACTGCGGCGACGAGGGCTGCGGTGACGGGGATGAGGGCGTCGTGGGCGGTGTAGAGCTGGTGGTGGATGGCGTGCCGCCAATCGGATTGGTAGTGGCGCTGGCAGGCTGACCGATGGTTCCCGCGTTGCCGCCTTGCATCATCTGCTCGGCGATCGGGTCGTAGACAAACTCCCACTCGTTGTAGTGGTTTTTCTTCTTGTAAACCATGATCGACTCTTTAGGACTGTTGGGCGAGAAGCCGATAATGCCGGCTCCGCCGAAGGTCTTGCCGGTGGTCGAACCAATGGTTGATCCGGGGGCCGATCCCGCAGATGGACCAGTGGTTGATCCCGCAGTTGGTCCAGTGGCCGATCCGCTCTGAGCCGCACTGCTGCCACCGGCGGGGTTGCTAGTGTCCGTGCTCTGCGCCTGCGTAGCGTTGGGATCGGGCGAAGGTGTCTGCTGACCCACGCTGCTGCTCCCCGACAGCCCGCTGCTTCCCGGCAGTCCAATGTTTGCGCCGCCGGGCCCAATTCCGGCAACCGTCGAGCCGCCAATCGGCTGCCCGAAAAAGCCCATAGCCGTGGGAGCCTTGTTCTGGCCAAACAGGACCGGCTTCCAATCCTCCTTGCCGGTGGTGGGGTCGGCATACTTCTTGCGCATGAATTTGATGTTGTTGGTGGGCTTGACCAGGGCATCGACATTGGGCGGATAGGCTCCGAATTTCTTGTAGTACATCCTGATCCCGCGGATGTACTGCTTGCCGCGATGCATAGTCTCCTGCTCGCGATCGCGCTGAATCTCCTTGATAACCTTGGGCAATGCTACGGCCAGTGCGATGGTAAACAGAGCCAGCAGAAAAATGACCGCGACCAGGATGTAACCCTCCTCGGACTTGGATGACTTGGAGGGGCGGGCGCGGCGGATTGGAGCGGGCTTTTTCATTTTACTTTCAGTTGTTAGCTGTCCACTGCCTTTCAGTTCGCCTGGAAATTCAGGACCTGCGTGTTGTTGTAGCTCAGGTCGGTAACCTGAACATTGCCCGGCATGATGGCGCCCACCTTGTAGCGATGATCCACAATCTCGCCGGTGCGAGCGATAAAAATATCGTCGCCACGACTGAAAAAAGCCTGCAATGATTTGTCCTTTGCCTGGGTGTAGCCGAAATACTTCAGATCGATGGCTGGAGGCCGGGGTTTTTCCGGCACAGCCGGGGCTGCGTTCACGGCGGGCCCTCCGGGCCGCGCGCCGGTAAGAGGAGTTTCAATATGCACAGGAGCCGACTGGGCGGAGAAGATGTTCCTGCCTGTGCCCCGGTACTCCACCTGTTCGCTCAGCGCCAGCTTTTCAAGGTGCAATGCGGGGTCAATGTCGGCGTTGGTGAGCTTGATAGCCTCCGGTCCGCTGGATGCGGAGGGGTTCGCCACGGTTGCGCGGCTGACTGACGGAAGAGGTTCTAAGCCGGCAGGCCCGGCTGTTGTCGCCACCGCCGGTACAGTACGCGCGGGCGCTGGGGCACTTGAAAAAAAGTTATCCTTGATCTCGTATCCGGCCACGCAGACAATCACCCCTAAGAGCGCGATGAGGATGTAGACTTGGCGCTTGTTTTCCATTCCCAGCGGCATGGCCATGGTTATTCACCCTCCTTTCCGGCTTTAGCGGGCGCGGCCGGTGCATCGCCGGGCTGCGGAGTGGGCGCGAGTCCGCTGGGCACGTCGGCAGGTCTAAGCCAGGTGGAAACCCGCAACCGCAGGTTCACCGTGCCGCCCTGCTGGCCGGTCAACGACATGGCGCGAATGACAAAAAAGGTCTGGTCGCGCTCCAGGCCGTTCACAAAACGCATGATCTGCGGATATTCGCCGGTAATGCCCGCGTCCATGATGATCTCCGTGAGATCGGAGCCGGCGGCGCCCTGCGTGTACTGCACGCGAGTGAGCCGGACGGGGCCTTTCAGCGCCAGTTCGCCGATGCGCGAGGCGATGGAGGAGTAGCTGGGCGGAATGCGCTTGGAGTGGAAGGCGCGCATCTCCGCGCGGGCGTCCTCGACGCGCTTGTCCAGGCCGCGCAAGGGGGCGGTTTCCCTTTCGAGGAGCTTCAACTGCATTTGTTTGGCAACCAGCGCGCCGGTGGAGCTGCTGTCGGTGGCGGACCAGTCCAGACCGAAGCGGATGGAGAGAAAGATAACCGCCGCCAGCAGTACGGCAAAGCCGGCATAGTGCCAGGTAAGCGGAGAGGCCAGACGCTCGCGCCACAGGGATGGAATGCGGCTGCTGATCATCGCGGGCCTCCTGACTTCAGATTCGGATTCAAACGATTCGCCTTGTTCCGCGCAGGGTTGGTCGAGGACGGCCTGAGGGGCTTCTGTCCGGGAGCCACGTGAGCTTTGGGTACGACGCGAGACGGCGGCGTAACGTGACCGGGGCCGGCGCGCGTTTCGAGGGTCGCGAGCTTCTCATGTTCCTGCTTTTGTTGCGCCTTGTGGTCCAATGTCTCGGCTGGGTTGTACTGCGCCTGCAACTCGAAGTTGACGCGGTTGGAGGCGCTGGGCGGCTCCACTCTTTCGCCCGGCCCGCTGGTGGAATCTATGCTTTCGGCCACGATTTTGGGCAGCAGAAAATGTTTGGAGTGTTCCAGGTTCTCCACCAGATCGACGGCGCGGTTGCGCGCGCCCACCACGCGCAGCTTCAGGGTGATGACGCCGGTCTTCGCGTCGCGCGCCGGCTCCAGGGTGGTGGCCTGCACGCCGCCGGGCAACACGGTTTCCAGGTCTTCCATGGCCAGCGTCCAGGAAAATGTTTTTTCGTCGATGAGCTGATTGAGCGTTGTGGCCTGAGCCAGCAGTTGAGCGTTGGCAGGCTGCCGCATCAGCTCCTGATAGCCCTGCCGCTCGCGGTTGATGGCGTCGATTTTGCTCTGGACTTGTTGTTCGGTTTTGCGAGCCTCTTCGGCCTGCTGGTGAAATGCGCGCAGGCCCAGACCAAGGCCAATGGCGATCACCGCCAACACCGCCATGGCGATGCGCAGAAGCTTGATCGCCGGTCCGATGTCGGCGTAGGGGCGAGTGGCGAGATTGAGAGTGATGCGCATTAGATTGTCCCCGCCAGCGCACCGGTCACTCCGGCCAGCGTCACCACGTTGCTGAGCGGCGTCGCTGCTCCGGTCTCCGGCCGTGGCGCCAGATCGACGACGGTCAACTCAGGATCGTTAAGCCAGCCTGCAAAGTCTTCCGCGGCGCTGTTGCCGCCCGCGCCGATGCCCGCGTAGTACAAGAAACGGGGAGGCGCGCCGAGCTTGTCTTCAAAGTAGGCGGCGGCCACGCTTACACCGCGCTGCACCTCCTCAAGGCGCTGGCCGGGGTCTTCAGGCAGGTCGAGGGTGCGATAGAGCAGCAGGTCCTCGCCGGTGGTGATGGAGGTGGTGAGCGCCACAGTGCTCAGGTTGGCGCAGAGCACCGGCACCGGCGAATCGATGGCTCCAAGCGCCGCCAGGCTGGTGGGCAGCACGGCTCCGGGCTCGTAGCCTGCCTGGCGCACCACGGCCTCATACTCCGCCAGTACGGGGCCGGGAATCACGGCGGCCAGCACTCGACATTCGGTTTTGTTTTCGATCAGCACCTGGTAGCTCACACCGGCGTGCTCCACCTCGAAGGGAACCATCTTGCGCAAGCGGAAGCGGATAACGGGGATGGCTTCGGCGGCCTTGGCGGGCAGCGAATCGAAGTCCAGAACGAAGACGCGAACCACGGTGTCGGGTACGACAACAGTGACAGCACGGGTGCGCGGCGAGACCTGGCCAAGAGCGGCGCGAAGGCCGTTGGCTACCTGCTCCGGCGCGCGCAGATTCTGCTCGCCGATGTTGGGAATGAGCGTTCCGGCAACGAGCGGCTCAAAGGCATAGACAGGCGGATGGCCAGGCGCAGGCAAAGCGGCTGCCAGCACGCCCTGAGGCGAGAGCTCCACAGCCACCGGCGGACGCGCGCCGGACCGAGAGCCGAGATTGTTGAAGATCGAATTCACTATCGTGACGCCTCGATGAAGGTGACTTTGTTGATCTCCCTGAGCGTGGTAATTCCGCGGCGGACGCGATCCAGCGCCGATTCGCGCAGGAAGGTCATGCCCTCCTTCTGAGCCAGTTTGCGAATCTCGGAGGTGGGCTTCTTGGCCAAAATGATCTCCCGAATGGAGTCGGTCAAATCCAGCAGCTCGTGAATTGCGGTGCGTCCGCGGTAGCCGGTGCCGCCGCACTCCATGCAGCCGGTTCCCTCGCGAAATTCAAATCCGCGCCACTCCTTGGGGTCCATGCCGCTGGCCAGCAGTTCTTCGTCGCTGTGCTCGACCGGGCGGGCGCAGTATTCGCAGATGGTGCGCACCAGCCGCTGCGCCAAAATGCAGTTCAGCGCGGAGACAAAGTTGTAAGCCTCCACGCCCATATTCAGAAAGCGGCCCAGCACGTCCACCACGTTGTTGGCGTGCACTGTGGTGAAGACCAGGTGGCCGGTGAGCGCGGAGTTGATGGCGATCTGCGCCGTCTCCTGGTCGCGGATTTCGCCGACGAGAATCTTGTCCGGGTCGTGACGCAGAATGGAGCGCAGCCCGCGCGCAAAGGTCAGCCCCTTCTTCTCGTTGACCGGAATCTGCGTGATGCCGCGAATCTGGTACTCCACCGGGTCTTCGATGGTGATGATCTTGTCTTCGTCGCTTTTGATTTCATTCAACGCGGCATAAAGCGTCGTGGTTTTGCCCGATCCGGTGGGCCCGGTGACCAGCACCATGCCGTAGGGCTCGCGGATGTAGGCGCGGAAGCGCTTCAGGTCCGCGTCGGCAAAGCCCACCACGTCGAGAGTGAGATGGTGGAACTTCTCGCTCATCGACTCCTTGTCCAGCACGCGCAACACGGCATTCTCGCCGTGAATGGTGGGCATGATGGAGACGCGGAAATCGATCAGGCGGTTTTTATATCTGACTCTAAAGCGGCCGTCCTGAGGCACGCGGCGCTCGGCGATGTCCAGCTCGCTCATGATCTTGATGCGGCTCAGAATGGTGGTGTGATGCTCGCGGGCGATGGGCGCCATGGCCTCCTGCAAAACGCCATCGATGCGGTACTTCACATGCACCGAATCGTCATAGGTCTCGATGTGAATGTCGGAGGCTCTCCGCTCGAGCGCGGTGAAGATGGTGGTGTCCACCAGGCGAATAATGGGACTGATATCTTCTTCGCTGGTCAACTTTTCAATGGAAATGTTTTCGTCCGAGCTGTCGTCGCCCGTCAGCACGTCGAAGGTCAGCCCCTCGCTGGCCTCGTCGAGGACGCGCTGCGACTGCTCGGTTTTTTTAAGCAGGTCGGTAATCTGCGAGAGCGTGGCCACGCGCGGAATTATGCGGTGCGAAAGCAGCCCGGCAATCTCGTCGAGGATCATGAGCCGCGACGGGTCGCTGACGGCAATCACCAGCGCGTCGCCCTGCTGCTCGATGGGCACGAAGTTGTAGCGGAACATCAGCTCCACAGGCACGGTGCGCAGCAGCTCGTGCTGAATCTTGAAGTTCTTCAGGTCAACGAACTCGGCGTGATAGCGGCGGGCGAGAGCTTCGGCCTGGGCGCGCTCGTCCTGACCGGCGGTAAGTGGAACAACAAGCGTGGTTGCTTCAGCCATGGTTTATCCCTGACCTCCGGTGGCCTGTCCCAGCGAGAAGATGGGCAGGTAAAGCGAGATGAGAATGAAGACCACCACGATGCCCATGATGATGAGAATAGCCGGCTCGATCAGCGCCAGGGATGCGGCCAGGGCCGTTGCCACATCTTCCTCGAAAAACTCCGAAACCGAGTTGAGCATCTGCGGCAGTGCGCCGGTCTGCTCGCCCACGGAGATCATCTCGGCGGCCAGATCGGGAAAAACTTTGGTCTGGATCAGCGCATCGGCCAGGCTGCGCCCCTCACGCACCGTGGTGATGGAGTTGGTGACCGCCTTGGCGACGCGGCGCGAACCGATGGAGCGGGCCGCGGTTTCCAGCGACGGCACCAGCGGCAACCCGCCCGTCAGCAGCGTGGCAAGCGTGCGCGCAAAGAGCGCGACTTGATACTTGAGCCAGATCTTGCCGAAGATGGGCAGGCGAATGCGGAATCCATCCATGAAGTCGCGGCCCCGCTCGGTGATGGAGAAGCGGTAGACGCCAAAAATCGCGCCCGCCAGAAAAAGCGCAATCCACAACAAATTGTGGTTGAGAAATTTGCCGAAGGCCAGCAGGTCCACGGTCATGGCCGGCAGCTTGGCGCCCATCTCGTCATAGAGCTTGGCAAACTCCGGAATCACAAAGACGAACATGAACGTCATCAGAAGAAAGACCAGGCACAGCAGCACGGTGGGATAGATCAGCGAGGTCACCAGCTTTTTGCGGAAGGTGAGCGCGGTGCGCTGGAAGCTGACGTAGCGCTCCAGCACCTCCTGCAGGTTGCCGCTGCGCTCCCCGGCGAGCAGCGTGGTGGTGTACATCACCGGATAGCCGCTCTGCGCATCGAAGGCCGCCGAAAGCGCGTCGCCGGTCTTAACACGCGTGGCCACATCCTCCAGCTGCGCGGCGAAATGCGCGTTCTTCTGGTTCTTGGCCAGCATTTGGATGGAGCCCAGAATCGGCAAACCGGCGCGAATCAGCGTCAGAAACTGCTGGTTGAAGATGAGAAAGGTTTCCAGCTTGACCTTGGCGCGCCTGAGGCCGCCAAAACCGCCGCGGGGTCGCACGAAAAAGACGTGGTAGCCGGCATGAGCAAAGCGGGCGCGCAGTTCCTCGGCCGTGGCCGCCGTCTGCACCTGCTCCTGCACGCGGCCGCGCTCGTCGGCCACCTTGATTACGAATTCCGCCATGCCTCTCGCCGCCGGTCTTGCCCTGAGTGAGCCTGACCTGTCTGGCCGGCTTTTCTCAGGGTTTCTTCTCAGAATTAAGGGTATCAGTTCCTGACCGCTCTGCTTGTAACAGATAGACGCGAAAGGCAGAAGCTGCGCTCGAGGGAGATGGCTGCGCAGACCTCAATGAAACGCTTACAGAAGCCAAATGCTCCCTTCAGTAGCGAGTCCGATTCCGGTTTGCCAGGGTCTGTTGGCGCGAATGGTGCAAAAAGAGGATGGGGCAACCCAGGTGTAGCGTGCGTTCCCTGGGTTGCCCCGCGACCTGCGGCGCAATGTCAGTGTCCAATGCGTCTTCAGACCTCTCCCGTCCTCACGGGAAGACTAGCGTTGCCGAGTTTGATCCGTTCAGATACCACCAGCCAACATCACCCGCGGGGTAGGCGCTGGGCACGATGGTTGGCCCCACCGATCCCTTGCCCCAGTAGTAGTCGTCGACGTTGGTCATCCAGTACCAACCTCCGCCGATGGAAATCGCCGGTCCGATGGCCGCGGGCGTGCCGGCCCCGGTGGACTGCGCGGCATTGAACCAGGACTGCACGATGGTCTGCGGAGATCCGCCCACGCCTAAAATGTTTTTGGCAACCTGGTTCTCGAAGGGACCGTCGCCGTAGTCGAGCGAAGAGAAGCCGGCCATTACATGCAGACCGTTGAAGGCCACGCCCCAACGCTGCGCCACGTTCAATCCACTGCCGTCCAGCGGGTCGAGCATATCGCAATCGTCAGTGAGCAGCCAGTCGAGTGTATCGTTCGGACCCGTTGGCCCCCAGGAGTTGGCATAGCTCACGGTATACGACGTCGTAGACGGAGTTGCGTTCCAGGCATTCAATCCGATAGTAACGTCGGGTGAAAGCGCCGTGGACGACAGGGTCGCGGTGGGATATTCGGAGAGCGCGCCGCCCGGCTGCATGGCGCTCTTCCCATCCGCATCGGCGTCGGCGATGTCGATGACCAGGTCGGCGGTGTTGATGCCCCAATTCGCGTAATCGGCATCGCCATTGACCCAGGGAGTGGCGACCAGCGTACCTGCCGGCTTGGGCTCGATGAAGTCGCCCGGCCAGGCGTCGTCGCCCAGCCATGCGAAGCTCTGCGTTCCGCCGCCCGCGCCCGCTGTGCCCATGCCATTCTGCCAGCCCACCCGGCACGAGGTCCACTCGCCGGGATCGGCCGGGCTTTCAGCGCCGTAGCTGGGACCGGAGATAGGCCCGTGCGATGTCAGATTGGGTTGGGGATGTACGATAATGTTTTGCAGGCTGCGAATCGCCACGCCGTTGGCGTCGATCACCGTCAAGCTGACCCGCTCAGTGGTGGGCAGATGGAAGTGCGTATCGCGCAACAGCGCTTCAGTGGCCCGCGCCTGGGCGTTGTACTCTACAGAATTGCTGGTGCTGCGCGATACCTCCGGGTCCGATCCACCCCATATATAGGTGTAAGGCGGCCTGCCCCCGGTCACCACCGCGTGAGCGCTTACCCGAGCGCCATCCGCCGTGGCCGTCAGCGTCACCGAGGGAACGAAGCGCGGGTCGTCAGTGGCCGGAATCATGCCCACTCGGGAGCGGATCGTCGAGGTCGAGCCGTTGGGATGTGTCACCTGCGTCGTGCCGTAGTAGGCGTACCAGGGAATAATGGTCGTGGGCTGCTCGCCTTCCGCGCTGCCCAGCCAGGACTCCAGCGGCGGCGACCAGTAGACCAGGCGCGTGGTGATTTTCGCTTTGGCCGGCAGCTTGAGTGCAATCCGCTGCTGGGCCTCGCTCTCGGAGATGATTTTTACCTGCGCACCGGCCTTCAACTGCCGCGCCGCATAGAGCAGATGGCTGACGTTGCCCGCGCCGTCGTAAGTGATATGCGCCTGCGCGCCGGGTCCGATCAGTTGATGCCCGCTCTCCACGGTGAACTTATAGTGAACCGTGGTATCGAGCTGGTTGCTCTTCGACTGCCACTTGCCGCTGCTATCGCGGGAGTAGTAGGTCAGGGTGTTATGCCCGGTCACCGGCGTGGCCGATTGAAGCTGGAGCGCGGAAGCCTCAAGCGCCTTGGCCGTCGAGTCGAGCGCCGTCTTTTCTTCCAGCACCTTCAGCGCGCTCAAGGCCTTGGTATCGATGGCCGTCAGGCGAATCTCCGTCGCCGGTACCTTGTTCCTGGTCGCTGCTCGTAAACGGGTGATGGTCGCGGCATCGGTTACCGGAGCCGTCGGGATCGCCAGGTACTTCTGCGTATCGACGAACGAGATCTTTCCCTGCGAGTTCACCAGCGCCGCTGCCGGGATTTTAAGCTCCTTGGCCAGAGCTGCGGCCTCCGTTGCCGATGCTCCAGATTTGACGACCTGATAGACGGGCAATGTAGTGGGGGATTGAGTCTGCGCCTGCGCAAGGTAGATTCCTCCGGCAAGCAGAAGAGAAAGTGCTGCTGCGTGTTTCATGCGATTCGAGCTCCTTTTCTTGCAGTTTTTCTTCTTTCATAAAGCCGGGATAGGTCCGAGGGGAGTGCTTCGAAGAAATTTGGCCGCTTCAAAAAAAGCAGGGGTTGTCGGTGTATAGAGGCTTACGCAGCGGCAACAAGGGATAGTGCAGGGGAAAGCCGCGCCGTTTCTCAGGGTTTTTGCCCTCTTTTCTTCGCGCCACGATGAGGATGGATTCTTACGGGTTCAGTCCGGTTACAGGAAAGGTCAGGCGCGGGTACTTCGAGGGGAAGCGCCTGCGAAAAACATAACACAATTATGGAGTAATTCGCTCTGTAAATCTGATGAATCTTCTCTGGCTGTTCGCTGAACCTGTATCCTGATTGAGTTCCACCAACTAACTGGAAAAGGATCTGAATTGGCGCGAACTATCAATTTTGCAGCACGGACAGGCAAGCATGAATAAATCGATGCGGAACAGGATGAAGTATTTGCGTTGGGTGGGTGTGGCCGTGGCGCTTCTAGCGGCGGTTGGCGCGGCCCTGCTCTATTTTCATGGCCGCCATCCGGCGATTCTCACTCCCTATCCGCACGAGCTGGCTAAAGTCAGCCTTGCCGTGGCCGGCGACGTGATTCCGCATGGAGCGGTGCGCGCCTCCGCTGCCGCTGCCGGTGACGGCGCCGCTGGCTGGAGCGCGCTCTTCGCGGATGTGGCCGACGTATTCCATCACGCCGACTTCGGCTTCGTGAATCTGGAAACTCCGGTGGCTCCGCAGCACTCGCTCGGGACCAAAGAGTTTATGTTTAACGCGCCCATTGCGCTCGTCGATGCGCTGAAGGCCAGCGGCATTAAGATCGTCTCCTCCGCCAACAACCACATGATGGACCAGGGCTGGGCGGGCTTTGCCGAAACGCGCGAGCATCTGCGCGAGCGCGGAATGCTCTTTGCCGGCACGGGCGACACGGCCCAGCAGAGTTGGCAGCCGGTGATCACCGAAGCAAATGGAATCAAGGTCGGCTGGCTGGGAATGACGCGCTGGCTCAACGGCAATCGCAATCCCGATTCTCAAGTTCAGCCGCACGTGAACTTCTTCCCCTATCCGAACGAATCGAAGGGCGCTCCGGGAATGGATGAAACCGGAGTGATCGAGGCGATCAAAAAAGCGCGCGGCCAGTGTGATTTTCTGGTGGTCTCCATTCACTGGGGCACGGAGTACGCGACTGCGCCGCGGCCCGTGGATGTGGAGATGGCGCGCCAAATGCTCGATGCCGGAGCCTCGGTCGTGGTCGGCCACCATCCGCACGTTTTGCAGCCGGTGGAGACTTACAAGACCTCTGACGGTCGCGACACGGTCATCTTCTATTCGCTGGGAAATTTTCTGTCGAACCAGTCGCGCAATTATGTGGACGGGCTGATGCCGGACAAAGACGGCGACCCGCGCGACTCGATGATCGGGCTGTTTTCCGCCGTGCGCAAAGACTACGGGCCGGCAGGCGTGCGCGTCGAGCTGGGACATGTGGGCGTTCTGCCCGTCTGGGGCGAGAACAACCGCAACGAATTAGCCAGGGGACAAACCAAAACGCCGGTGATTCGCCCTGTACTCATTGACCGCGAAATGCCGCGCGTGCAGGCGCAACTCGACGAGCTAAACAAACTCAGCTCGCCCAAAAAGCCACTGACGGCCGAACAGAAAAAGCAGTTTATCGAACTGACCAACCTCCTGAAGCTGCTCACTGACCGCCGCGCCCTGTTGCTCGAGCGGGTTGGCGATGAGTACGTGATTGACCCGCCGAAGCTGGCGGGGAAACCGTAGCGTGGGGAAGTTTTCTGCGATTTTAGAACTGGGATTGTGAGTCGTTTCCGAAGCCGGACTTTATTTCAGCACGAATTTCCTGAGCCTGTTGTTTTGATCGCCGTACCCAGGCGAGGTCAGGCCGCGAAGTTCCGGCGCCTCGACGCTCCAACTCCGCCGATGCGCCCGTGTAGCGGAAGTACTCGCGCTGGGCGGAGCTAATTTTCAAGCCGATCTCGCCAATAGTTTTCATGTGCCTCCGCCGGTTTTTTTCTGCTGCGCGGCTCGCGCCTCTTCCCGATCGTCGTGGAGAATCTTCCACAAGGCCGTGCCGCTGTCTTCCCAATCCGTGTGGCCGCAGCCATCGCACGCATACTCGCGAATATCGCGGCCACTGGAGGTGTCCTTCTCCGTCATCCGCATCTCTTCACCGCATTTGGAACAAATCATAACTCACTCCGCAACGAAGTTAGCCGCGATGAATTACTGCACCGTTCCTTGCGGCCGCAAGCGGCGCAGGTCCATGGCGCAGGCCACGGCATTCTGCGCCTGCAAACGCAGGTTGTCAGAGGCGGCCCACAGCCACAGGCGAGTAACCAAAGTAGAGTTGCGCGCTCCCAACTCAGGACGCAGCCGGACCAGCACATCGTTCTGCCCCGTGGCGGCAAGGTTGGAGGGCGAATCGGTTTCTTCCAGCACCAGGTCCAGACGGCCTCCGCTCAGAGCCTCTTCCAGGGCGGCAATCTCCACAGGCCGATCCAGCTCGATGGCGATGGAAAAGGCGTGGCCGTGGAAGACAGGCGCATGAATTACTTGTAGCGCCAGGGCGGGCCATCGGCCGGCTGAGAGCGCTGCATAGTGGCGGCGCACCCTCGCCTCCACCGCGCCCAGGCTCACCTTGGCGGCTTCACCCAGGCCGGCCAGCAAATTATAGGCAGCCTGCGCGTCGTAAAGGTTGCGCGGCATCCCTTGAAAACTCAACAAACTCATGGTCTGCTGGTGCAGTTCGTCGAGGGCGGTGCGGCCAAACTCGCTGGCCGGCTGCAAGAGCGTGGCGAAGACGCTGCGTACAGGGGCGGCCAGTTGCAATCGTTCCAGCACCAGAGCCAGCGCCAGCGCCGCAGGGTGCGCCGGAACTACGGCGGGGGTAAACAAATCCACGGTTGCCGCCTCGGAGTCCAGCAGCGGCGCTCGCACCACCACGCCCGCCTCCTGGTCCAATGCCCCGCTGAGATCAAGCACCGTCGAGCCGGCCCGCAGCGCATCCCGCCAATGCTTGCGCGTCAGGTCCTCGGAGCCGCAGAAAAACGTGAAGTCCATGCGCTCGAATGCGTCGGGGGCAATGGCCTGGACAAAGGTGATTTCGTCGCCCACCTGGTCCAGCTTGCCCTCTGCCTCCTCCTCGTCGAGCAGCACGAAGCTGGCCGCCGCCAGAGGTGACTCCGTCAGCGCATCTTTCAGCTCCCGGCCCACCAGGGTTGATGCTCCGGCAATGGCGATCTTGTACACTCGTCGTCCTTTTGCTTCGTAAAAGCAGCTATTAGCTATTAGCTACTAGCTGTTGGAAATCAGCGGTCCTGCGGCTTCGGTTCGGAATCAGTAACCGGAGCTCCCTTCAACCGCCAGCGGCGGCGGCGCGACCACGAGTAGGCCGCCCGCGCCCAGATGCCGCTGAACATATACACCAGCGCCAGCGGGAAGAGCACCCCATGGGAAAACCTGAGGATCAGGTAAAGCACAATGGAGATGAAAAACAGGGTGCGGAAGGAATGGCGGCGGGAAAAGCTGATCTCCTTGCCCGACCAGAAGCGCCAGGTGCTGACCATGAGGAAGCCGCTCACTCCCACGATGGCCAGCCAGATGAGGGCGATCCACCAAGCCTCCACGGGAATGCCCCATTCAAAGTGGACGGTGGCGGCCAGCAGTCCCGCCGCGGCCGGAATCGGCATGCCCACAAAATACTTGCGGTCCGGACGGCCGGGATTGCGCGGCAACGGGTCGTGGCTGATGTTGAAGCGCGCCAGCCGAGAGACCCCGCCGATGAGATAGAGAAAACAGATGAAGGCGCCGGCATAGAGCAGGTGCTCATGCAACTGCGGATTGATGGAATCGGGCAGAAAATGGAATCCCCAGATGAGCGCCAGCAAACTGGGCGCCACGCCGAAGGTAATGGCGTCGGCCAGCGAGTCCAGCTCCTTGCCGAATTCGCTGCACGTGTTGGTCATGCGGGCAATGCGGCCGTCAAGCGCGTCGAAGGGGATGGCGAAGAGGATGGCGATGGCCGCCCAGTCCAGATGCTTCGGCGCGTCTCCGGCGGCGGTGAGGGCCGTCATGGTCTGCAGGATGGAAAAGAAGCCGGCGGCAATGTTGCCCACGGTAAACAACGAGGGCAGCAGGAACATTCCTCGGCGCAACTGCGCCCGCGCTTTGGCGCTGATTTGCGTAGCGTCGGGGCGCATCATCGGCGGCCTCCATCGGATTCGTCGGGCAACACGCTGGCGCTCGCGGACCTCTTCGCGTTGGATCGAACGGATGCCGTCTCCAGCTCCGCCATGGCCGCCAGCACGCTCGAGCCGCCCTTGACACGCTGGCCCACCTTTACGCGCAGTTCCGCCTCCCCCGGCACGATCACGTTGACGCGAGAGCCGAATTTGATCAGCCCCACGCGCTGGCCTCGGGTCACAGTGTCGCCCTCGCTGGGGTTGAAGACGATGCGCCGCGCCAGCAGGCCGGCAATCTGCTTGAAGGTGACCTCCATGCCCTCGCCGCTTACCGTCGCAATGTTCTGTTCGTTCTGGTCGGCAGAATCCGGGTTCATGGCGTTCATGTACTGACCCTTCTGATAGCGCACCGAGGTAAGAACGCCGCCGATGGGCGAGCGGTTCACATGCACATCAAAGACGCTGAGGAAGATGCTGATCCGCTGCCGCGAACCTTGGGGAGTGTTGATGGAAACCGTTTCGGTCACCAACCCGTCTCCGGGAGAGACGATCAGGCCGGGCCCGGTGGGAACCGTCCGCTCAGGATCGCGGAAGAACCAGAGAAAAAAGACCGCCAAAAGCACCGGCACTACACACCACGCCCAGTTGCCCGTGGCCCATGCCAGCACCGCCGCCACTGCCAGCAGACTCATTCCGTAGATGTAACCGTCTCGAACCATTGTCCTAGACGATTATACGGTGATTTCTTATGATTGATGATCTAAACAGGCAGGATTAGAGTGTAATCCGGGGCGCACAAGCACACCTGAGGCCAGGCTGGGCAGACGCCTGAGCAATTCGCCTGCATTCCCCTATTGATTCAAAAATCTAAGCGGGCACCGCCAGCCTGCGCTCCAGGGCGAAGATCAGATCCTTGGCGTGCAGTTTGAGCTTCTTCAGCTTGACTTCCTCGATCTGCTCCTCAGTGGAGAGATAAGGCTTCTGAACCAACTCTTCCAACCGCTGAGCGTAACGACGATGTTCTGCTTGCAGGCGATCAATTTCTGCGCTCAGCGTGGAATCCTGTATTTCATCCATCAGGCACCTCCGAATTATTAAGATTCATTTACATATATCGCCCCCAGAGTGCAATCCGCAAGTCTAAAAATGACCGGAAGTAACCCCGACTGTGGAATTCGCCCCGGAAAGCCCCCCTCATGTGACGTCAATCACGCTCAGTTTGTTGGGCCTACACGGCATTTGCGCCTTACTTCTCACTAGGCTCATAACCCTCCAGCCCCAGGCGCATTAGAACCGCATCTTCAACTGGATCAATATAGTAGCGTAGCCGGCGACCGGTTTCCTTGAAGCCCAGTCGCCGGTAAAACCCGATCGCCGGCTGGTTGGAGGCGCGTACCTCCAGATCAACCTCGGTAACCCCGGCCAGCGGCAGCTTGTCGGCCAGTTCCTCAAAGAGCTTCCGCGCTACTCCGCGCCTTTGGTACTCGGCCGCCACGGCAATCGTCTCCAACTCAGCCTGTGGCGGCATCAGGCTGGCCACTGCAAAGCCCCTCAACCGGAACTCCGGCTCCGGCCCTATCGCCGCCAGCGCCATCCGCCGCGGCACAGCCTCCGCATTCAGCGCGGCCTGGTAATTCGCGCGGGTCCACTGCGGCAGCTCCTTCAGGCGCGCGGTAATCTCCATCACCGCATCCAGGTCCATTCCGCACATCTGCCGCACCAGGATTTCATCGCTGGAGTTTGCGCTCTCCGCCGTCGCCGCTGCCGCCTCGGCGGCCTCGCCAAAAATCTCCGCATCCGAGCGGCGCAGGTAGTTGCCGTCGAGCAGCGCCAGATCGACGAACTCACCGGCTGCTGCCCGTGGCGCGCAAAGCCGCAGCGCGTCGGCGGCGGTGGGAGCGTTGGTGAGGACTAGCTCCGCAGTTGGCCACGCCTCCCCCAACAGTTGCGCGGCGGCCTCGTCGCAAACAGCAATCCGCTGCGGTGCAGGGTCGATGGCGGCCAGATCGTCGGCTCCAGCCAGCAATTCCCTGGCCTGCCCATCCCCGCCGCCCACCCGCAAAAAAACCTCGTGGCGATGCGCATCCAGTGCCGCCGATGCAACCCCAGCCTTCGCCGCGAGCACCTCCAGCCGCGAAACCGCAACCACCGGAATCCGCGCCGGCTCGGCCAGGCCCTTCACGGCTGCCAGCCCCACGCGCACACCGGTAAAGCCGCCCGGCCCGTTCACGGCAACGATGGCGCTGAGCTGCGATAGCGGCACCTCGGCCATTCTGAGCATCTCGCAGGCGGAGCCCACCAAAGTCTCCGAGGGGCGTTGCCCGCCCAGGGTTGTCTCACCCAAAATGTGGAGTTCCCCTTGAACTAATTGCCCCAGCGCGATCGAGCCGGTGGGGCCGCAGGTGTCGATGGCCAGCATTAGTTTGGAGATCATGGTTTGGTTTATGTTACGCTGCTTGATTCAAACCTTCCAGAATTGATTGGAGAACATTGATATTTACAGAGTCGCAAAAATCCTCAAGGCAGTCGGTGTAAGCCACTCTGGGACCGAGCAGGGCATCTTTGATCAGCATGGTCTTGAATCCCAGATCCTTGGCGCCGTAATAGGTGGCAAGCACGCATCCAGTGGAACTCAACCCGCACAAAAATAATGAATCGCATCCGGCCTCGTGTAAAAGCCCTTCAAGCGGTGTGTTCTTGAATGAATTAGGGTAATTCTTCACGATCAGAATGTCATCGGACGTAATCTTAATCGCAGGATCGTAGGCAAACCCCTCGGAATCGGGCGATGGGCCGCGTAACGGGTCCGTATGGTAAATGCGGTACACAGGAAGGCTGCGCTTGCGGAAGAGATCAATGGCCATATTGATAATGAAGGGCGCGATCTTCCTGTGCTCCTCAGCCATGTAAGGCAAAAAAGCGTTTTGCACATCGATTACCAGAAGAGCCGGCTTCATATCTTCCTTTCTTCCCCCTTCCAATCGAGTATCGAGTTGCTGACCAAATGTGACTCAATCGAACTGATTCGAACCTACAATCTGGAATATTCCGAACCAATACGAATAGCGTAGGCCTTACACAGCTTTCAGCGCCTGTTCCAGATCGGCAATCAGGTCGTCCTTGTCCTCGATGCCCACCGAGAGGCGAACGCGTCCCTGCGTAATGCCCATCGAGGCGCGCTCTTCCTCGCTAAATGAGCCATGCGTAGTGGTGGCCGAGTGCGCGGCCAGCGACTCGACCCCGCCCAGCGATTCTGCGTGGAGAAAAAGCTTGAGCGCGCCAAGGAAGCGCGCCGCAGCCTCGCGCGACTCAAGCTCGAAGCTCATCATCGCGCCGAAGCCCTTTTGCTGCTTCAAGGCCAGATCGTACTGCGGATGGCTCTTCAGGCCCGGATAGGCCAGCTTGCTTATCTTGGGATGCGTCGCCAGAAACTCCGCCACCGCGCGGCCATTCTCCTCGTGCTGCCGGATGCGAACGGGGAGCGTCTTGATGCCACGCAGGACGAGAAAACATTCAAAGGGCGACATCACCCCACCCGCAGCCTTCTGCACGAAGCAAAAACGCTCCTTGTGCTCCGGCGTCGAGCCGATCAGCGCGCCGCCCAGCCCGTCCGAGTGGCCGTTGAGATATTTAGTTGTCGAGTGCATCACGATATCCGCGCCCAACTCGAACGGTCTTTGCAGCGCCGGCGAAAGAAACGTATTGTCCACGCTGACCTCGATGCCGCGCGCGTGAGCAATCTCGCAAACGCCCGCGATATCCGTCAACACCATCAGCGGATTGCTGGGCGTCTCAATGTGGACGAGTTTCGTGTTGGGCCGAATGGCGGCAGCAACGGCCTTCAAATCGCTGGTGTCCACATATTCGATCTCGATGCCGTAGCCCGACACGATGCGGTTGAAGAGCCGCGCCGTGCCCGCGTACACATCTTTGGAGCAGATCAGGTGGTCGCCCGCGCGCAGCATGGCCACCAGCGCGGAGATGGCCGCCATTCCCGTGGTAAAAGCATGGCCGCTCGTGCCGCCTTCGAGCGCCGCCAGCGCCTCCTCCAGATGGTCGCGCGTGGGATTGCCGGCGCGCGAGTAGTCCCAGCCGCGGTCCGTGCCAACTCCGGTCAGCTCAAAGGTCGATGAAAAGTAAACAGGCACGTTTACGGCGCCCGTCTGCGGGTCGGGATGCTGCCCGGCATGAACGGCAAGGGTCGAGTATTTCACGATAAGCTTCTAGCCTCTAGCTATAAGTTTATCGCGGCGGGGCGTCCCCGGTAGACGCCTGCTTTGGCTCCCTTGCACAGTTGGCCTCCCACTTCGCATTGCGGCCTGAATCAATTCGCGAGGTCAACCCGCTTTCACTGAAGGCAGCGGATTGACCTCGCGATGGCCGATTCGTTACATCAACTCGATATTCTTCACAATCGGCTTTTCCGATTCGATCGTTATTTCAGGCGCCGCTTGACCTGCCGCTACAACCTTCGCCACTCCCGAAGGCGCGCGGTACACGCGGTAGACCCCCTTGGCGTTGGTCATCACGTGGCGAACCACTCCATTGGGAAAGGTGAGGACCACCAGTTGATTGGGAAGTATAGCTCCGAGCCGCGTCACGGTGCCGGATACAGTCGGCGCTTCGCTGGCGGGGATGCCCTTCCCGCCCGTCTCGGAGACAAACACGAAGGTGTGGTAGAGCTGATCCATGTAAATGTCGATCAAGTCCTCAAAACCCACGGTGGACGTAGCCAGCGTGGTTGCTGCCGTCACTTGCGTGGCTGTACTTGATCCGGTAGAGGTGGATGCCGACGTTGTCCAGACCTGGTTGTTCGAGATCGTCGCGGTAAATTGGACGCCGATGCCCGCGATGATGTTAGGGAAACCGCCCGATGCGGAGGCGTTTACACCAACGCCCGAAGACACGGTCTGCGTCTCGGTTGCAGTACTCGTCTGCGAAACCTGGGATGTAAGTGTGATGCTATTGGTGACCACATCGTCGCTGGGATTATCAGGACCATCCTCTTGCAGTGTTAATTGAAACGAAAAGCGCGGAGAAGGAGGCGACGTAATTGTACCGGGGATAAACGGGTCAGTGGCCAGGATGGCTTGCTTGTCAGCGCTGGTCAGATCCGCGAATGCCGCCGCTTTGTTGGCAGGCACAGTCTCATTGCCAAGTAATTCGTTGGCGGTAAAGGTGACAATACCGGCTGCGCCAGGACCGTTAATTCCGATTTTAATCGGGCCCGGGCCAATGTCGCAGCCTTGGGTGATCAACATATTCGGGTTGAACTCGGCTTCACCCATCACTGAAAGGGTAGGATGCGCCCAGATAAAGAATTCGTCCTCGCCGTGATTGACGGAGTCGGTCGATGGCGAGGTAAGGCCGGTGGCCTGGGCTATGGTGTTCGTAATCTGGAGCTGCTCGGCGTTGGAGGAGGAGTTGCCGGTCCCCGACGATACGGTTGCGCTGGAGGAGAAGCTGGCAACGCCGGGAGCGCCTACGGTCACACCTGCTCCCACGCTGCCCGTGTTGGTGTAGGAGGAGCCGAGAGTCAAGCCCCATGAACTTCCTACCGCGCTGCTGTTGGTGTAGGTGACGCTGCTCTTCTTTCCCGGTGGCGAGTACATAAGATCGGCGATCTCGTAGTCCAGAACATACTGGCCAGCCCCTGAAGTGCATTTGTACTGCTTGAGGCACGTCGCCGCCGCTGTTCCGAGCGTTGGCACCGAAGGCTTGGGCACTTTGCCGCATTTGGGATTGGGAATAGGGACTTTTTCCAGTTGTCCATTCACTCGCTCCATCTTGAAGCCTATGGGAGTGCACGACTCGGTGTAAGCCGCAAGTGCCCTGTTGTACGTGATCAGTGCTTGGCTGCACTTATTGGATGCGCAGCTTGACAGCGCGATACAATTATCGGTTTGCCCGTAGGCGATGGTTGTACAAGCGAACAAAACGCCGATTACGGCGGCTGTCGCGATGGATCGCAGGAATTTCATGTTGCCCTCCTTGAAGCCCGCCAACTTACATGGGGATAGTGGCGCGCTTTCCAATGATTGACCAGAGTTGCCCGCCGCATAGCAGTCGCAGAGTAATGGTTTGTCTTGAATGTTTCCGATGTTGGGGATGCCGGTGGGCGGGAATGCCGGCTTGGTTTAGCTAAAATCAAAAACCAGTTCGTGTCAAGAGTTTTCTTATGATGAACTGACTTGAATGAAGCCTGACCTACTTCTTCTCAGCCGCGGCCGCCTGCTTGGCCACCCGCGGCACCGGAAAATACCCCGTGCGGGTGCGGACGATGAGCTTGCCCTCGCCTTTGCCTTCGGCCCTGACCTCGACGTGGCGGAAGCCGGGCTCGGTGGTCGGCTTGGTGGAGTGGTAGCCCAACGTGTACTGGTTGCGGATATCCCGCGCCACCTCGGCGGCGATCTGGTCAACCTGCTCGATATTTTTCGGGAAGAAAGCCATGCCGCCGGTCTCGTCTGAGAGCATCTTCAGCGCCCTTCGCGCGTTCTTCACCTGGTCGCGGCTCATATCTTCGTCGCCAAATAACAAACCAATCGAGTAGATGACCGGACCGGACAATTCCCGTACCCGCCGGATGGTCTGCTCCAGGTCGATCGTCGAGGCGTTGTCGTCGCCGTCGGTGATGAGGATAATCACCTGCTTGGGGTTTTTGGCGTCGCGCGCCAACTCGTCGGCCGAGGCCGCCACGGCATCGTAGAGCGCGGTGCCGCCGCGAGCCTCGATGAAGCTAAGCCCCTTGCGCAGCTTGTTCACATCCGAGGTGAAATCCTGGTCGATAACCGCCTCGTCGCTGAAGTTCACCACGAAGGCCTCGTCTCGCGGATTGGAGGCCGCGATCAGGTCGAGAGTGCTCTTGTTCACTGAAGGGCGCTTGCGGCTCATGGAGCCGGAGTTGTCCACCACCAGCGCAATGGAGACGGGGAGATCGGTGTGCTGGAAGCTGATGAGCTTCTGCTTGACGCCGTCCTCGAAGACCTGGAAGTTTTCCTTCTTCAGGTCCGGGACCATGCGGTTGCCGTCCAGCACCGAGCAGTTCAGCGACACCTCTTCGACGTCGGTGCGAAGAACATAGCCATCTCCTTCCTTGCGCAAAGCCGGATACGCGGACGTATCGCCATCCGGAGAGCGCACCGGGTCGCGGTCTTCGGTGAGCGAAGGAGCTTGGGCAGGAGTTTGAGCCGGCGCAATAATTCGAGCCGGCGGCGAGGGCGATTGCTGCGCCGTCAGCGACAGTGCCGCCAGGGCAAAAAAAAGCGAGAGATAAGAATTACGCATAGGAACCGGTGTGAGCATGAACAATCCGCGCGGGCCATCCCCATAGAGTATTGGGCTTCTCTTTCACTTTACGCCATGTGCCGCCGCGTCAGCCGCTGAACCGCTCAGCGCAGGGGGCGCAAAGACTACTGGGATACAATCAAACCAGCGCAAAAAGGCCTCAAAGCGTGCAGAATGGGGCCTTCGAGCGCAAAAATTAACCGTTACATCAGGGAGCAAGACCTTTCTCATGGCCCAGATTTATCCCTTTCGCGCCTGGCGCTATAATCCCGCAGCCGTCCGTCTCCAGGATGTGGTGACACAACCCTACGACAAAATCTCTCCGGCCATGCAGCAGGCTTACTACCAGCGCAGCCCGTTCAATTTAATCCGCATCATCCTGGGCCTTCCTGAACAGGGCGACTCTGAACGCGGCCAGAGCGTTTACACCCGCGCGGCGCGCGACTTTGCGGCATGGCGCGAGCAGCGAGTGTTGGCGCAGGATGATGACCCCTGCATCTTCGCCTACTCGCAGCGCTTCAAGGTTCCCGGCAAGGAGATCATCAAGGAGCGGCGCGGATTCATCGCTCTCGGCAAGCTGCACGAGTACGCCGAAAAGGTTGTCTTCCGCCACGAGCAGACGCTGAGCAAGCCCAAGAGCGACCGGCTCAACCTGCTGAGAGCCACGCGCGCGCAATTCGAGCAGATCTTCATGCTCTACTCCGACCCATCCGGCAGCATTGAAAAAATTCTCTACGACGGCGCCGGTCAGGCCGAGATGGAAGTAAAAGACGAGTACAGCGTGTTGCACCGGGTCTGGAAGATCAGCGATCCGGCGGCTATCCGCGCAGTGACCGCGGCCATGGCCGATAAGCAGCTCATCATCGCCGACGGCCACCACCGCTATGAGACTGCGCTGAACTATTCGAAAGAATACGCGGCTGCTGCGCCGGTCAGCGCCGGGCACACCTCCGCGCTTCCCCAGCCGGAGTTTCCCGAAGCCGCGACGATCATGACCTTCGTCAACATGGACTCCGATGGGCTGGTGATTCTGCCCACTCATCGCGTGGTTCACAGCCTCAAGAACTTCGATCCGGACGTTTTTACGCGCGCCGCCGCAGAGTTTTTCACGGTCGAGACATTGCATGCAGCAGACTCTTCAGAGTTCATCAACACACTTAGACATCAGCAAGACACAGCTTTTATCGCTGTCACCCGCGCGGGGGCATTTCTGTTGAGCGTGAAGCCCGAGCCGGTGGCCGCCGCGCTGGCCCACCTGCCCGAGCGCCAGCGCCAACTCGATTTGAGCTGCCTGCACTCCATCGTCCTCGACCGGCTGCTTGGCCTGGACGCCGAAAAGGTTCGCGAGCAAACCAACATCCGCTATCTGCGCGACGCGGCAGAGGCCGTCGAACAGGTTCGCCGCGGCGAGGCCGACGTCGCCTTCCTCACCAACCCGGTTACCATGGAGCAGCTCCGTGAGGTAGCTTTTGCCGGCGACGTGATGCCGCAAAAATCCACCGACTTCTTTCCCAAGCTGCTCAGCGGTCTAACCATTTATGCGCTGGATTAAGTGATGGAGAATGCATTTTGTTAGCCCCTAAGATCACTCCCCGGTCGTCCTGGCGTATAACTAAAGTCGAAGCCCTGCCGGAGTTCCGGCTGCGGGTTGCATTTGCAGATGGCCTCACAGGAATAGTCGATTTGTCTCGCTTGGTACATTCGCCGAAAGCAGGGATATTTGCCGCGCTTGCCGACCCGGCACTGTTCGCGCAGGTAACGCTGGATTACGGCGCTGTGGCGTGGCCCGGGGAACTAGATCTCGCTCCGGATGCAATGTACGCCGCAATTCAGGAGCATCAAGTGTGGACGCTTTAAGAGCGGAGTACGCTATTGCCGGTTAAGCTCGAAATTCGATCCTTTCCCGTAGCCGGGAATCGGGGACTCTATCTTTGGACCTTCGCGGCTCTCGTTGTGACCGGGCTGGCCAGCGTTCCGCTCGCCGCGCAGCCCGCTCCTCCCGCTCCTCCATCGCGCTTTGTCGTCGTTCTCGACGCAGCCCACGGCGGCGACGACAACGGCGGACGCCTCGCCAACAATCAACTGGAAAAATCCTTCACCCTCGCCCTCAGTGTGAGACTGCGTTCGCTGCTCGCCGCGCGCGGAATTCAGGTGGTCACCACCCGCGAATCCGATATGACGGTCGAGCCGGATAAGCGCGCGGAGATCGCCAACCGTGCCGATGCCCAGGCCTGCCTCAGCCTGCACGCCACCGCGAGCGGCTCCGGCGTTTATCTATTTGCTTCTTCGCTCGCCCCCGCTGCTCCCGCGCGCTTCGCTGCATGGAAGACGGCGCAGGCCGCCTGGGTGACGCGCTCGCTCAAACTGGAAGGTGTGCTCAACTCCGCGCTGCTGCAAGCTGGCATGAGCGTAACCATGAGCCGCACCTCTGTGACTGCCATGGACAGCATGACCTGCCCGGCGGTGGCCGTCGAGATTGCGCCGGAACAGAAATCCGGCGAGGAGACAACGGGCGGACTGAACGATAAAGACTACCAGGCGCGCGTGGCCGCGGCGCTGGCCGCCGCGCTGCTCGAATGGAGAACGGATGCTGGAAGAACGGAGGGACAACAGCCGTGATTCCCCGCCACCAGACAATACTCTTCGCGCTTCTGCTGGTGGCCTCGCTGGCCATGGGCGCGGCGCTATGGCACTTGCGCGAGCGCGCCCATCAGCGGTTGCTCGCCGGTCAGGACTCCGCACCCACCAGCGCTCCCGCCGTGGCGCCCGCCGATCAGGCAGTTCTGCTGGTGGCTAACGACGGCGACGGCTCCATTCTGACCCAGCTCCACTCCCTGCCGCTGCCCGCCGATCCTGGCGCCCGCGCCCGCGCCGTGCTGGGCAAGCTGCTGGATCTCTATGCCGCTCCTGATGCCGCCCACCCCGTCCCCGGCGGCGCAAGCTCTGTGCTCCAGGTCTTTCTGCTGCCCGCTCCGGAGATCGCAGGCGCTGTTCCCGCCGCTGCCAAACCAACAATCGCAGATTCCAGAGTCGTAGTGAACCTGTCCCGCGACTCCCGCGCCAACACTCCTGTCTCTTCGCCGCAAGACGCGCAGCAATCCGGACCGCTGCTGGCGGTCGTCAACCTGACCAGCAGCTTTGCCGCCAACCACCCTTCCGGCATCGAGACGGAAATGCTCACCGTGCTCTCCATCTGCGGCACTCTGCACGCCAATCTTCCCCGCGTCACCCAGGTGCGCTTTCTGGTGGACGGCCAGCAACGCGCCACGCTCGCAGGCCATGCCGACCTGACCCGCACTTACCTGGCAGGCAATGTCGTACCATCGGATAGAGCGCATCCATGAGCGACGCGGCAAAGATTTCAGGCATAACATCCCCCACGATCGGCGTCTTCGATTCCGGATTCGGCGGCCTCACCGTGTTGCGCGCGTTGATGGCCCAGTTGCCGCGTGCGCGCTATGCCTTCATCGGCGACACGGCTCGGCTCCCCTATGGCTCCAAGTCCCGGCGCACCATCGCCCGCTACGCCGTCCAGTGCGCGCAATTTCTGGTCAGCGAGCAGGGCGCCGAGTTCCTGGTCATCGCCTGCAACACCGCCAGCGCTCTGGCTCTGGAAGCCATTCAGGACGCGGTTCAGGTTCCCGTACTGGGCGTCATCGAACCCGGCGCAGAGGCTGCTCGCGCCGCCTCCCGCACCGGCGACGTGCTGGTCATCGCCACCGACGCCACCGTGCAGAGCCACGCCTACGCCGCTGCCTGCCGCGCTCGCGGCCTGCGCGCGCTGGAAATGGCCTGCCCCTTGCTCGTCCCGCTGGTCGAGGAGGGATGGACAGGGCCCATAGCCAATGCCGGGAATCTCACGGAAGACTATGCGGCGCAAGCCGCGTCTGCCCCACCGCAGGTGGCCGTGACTGCCGAGGTCATCCGCATCTATCTCGCCGAGCTGAACGCCGAAGCCGCCGCCCAGGGCATGAATCCAGATACGCTGCTCCTCGGCTGCACCCACTACCCGCTGCTGCGCCATCTGCTCGAAAGCGCTGTGCCTATCGGCATGAAAATTATCGATTCAGCCGACGCCACCGCCGAGGCTGCTGTCAAACTCTTCGGCCAACAATATGCTCAGAAACGTCCGCCGTCCGCGCAGGACCCGTCCGCGCAGTTCCCGTCCGCGCAGAACCAAGTCCAAGTCCGCTGCTTCGCCACCGATTCCGTCGAAAAGTTCGAGCGCCTCGGCTCCCGCTTTTTAGGCCAGCCCACCGGCAAGGTCGAGCTCGTTGACCTGGGCGGCTGAGCGGTTCTCCCATCGCGCTATGGCGAAAGCGAATGACCCTACTTGGCTTTTTCATCAAGAAACGCCACAGTGTACGGAGCCGTTTAAGCCACTAAATATCGGAGAACCGCTCTGATATTCTATTTAGACGGTAGGTGTCCGGTATCCCCAAAGCCCGGTCCCTGGAGGACGTAAGCAAGCATGATCGATCTGGCAGGTAAGACGGCCGTAGTCTTCGGGCTGGCCAACAAACGTTCCATCGCCTGGGGCATCGCCCAAAAACTGCACGAGGCCGGAGCCACGCTGGCCATCTGTTATCAAAATGAGCGCATGAAGCTTGAGGCCCAGAGCCTTATCGACGAGTTGTCCGGCGCCAGTGGCTTCCAGTGCGACGTCTCCAACGACGACGAGATTGAAACCCTCTTCGCCACCCTCAAAGAGAAGTACGGCAAGCTCGATATACTCGTCCACGCCATCGCCTACGCACCCCCCGAGGAGTTGCGCGGCCAATTCATTGACACCACCCGCGAGGGCTTCCGCATCGCCAACGACGTCAGCGTCTATTCGCTGATCGCCGTCTCGCGCGGCGCCGCTCCGCTGATGACCGAGGGCGGCAGCATCATGACTCTCAGCTACTACGCCGCCGAAAAAGTCGTTCCCAACTACAACGTGATGGCGGTGGCCAAGGCTGGCCTCGAAACCACAGTCCGCTATCTCGCCTATAACCTCGGCTCAAGAAACATTCGCGTCAATGCCATCTCTGCCGGGCCGATTAAAACTCTCGCGGCGCGTGGTGTCGGCGACCTCAGTGAGATGATGCGCGTCCACGCCGCACGCGCCCCGCTCAACCGCAATATAGACCAATCGGAAGTCGGCGGCGCGGCCCTGTTTTTGGCCAGCGACCTCTCCAGCGCCGTCACCGGCGAAGTGATGTACGTCGATTGCGGCTACAACATCATGGGCTTCTAGAGCAGTTAGCTGTTGGTGTAGAGTCGATTTCCGATTGCTTGTACAGTGCCGATGGGTCGCAAACCTGTAGCGCCGGCCTCCCGGCCGGCTGTAACGTGGACCTCCTGGTCCACACCGCATTCTGCACCATCTGTGCAAATGCTCTACCCCCTGCGGAAACCTCGGCATGATACGCTAATCTTTTTTGAGGGCATCACATGCAAGGACGACTCGAACTGATGCTGGGGCCGATGCGCAGCAACAAAACCGCCGAGCTGCTGCGCCGCGCCGACATGCGCCGCCAATACGCCGGCCAATATGTCATGGTCCTCAAGCCCAGCGACGACACCAAGGGCGGGCCGGGCGTGGTAGAGAGCCGCAATCCCCTCGGCCACGGCAAAATGAACGCCGTCGAATTCAGCTCCGCCAATCCATGGGAGGTCCTTCAAGTCATCGCCGCCACGGAAAAGGAGATCGGCAAGCGGGTCGAATGCATCGCCATCGACGAGGGTCAATTCGTCGCGGATCTCTTCGCTTTCGCGCGCTACCTTCTCGACGCCAACCACGACGTTCTGGTCGCCGGACTCGACCTCGACTTTCGCGCCCTGCCCTTCGGAGAGATGCTCAACCTCTCGTGGTTCGTGAACGCCTACGGCGGCAACATCACCGAATGCATCGCCTACTGCAACTGCGGCAACCGCGCTTTTTACTCGCAGCGCCTGATCGAAGGCCAGCCCGCCGCCTACGACAGCCCCATCAAAATGCCCGGCGACTCATACGAGCCGCGCTGCGCCGAGCATTTCATCCTGCCCGGAAGGCCGCACTGAAAGATCGAAACTATTATTCGTTTTATCGCCGGAACAGGCCACCAGACCTGCTCCGGCGTTTGATGTGACTACTTTTTAGGCGCCGCGCCCTTCTTGCCCTGCGTCAGATTCCTGCTGTCGAGAAGAATCAGGGCGTCGGCAGTGTTGAACGGATACCAACGCGTCGATTGTTGGCCCGTAGTGCTCAGGATAACGTCGACACGGCGGTTTTTGGCCAGAACAATGACGGGCAGCTCGTTGAGTAATTTCTCCCGATCCGCGGCTGTCAACTCAGGATTCTGCTTGATAGCATCTTCCACCTGGGCGGTGGTGAGGTCATCCTCCTTGCCAAGGCTGAGCGTTTTAATCTTGGCTTCGGGAACACCCTGTTCAACCAGCAAAAGTTTTGTGCGCGTAACGCGGCGATCAGAAAGCGCCCGGTTGTACTCCACTGATCCACGCACATCTGCATGTCCGGTCAGGGTCAGGTAGGCATCTGGTTTTAATTCCAGGTACCTTTTGAAGTCCGTCGCCAGGGTGGTTATAGTTTTCTCCTGGCTGGTCAACAGGCCGCCATTGGGTCTTTCGATCCTGGGCTCATCCGTTTGGAAAAATATGCTATGCAGCGCCAGGCGAGTTTCGAGTTGCTGCACCTCTGCCGCGGCCAGGGAAGGCATGACGTTCACGCTGGTGCCGGCGGTTGCGGTCTGGCCCTTGTCGTCCGTTACGCTGCACGTGATGCTTACAGCGCCGCTCAAAGCGCCCGTCGAATCGAAGGTGGCCGAGGCGCCGGCGCCGATGATGGACCCGGATTGAGCCGCGTAGCTGTAAGTCAGCGGGCGATTCTGCGGGCTCACGCCTGCCGCGGTAATCACGCTCTTGTCGCCAATGTTGACGGTGCTGGGATTGGCCGCGCAACTAACGGTCGGCGGTTCAAACGCCTTTACTACATAAGCAGCGGTGGCGTCCGCATTCTCGCTCAGCATGTCGCCTTCCGAAACATGACACTTGAGAGTGTAGGCGCCGGGAGCGACATTCGTCGTGTCGATCTTCGCGGTGCTGGAGACCCCCGTCACCGTTCCGCCATCCACATGCCATGTGTAAACTTCCGTCTTTGCGGCGTTCAGATTCAGTGCCGTGCCCGAGGCGGCAATCGGTTCTCCGGGAAATACAGACGATGGGTTGACCGAGCAGGAATAAGTTACCGGCGTGGGAGGGGGCGGCGGGGGAGCGGCATTTCCGCCGAAGCGGAAGACGATTCCCGAAGATAGGCGCATGTCATTCTGCGATGCGGTTGCCCCAGTGGAGAAATCCTGGAACCGGGTCATCAGGTATTCGGCCTGAATGAGGCGGATGGCAAGATGGCGCCGCACTCTGATGTCCAGGCCACCGCCAGCAGTCCAGGCAAACGTATCCTCGGAAGGGAGCAGCGTGCAGCTGAATGTGCAATTGGCGAGTGTTATTTCATTGGCGTGAATGCCGCCAAACAGAGCCTGGACAAAGGGAGTGACTCTGCTGTGGCTGCGGAAGGAAAGTCGCGGACCGAAGAGATAGCTGTAGGCGCCTACGTTTGCATTGTCCACGTCAACCGTAGACCCATATCCGCCTTGGAATCGTATCTGCGAGTTCGTGTAGGCGCCAAAGTCGCCCACGATCCCCAGATGGCGGTTCAGGTTGTAAGCTAGCGACGTGCTGCCGCCATTCATCCACATCAGCCGGTTTCCGGCGGCCGGCGCCGGCACAGCGCGCAGATAGGAGTAGCCCACAAACAGCTCAGCCCTGGGAGTGCCTATGTTCTGGCCGCCCATATACGGCGTGGCTGTCGAAGTCTGGGCAGCGGCCTCGCCCGCGTGGAGCAAAAACGCCGGCATGATGTAAACAGCAAATGCCGCTGTGGCAATCATCCGTAAACTCGATCTCATTGTCGTCTCCTGAACTGCGCGTCGCGATTATCAAAAAGCCTCAGCGCCGGGTTTTCTCGACGCGAAAAGAACACGCCAAACCCCATATCTCCGGAACCTGGCTGAGACCGCCTTGGGAGGCGGTCTCAGCCACGGTCTTACTGGGCAGGCACATTGACGACGGTGTTATCAATTGTGGTCACCGCATTCAAACTAATCAGTCTGCCGTTAACTGTCGTGATCGTGGCTTGTCCGCCAGTTGAAACCGTGATTGCCTCATACGCAATGATGGTTCCGTTGAACGTCCCGCCTCCCACAATGCCGTTGATGGTCGCGGAGCTTCCGCAAATCCAGAAGACGTTGCTGGCCTTGGCGCCGTTTTTCAAGATGATATTTCTAGGTTGTCCCGCCAAGCCTACGGTGAGAGCTGTTCCTACCTGGAAGACCCAGGTCGCATTGGGATCGCCCTGAGCGTCGAGAGTAAGATCACCCGACGTTATTTTTACTGTGGTTGCGGAATAGTAGACGCCAGGGTTAAGGGTTTCGCCGCCCAACTCGGTGGGCGTCAGTGTGGTGCCTTGCGCAGCGCTGCCAGGATTACTAGAGGCGGTACTACTTTGAAGAGTGAGGTATGCGGTGTTAGCTTCCGCCAACGCTTCGTCCGCTGTGGCGATCGTAGCAGCCGTTCCTTCAAGCGGGCAGAAAGTCGAGGTGGGAACCAGCGGTGAGTAGATCGTTCCAGTCACCAACCCGATATCAAGCGTCGTTTCCGTATACGAGCATGCCTCATAGCCGCCAACTAACTGTAAAACGCTGTCATCGTGGAATCCTGTAAGCGAACTAGCGGCGGTCGCCGTGGTCCCGATATCTCCATTGATCACCGTTGAGGTTCCCACGTTTACCATCCCTGCGCTGCCGCTAATGCCGCCAAAGGGCACTACGGCCGGCCCAAGGACGACTGGCGGCGGACACGCTGACGTGACGGTCTTGAAGGTCCAGGGATTCGGTGGAGGGCCGACAGCGCTCACCAGCAGCGGATTGCCGGCTACGTCCGTTGCTCCATTGGTCACCGTTGCGGTATAGCTGGTGTTGAGAGTGAGCGGGTTCGTGGGCGTGAAAGTGGCAATGAAGTTGGCTTGATTGTAAGAATACTGTCCAGCTATCGGGGTTCCGCTCGCTGCCAGACCCGGATAAAGCAGGAAGGTTCCCGCGTTGAGGTTCAGTGGATTCATCGCCTCGCTGAAGGTTGCGCTGACTGCCTGAAGCTGACACACACCTGTGGCGCCGCTGGCGGGAACCGTCGAAACCAGATCCGGCGGCGTGGTCGCTGTACTCGTGCCGGTCTGGAAGGTCCAGAGGCAGTTGCCGGCGGTGCTGGTGGCGCAGGCAATTCCACCAGTCAGTGCAGTGCCGGCCAGGTCCTCAACCCCGTTTGCGATGGTGGCTGTATACGTGGTGCTGGGCAGCAGATTCGCAGGCAGCAAGAACACCAGCTCATTTCCTATTGCTGCGTAAGCAACCATGCCACCGGTCACAGGAGTGAGACCCGGTCCTGTCAGCGTAAAGTTTGCCGAGGCGATCGTACTCGGGTTCATCGGCTCACTGAACGCGGCGCTGATGATCTGCAGATTGGTAGCCACGCCTGTGGCTCCATTGGTGGGGACGGTCGAAATGACCGTCGGCGCTGGTGTAATTAGAGGCGGCGGGGTAAGCGTGGTAAAGGTCCACACGTAGTTGCCGCTAGTCAGCGGGAAGCCTGTAACGTCCGTAGCCCCGGTGGTGATGGTGGCCGTGTAGGTGGTGCCGTAGGACGGGAGAGCGCCGCCAGTCGGCGTAAACGTCGCAACTGAACCAGTGCACGTAACATTTCCAGCCACGACAACGTCGCCCGGAGCTGTAACTGTAAAGGTAGGAGTCGTGGGAGATACGAGAGTCGCACATTTCATCGCCTGGCTGAAAGTCGCGGTGATTGGCGCGGCTAAGGCAATTGGATTAGCGAATGGAACTGGGGTTACTGCCACGGTTAGGGCAGTTGGGGCACCTGTGGTAAAACTCCACACGTAGGGGCCAATCAGCTCAGCGCCGCCTGGGGTCGCAGCCCCGGTGGTGATCGTGGCCGTGTAGGTGGTGCTGTATGCCAGAGCGGCGCCCGGCGTAAACGTCGCGACACCGCCAGAGTACGAGACGGTTCCTGCCACGGCAGCGCCGCCCTGCGCTGCAACCGTGAAGGTTGTCGCGCTAATCGAGGCTGCGCTCATCGCCTGGCTGAAGGTCGCGGTGATTGTCGCGTTTACGGCAACGTTTGCCGAGCCTTGAGCGGGGGTTACTGACACCACGCCAGGGAGGGTTACTGTTTCCTGACCGCAACCGGCCACAAAGACGACCAGCATGGTCGCCAGTAAACTCATGAATCCGATCCTGTATTTGCGCATTTGTAACCTCTCGTCCGACCTTGTTGGCACGGCATCCAGCACTCGTCATAGTGCCGGCTAGGGGGGCTGCCGACACAACACGACAATGCCATAAATAGCAAGAGTGAATTTGGGAGTCTGTATAATGCTCTAAAGTCTCCGCATATTATTTGTAAGAATTTCGCGTTTTTTGTGAGCAGAATTGACCATCTGCATATTGACTATCTACGTAGAATTTCCGGCGCGGGTGAATCGTCTCTGTCTGACGCAGAGCGAAATGCATTGCGGAGAGTGATCAGGATGCAGGCAAGGTAGCCTGGATTGGAGGGTCTCTGACAGAAGTGTAAAAGTGCGCGGCAGACTCTACAGTCGCATGGTGAAGAGCATCACCCATACTTCCATGAACTTATGCGGCTACTCCTTCAGCGTCACGGTAATCCTGCGCGCGTCTCCGCCTGTCGATGCAATCACAATCTCGCCGGTGGATTTCTTGCGGATGCTCTTGAACTTCTCGCCCCACTCCACCAGCACCAGCGCATTCGCAGTGAGCAACTCGTCCAGGCCAAGTGTTTCCAGTTGCCGCTCGCCCTCCAGGCGATAAACGTCCAGGTGATAGAGCTTCACCGGCTGGCCATCGCGCACGCCGTCGTATTCGTGAATCAATGTGAAGGTCGGGCTGGTCACCTCGTCGGCCTCGGCGGCATCCAGAGCCTCGGCAAGGCCCTTCACCAGCGTGGTTTTGCCGGTGCCCAGATCGCCGCGCAGAATCAGCAGTTGCGGCGGCTGGAGCAGCACAGCCAACTTGCGCCCCACTTCGATGGTCTCGGCGCCACTGGTGGTGGTGAACTCGTGAATCCGGCCCGTGGCGGGCAGTGCGGCGCTGGTCATCTCAGAACCTCATGAGGGGCCGCTTCATGCCATGCCCCCTGCAACCAAAGATAACTGGTCTGACCACTAGAGTGAAAGCGAAAAGCCGGTGCAAGATGAGAAACAGTGTCGGTAACCAGCAATGTGTGCTCGTCGTCACAGCGAACGGCCATGTCGGCGGCCAATCCGTGCAGATAAACCGCTGCCTCAACGGCCCGCGCAGGCTCATCCGGGTACTGCGCCAGCAACCCCGCAATCAGCCCGGTCAACAGATCGCCGCTGCCGCCCTTGGCCATGCCGGGATTTCCACTGGTGTTTACGGCCACGCGGCCATCGGGGTGGGCGATGAGTGTTCGCCAGCCCTTGAGCACCAGCGTGACCCCAGTGCGCTGCGCAAATCCTCGCGCCACTGCAAGCCGGTTGGCTTGTACCTCGGCCACTGTGATTCCGGCCAGCCGCGCCATCTCGCCGGGATGCGGCGTCAGCACCAGCGTCCGTCCCTTCGCCAGCTTCGCCAGCAGCTCCGGCTTCGCCGCCAAAATATTCAGCGCATCGGCGTCAATCACCGCCGGAATCTTTGTCTCCGCAAGCAGGCCGCAAGTGAATTTGACCGTCTCCTCGCTCTGCCCCATGCCGGGACCAATGGCCAGCACGGTCTTTCCCGCCATGAGCGCGGATAAAAATTCTGGCGCAAGATTCTCTGCTGCAATCGAACCTGCGGGAGTTGCGGCCAGAGGCCAGGTCATCAGCTCCGGCGCGATGGCCGCCACCAGCGCGAGCGCCGGCGCGGGAACCGCCGCCGTCACCAGCCCCGCTCCAGCTCGCAACGCGCCCAGCGCCGCCATGGCCGGCGCGCCTGTCTTGCCTCCGGCCGTTCCCAGCGTCCCGCCCACCACCAGCACGTGCCCGAAGTTGCCTTTGTTGGCCGCAGCCGGACGCGGCGTCTGTACAAGCGCCAGTGCCGATCCGGCCCAGGTCAGCTTCAACTCCGAAATCACCGCCTCATCCGGCGAGCCGATTGCCGCCACAACAATGGGCTGCGACCAGCGCCGCGTCAACTGCCCAAAGACGTGCGCCGGCTTGGGCGCGGTAAACGTAATCACCGCATCGGAGGGAAATACCGGACCGGCAATTGTTGCCGAGGTCTCGTCCGCCGGCCATCCGGAAGGAAGATCCACAGCTAAAAATGCTGGGTGCCCCATCCTCGCGACGTTTTTGTCGCTATCGAGGTCCCCATGGACAGGTCCACGTCCATGGGGTGATCTAGGGTGGGAAGGATCAGACTCCACACTGCCCTTCACCCATTCCAGCGCCGCCAACGCCAGCCCCTTCAGCGGCGGCTTGAATCCTGTGCCCACCACGGCGTCAACAATCAGATCGGCTTCCAGCGCGCCGTTGTGCCGCGCCAGCTCCTCAGCCTCCTCAATCACATGAATGACCCCGTGCGCCGGGCTCGTCAACTCGCGCCACGCCGTGGCCGCGTCGCCCTTTAATTCATCTGGAGCGCCCAGCAGCAGCGTGGTCACCTCCAGGCCAGCCTCGTCCAGAAGCCGCGCCGCCATCATGCCGTCGCCGCCGTTGTTGCCGCGGCCGCAAATCACCGTAACCCGCCGCGCGCGCGGAAACTCGGCCCGCGCAAAGGCCGCCACCGCCCCCGAGGCCGCCCGCATCAGGTCAATCGACGGAATCCCAAACCGTTCGGTCGTCACCCGGTCGCAGTCCTGCATCTCCGCCGCGGAAAGAATGTGCATGGCAACATGGTAGTGCATCAGGGGTCAGGGATCAGCCGCATGGCCGCGGCTTTCCCCGGATTTTTTCAGAACTCGATTCTTGCCTGAAATGCGATCATGCGCGGCGAGCTGTCTCCACCAAGACCAACGCCAAGCAATCCAGTTGGCGGCGAGATGGTGCTTTCGAGCGTGCCGAATTTTGCCGGGATATAGATTCCGGGCACTCCGGCCTCCACGTTGCTCGGCAAGGCAAAGTTCGGGTGGTTGTACGCATTGAAAAACTGCGTATCGAAGCGCAAAGAGACAGCTTTTGTTAGGAGAAACTTTTTCGTCAAATAGATGTCCGAGAAGGTAAAATGCGGTCCTCGGACCGTGTTGCGGCCGGCATCTCCAAATTGGCAATGGGCAGCGGAATCGCCTCCTGTACAAGCGCCCGTTGTCGGATCGACGACCGAGACAAAGGCCTCCGGATTCAACCATTGCTTGGTTCCCGCCACGGTGACGCCGGAATATGGAGTCTTCTGGTAGAGCGTCACGCCGGGAACTCTGCGGGCAAATTGCGGTCCGCTGCTTTGAAAGGCGCCGTTGCCGTTTGCCGTGTAAGGCTGACTGAGAACGGTGAACGGAAGCCCGCTATGAAAGAATGCCGTTTCGGAAAATGACCAGCCCTTGAAAACCATCCGAAGCAGCGCATGGGTAGACGAGAAAGGAATCCGGTATATTCCGAATGCCGAGATGTTATGACGCACGTCATAGTCGCAATCTCCATGCTGGCGGCTGAGCTCGCCCGGTAGTGGCGACAGAATTCCCTGGCTGGAAAACGAAAGCAGTCCGCCATTCGAAACCTCATCCAGGCAATGACTGAAGGTGTAGTTCCCTCGTAAAGTCAGTCCGCCGATCTGCTCGGTGATCGTGGCCTGCAAGCCGGAATAACTGCTGTGGGCGTTGGTTTGAAACTCGTTGACGCTGCCGAATCTCTGATCGAGCGGTTTCAGGTAGGGATAGGGAGCAAAACATCCGTCGCAAACCGTCTGGTAGCCGTTCAACTCCACTTGATACGGTTCATGGACGCCGTGCGTGCCGACGTAATCTACCCGCGCCGCGCCCTGCGCTCCCACCTTCCGCTCAACCCCGAAGTTATATTGGTAGTAATAGGGCATCTTGAACGAGCCGCTGGGAAAGGTGTTCATGCTGACGGCCAGCGGGCATGTGGGCGCGCCCGCGGCAATGCCGGCGCAGGGCGCCGCGCCCGCGATGAAGACTTGCTGAAAGCTTTGGTTGGCATTGGCAGTTGCATCGATCGCGCTGCCGGTTACGTTCGGCGCTATCCCTATGCCGCCCACCTGGCCGCCGATGCCGCCGACGAAGGTTGGTGAATATGGAGCATTGGTGGCGGCAAGGTCGGCAACCTGCGCGGGAATGATGTCGTTGAAGACACCGAATCCGGCATGGATTACGATCCCTGGAGTAATCTGGTAGGCCACGGCAACGCGAGGTTGCCAGATGAGAAGTGGCGTCGCCGGAAAGAGTCCGCGAACCCCGGTTTGAATCACTTCATCGAGAGGCTGTGCGATATCGTGGGAGAGATCGAGAAACGACCCGGCGGGACGCGCAAACAATCGCTGTTGATTGACGGGATTGGTATTCCATGTCGTGCGCACTCCGGCGGTTAGCGTGGCGCGCGCCGTGGGCTTGTAGGTGTCCATCGCGTAGAGATCGAGATTCCCCGCCGCTATTTGCTCCTTCAGGGAAACGGGAAATGTCCGGCTTGCGGTGTAAGCCGCGCCATAGGTGAACTGGGCAAGATCGTTATAGACGACGGCAGGCACGATTCCCTCGCCCAGATCGTAGTCGCTCACATCGATGCGCCGCGTATTGACGCCAAACTTGTAGGTGTTCTTGCCGCGCGTCCAGATCAGGTTATCGTTGATCTGCCACTGGGTTACCTTGCGACCCTGAGGGTAGGTATTGTCATTGCCTCCCATGGTTGTGAATGGGGCATTATTGGTGCCTGCCGCAAGCATGATGGGAAAGCTCTGCCGGACCTGCGTGAAGTTCTCCGGCTCGAAGATGCTGGAATACCAGCTCGCGCCGGGATTGAACTGATTGACCAGATTCGAACTGAACAGATGGGTATAACCGGCAACCAGCGTGTATTGTGGTTGCGGAGAGTATGAGTTGAAGATTGGGTTAATAGGATCGGTATAGGCAGCCTGTAGCCCCGTGTCCTGTTGGTAGCGATACCATATGCTGTTGTGCGTATCGATGGTGTGGTCGATTTTTACCACGATAAGATTTTCCTTGTCGCTGTTGGTGAGCGACTCCTGGTGCTGGTTCGCGCAACCGCTTCCGTAAAAGAGGTTGCCGCTCGTCTGTGTGCCGGGAAGCAGCGCCCCACTCGCGTCCAGAGGACAGGAACTGACTGGAACCGGGGTTCCTGCCGTATTGCTGTAGAGATTGAACATCGATTGGTAAAAGGGAATCTCCTCCGGCTGAGCAGGTAGTGCGGTTCCGGTAATCGGGTCTGTTCCGCCTACGGCCAGTTGACCCAGCACATAATTTTGATAGGCAGGCGTGGGAGCGACAGCTTGCGAAACCAAAGGCAAGGCAATCCGCACGCCCTCATAGTGGGCAAAGAAGAACAGCTTGTCCTTGATGATCGGCCCGCCCACGCTCACGCCGAACTCATTCACCGTGGAGCGGGGCTTTTTAGCGACGTTGCCGGGCGTGTCGTTGGCGTGAAGAAAATAGTCCTCGGCATTCAGCAATGACCCGTTCCATAACTCGTAAAGGTCGCCGTGAAATTCGTTGGTTCCGGATTTGGTGAAATAATTCACCTGCGACGCGCCGTATCGCCCCTGATCAACGGAGTACGAATTCGTATTGACGGTTACTTCTCCCACCGCATCCAGGCCAATGACAAGGTTCGTCGATAACCCGATATTCAATCCGAGCCACGGATCGTTGCTGTCGTATCCGTCCAATATGTATCCGTTCGATGTTGCGGGTAGGCCGTTGAATTCGACGTTTCCGTAGCCCCCGGCTGCTTTTGCGTCGTTGGAGGAGCCGGCGGTATTCATCAGCGCTCCAGGCGCGAATTGAGTTAGATAGGTCAGGTCCTGTCCTGGATTAGGAAGGTTGGCGATCGTTTCAGCTTCCAGCGTAGTGGTGGTATTGGGGTTCTCCAGCGTGAGCATTGCCGATAACGCCGTCACTACCAACGTCTGCGAGGTTGCAGCCAAAGAAAGACTGAAGTTCAAAGTCGCGGTGCGCCCCACTGCGACGGTAACCGGGGACGAGGTCTGTTCCGCGAACCCGTCGGCCCTCACCGTCACCTTATACGTGCCGGGGTCTACCTGGGAAAAAAGAAAGCGGCCGTCGCCATTGGTTTGTCCGGCACGGGTGGCGCTGGTATTCACATTGGTTGCCGTGACCGCTGCATTGGGCAGCGCCGCGCCAGTCAAGTCCGTCACTGTGCCCGTGATCGCGCTCGACGTTCCACTTTGCGCTTTGAACGGTGCCGGGTTAACCATAGTTAACATCAGAAAATAGAGAGAGATGTATCCATTCCTTCGACGATGTTTCATGCGTTACCTCCCGGGGAAACGGTGGGTTAGCGGCCCATAGCGGTTTCAATCAGTAGCCAGGCATTCAATACGACAATCAATGCTGCCGTAAACCACGCCAGCCCTTGCAGCCAGGGAGCGTTCACAAACTCGCCCATCTTCTTGCGGCTGCCGGTGAAGATCACCAGCGGAATCACGGCAAAGCTCAGTTGCAGCGACAAAATCACCTGGCTCAGGATGAGTAGTTTTTCCGTGCCCTGCTCGCCGGTGACCGCGACCACAATGATCGTAGGGATAATCGCCAGCGAGCGCGTGATCAGCCGCCGCAGCCAGGGCGACAGTTTGAGATGGATGAAGCCCTCCATCACTACCTGCCCGGCCAGCGTTCCAGTGATCGAAGAATTCTGCCCACTGGCAAGCAGCGCAACGGCAAACAGCGTGCTCGCCCCCGCCGCGCCCAGCAGCGGGCTGAGCAGCTTGTAGGCGTCCTGAATAGCCGCTACATCGTAGAGGCCGCGGCGATTGAAGACCGCCGCCGCCACAATCAAAATCGCCGCGTTCACAAACAGCGCCACGGTCAACGCCAGCGCGGAGTCGATGTTGGCCATGGTGATGGCCTCGCGCTTGCCCTCCGGCGTGCGCTCGTAGTTGCGGCTTTGCACAATCGAGGAATGCAAGTAAAGGTTGTGCGGCATCACCGTCGCGCCCAAAATCCCAATCGCGATGTACAGCATCTCGGGATTGGTGACGATGGAAGGCGAGGGCACAAAAAGACATTTCAGCGCCAGCCAATGATCCGGACGAGAGAGTATCACCTGCACCAGGAACAGCACCGTAATGGTGCCAATGAGCGCGATCACCAGCGCCTCGATCATGCGGAAGCCCCAGCGTTGCAACAGCAGAATCAGCAGCACGTCCACGCTGGTGATCAGCACTCCGTAGAAGAGCGGAATGTGGAAGAGCAGATTCAGGGCGATGGCCGAGCCGATCACCTCGGCCAGATCGCAGGCGGCGATGGCGATCTCCGCGCCGATCCATAGTGCGTAGCTCACCCGGGGGCCGTAGCTCTGGTGGCACATCTGCGCCAGGTCGCGCTCCGTGGCAATGCCCAATTTGAGGCTCAGGCTCTGCAGCAGCACCGCCATCAGGTTCGACGCCATAATGACGAACAGCAGCGTGTACCCGAAACGCGAGCCGCCGGCGATGTCCGTGGCCCAGTTGCCGGGGTCCATGTAGCCCACCGAGATCAAAAATCCGGGGCCCAGAAAGCCCAGCAGCCGCCGCCAGTACCATGGTGAGCGCGAGACCCCCACCGTCGAATGAACCTCCGGCAGCGAGGGCACACGGTGCTCGGGTCCCGGCGCAAGACCGGGAATGACCGGCAATGGAGTGAATTCGGTCAAGCCCATACAAAAGAGTATGCCATATCTAGTTAACTATGGTTAACATTTTATCTTATTTTTAATTATCACGGCAGTTCCGGCCGCAGCCAGACCGCTTCCGCAGCCGGGCGGCCTAGAATGGAAATCCCCGCAGGTAGTTCAATCGAAATGGTTTGGTCGTAATTCTGGCTGACCACGCGCAGGCTTTGGCCGGGGCCGATGCCGTTGCTGTGCAAAAAAAGCAGCAGCTTCGGGTCGCGCTCCTGGAGGCTGACTACCCTGTAGCGCCGGCCCTCTTGAGCCTCCGAAAGCGGCATCTCGCCATGCTTCTTGCGATCAGCCGGGCTCTCCGGCAGCACCTGGTTGCCGTGCGGACAGGCGCCTCCCTCGCCCAGTTTTTCCCTGAGTTTGGTCTCGAAGGCCGGGGAGACGGCGTGCTCCAGTCGCTCGGCCTCCTCGTGAATCTCATGCCACTCCATGCCGAAGATCTCGCTCAGCATGCGCTCGATAAGGTGATGGCGCAGGGCGGTGCGATAGGCGGTCTCCCTGCCCGTCGCAGTCAGCCGCACAATGCCGTCCGCGCCCACCTCGACAAAGCCGTCGCGCTTGAGCCGCTTCAGCGCCATGGTCACCGCCGGAGCCGAGACCTCAAGCCAATGGGCCAGCAGCGCCGGAATCACCTCGCGCCCCTCGGCCTCGGCCTCCAGAATGGCCTTGAGGTAGTTTTCCTTCGAGACGTGGATGGAGTCTTTCATCGCGGTGCAGCCTCTAGCTGCTTTTCACTTCACGCTCACCTTCGGCTCGACCGACAGCCCCGGTCGCAATTCATGGTTGGGATCTTCGCCGGCCAAATTAGTGAAATCGATGCGCACCGGAACCCGCTGTACGACTTTGACATAATTTCCCGTCGCGTTCTCCGGCGGGAACAAACTCAACACCGAGCCCGTCGCGCCGCCAATCTGCGTAACCTTGCCGTGATAAGTTTTTCCCGTCGAATCCACTTCGATCTCGACGGCCTGCCCGGCAGCCATGTGGCGAAGTTGCGTCTCCTTGAAGTTGGCCGTCACCCACAAACCTTCCAGCGAAACCAGCATCAGCAGGTTCTGACCCGGCGCAACATTCTGATTGATTTCCACGCTCTTGCGGGTAATGATGCCCGCTGCCGGAGCCACGATTTTTGTGTAACCCAGGTTGAGTCTGGCCATGTCCAACTGCGCCTGCGCCTGCGCCACCTGTGCCTGTGCCTGGCGGGCGCGGGCAGATTGCGCGGCCACCTGCTCGGGGGCGGTTTGGGCAAACTTCAACTGCGCCTTGGCCTGGGTCTCCCGCTCGCGGGCCACGCGCACACCCTCACGGGCTGCCTCTTCGGAGTGGCGGGCTGCGTCGGCTGCGGCCACGGCGGCGTCAAACTGCTGCTTGCTGATCACATCTTTTTCCACCAGCGGTTTGTAGCGCTTGAGATCAGCCTGGGCCTTGGTGTTGTTGGCCTGCGCGGCCTCCAGTTGCTCCTCGGCCTGCACCACGGCGGCGTGCGAGCCGCTCACATTGGCGTCGGCCGCGTTCAGATTGCTTCCCGTGTTGACCGTGGTGATGGGCACATTCACGTTGGCTGCCGCGGCGTTGGCCTCGGCGCTGGCCAGGGCCGCCTCCGCGTTCTCTACCGCGACTTTGTAGTCGCTGGGCTCCAGTTCTGCGATTACGTCGCCCGCCTTCACTACTTGATTTTCGTCCACGTAAACCTTGGCCACCTGACCCGCAACACGCGAGCTCACCTGAATCAGGTGCCCGTTGACCTGCGCGTCGTCGGTGTTCTCGCTATAGGTGGAGCGCCACCAGACACCCGCGGCAACCAGCGCCAGAATCACCACCACCACAATCACAATGCCCCTGCGGCGGGATTGCGGCGGCGCGCTCTCCACCTCTGCGTTCTCTTCGATTGGCTCCGGTGTTGGAATATAATCCGCCACGTCTACCTTCCTCCTAAGAATTTCCTGTACTCCTCGCCTGCTCCCAAGGCACGTGCCAGGCTGAGCTTGGCCACATTGTGCCGGTAGAGGCTGGTCACGTATTGATCGTTGGCCTGGGCAACAGACTGTTGCGCCTGGCTCACCGCCAGATTGTCGCTCACCCCGTTGGCGTAACGCTGCTGCGCCTCGCTGAGCGCCTCGTTGGCCAAGGCTACACTTGATCTCGCCACCTCGACCATCTTCTCCGCCGAGGCAATATCCAGCAGGGCGTCGCGCACATCGGCCTCCACCTGCGCGTTTTTGTCGCTCAGCCGGGCTTGCGCCGTGTCGAGTTGCGCTTGCGCCTGCTGCGCCTCGCCGCGCAGACCGTATTCCCTGAACAGCGGAACGCTAAGCGTGCCGGCGGCGTCGCCCGTGCCGTGCGAAGTCTTCGGATTCACGCCGATGTCGCCGTAGTCGCCCGCAAAATTCAGAGTCGGCAGCCGGTCGGCCGTGGCCGCTTTGCGCTGCTGCTCGGCCGCCCTGGTCTGTTCCACCATCGCCGCCAGATCCTTGCGGTTGGCGTGAGCCTCGTGAATCGCCGCCTCCACGTCGATCTGGTCGAAGGCCGCGTAGGGCGTCTTGTCGGCCAGCGTAAAACTCTGTTCGAGCGGCAACCCAATCACCCGCGCCAGCGCCAGCTTGTCTTTTTCCAGAGCGTTTTTGGCCACAATCAACTGCTGCTCCTGAGACTGGTAATCCACCCGGGCGCGCAGTTCGTCCAGCAGCGGCGCGGTGCCCGCATCGTGATTGGCAACCGCCTGGTCGAGCGAAATCTTCGCCGTAGCCACCTGCGCTTCCACGCTGGCCACGCGCGTCTCATCGGCCAGCGCCAGCAGATAGGCGTTGCCCGCCACCAGCACTACCAGATCGCGCGCGTTCTCAGCAGACAATTGCGCCGCCGCAAAATTGTGCCGCGCGGCCAGGTAGTTGCGCAGAGAAGCCACATCGATCAGCGACCAATTTAGCGTGGCCCTCAAATCGGTAAATCCAAACGGCCCGATGATCTTGGGAAAGCCGGGAATGCGCAGCCCCTCGGCGGGCAGATCCAGCTGCATCACGGTTTCTTTGGCGCTGGCATCCACCGAGGGCAGCAGCGCCTGCAATTGGCTGAGCCGCTCCCCGCGCGCCGCGGCCGTCTCTGCGCCGCTCAAGATCACGCCCAAATTTGTCTTCAGCCCTCGCTGAATAGCTTCGTCCAGTGTGAGTGAAACCGGCTGCGCCGAAACCTCACCCGTGGCCACGCTGCCCTGAAAGGGAGACGCCGTCTGCGCCCCCAGCACGCAGGAAAGCAGCCCCGCCAGACCCATCGCCAGGGCGACGTGGCGAATCGAGTTGTTGCTCGAAGAAATAACAGAAATCAAGTTCGTTCGACTCTCAGCGAAGCGCTGCGGCCCAAAAACGCATCCCATTCTCTGGATGCGAAAAGCCGTCCACAGGGTTCGTATCTATAGTGTATCGAACCAGCAGGGCAGGCTGCTGAAGTCCGTTAGCTGTCCCTCTCAGCCGACGCATGGAGCACTTGCGAAGCCAGCGAGCAGAGCCCCTGGCGGAAGACCTCGCTCACTATCTGCGGTGTCCATGCGGCGGCTTGCGGCCCGCCATGCAACTTCAGCAGCGTGGCAGTCTCGGCGGCGTTAAAGCCGGCCACCGCGCGCAGCGCAAAAACTGTCCGCATCCACGTAGGCAGGCCTTCCAGCCATTCCCGCACCCGCTCGCGCTCCGGCCCGCTCATCATGCCTTGCAGATCCCCGGCTGATATGCCCGCCGAGGCCAGGTCGTCGCCCTCGATGCAGGTGGTGGCCGGCGTCAGTCCCAGTGGCGCATCCAGGCAGCCAGGGCAGCGCCCGGCCAGCAGCTTCAGAGCCGCGACGGCCAGAGCCCTCCGGCTGCAACGGCGCGCATTTTGCGGATCGGCGCACGGCGACACCTGCGCTGACTCAATCGTCTCCTCCACCAGCCGCGCGCTCTCTTCGCCTTCGCCCACCAGCATCGATGCCAGGCTGTAGAGTCCGGCTGTAACCAGCTCCAGGATCTCCTTCAGATCGTCAGAAATCGGCTGGTCCAGCGTCAGATTCTCATGGGGATCGATAGTTACCTGGATCATAGAGACGGCTCCTTTGGGGAATAAAGTAAGCTACTCTTTCTTTATCTTCACTCAGCAGGGCCGGGTGGGTCAATGCGAACCACGACATTGATCCGCGTTATCATAGATGTCTATGGCTTTTCCCATCAAAACATGCGTCGTCTGCTCTCAGGAATTCGAGCTCTACCCCGGCAAGCCCGGCTTCGCCAACCGCTGCCCCGCGTGCAGTGAGCCGGAGACCGCCGAGCCCGCCGCCAAGATCAGCCCCACAAAAGATAAAGAACTAAACGAAGCCCGCAAGCAAACCATCCGCGACATGCTTTACCGCAAAGAAAGCTGACCGAACGCGCCTATCCTGCCATTGTCGCTGCGCCATTGTCGCTTATGCGCTCAGAAGCGCAACAAATACGATGCCTTGATGAAAATCTGTCGCCCATCGTTCAGGAAATTCGCCGCCCGAGGCGCCACCGTATTGTTGGGATCGCACCCTCCGCCCGGCAAGCGATTGCACAGCGACCGGTCCAGATTTTGCAAATCGTTGTTATAGCCGATATAAACCGCCGTGCCCGGATGCGGAAGCCACGTCAACAGCGCCTCAGTCCCCACTCCCTTTGTCCGTAACAGCGAAGTTTCCGCGGGATTGGCCAGCGTCGAGTCGTACTCCACAATCACGCGCGCCGACATCGCCTGCGTGAACTGATAATTGACCTTGGTGCGGAAGACCTGGCTTTCGTAAACCAGCGCGCCGTTGGCCACCGCGTGATCGCGATCCAGAAGATAGGTATTGTCCGCGGTCAGTTGCCGCAGCGGCTGCAAAGTAAACAGTGCCTGAACGGTTTCCTGGTTCATCAAAAACGGCACGCACGGCGGAGCAGCCGGTGGCGTCGCCGGACAACTCATCGGATTAGTCACCGGATTGTAGTTCACATTGCCGCTGCGGAAAGCGACAATATTGAAGTTAAGCTGCGAGTAGGGCGCGCCCCGGAAGACAAATCCGCCATTATTCTCCGTGAAGTTCTTGTATTGTGTCAGCAAAGGATAATTCGGCGGTCCCACCGTGTCGGAGTTCTGGCCCACCACCGGCGCCAGCACAAAGTTGCGCGGCAGAAGAAAGTACGGGTCGAAGGAGGAGTAATGATAGACGCGGTTGCCTAAATGATCGAAGGCGACATTCTGGTTGGTTTCCACCCCAATGCGTTGCATCGTTCTGTGCTTCGGATACCACTGATAGTTCATGTACGTCTGGCCATTGTGAATATTCGCCGTCTGGATAAAGCCGAGCTGCGTTTGAAAGCCGGTACTGAAATCCTGATAAGTCGAATACAGATTGAACGCGTGCCCGTTCCGCTGCACTTGTAAGTTGCTCGCCGGCCCGGCGGAGTAAGTCGGAGGAGGTCCGCTGTCCTCCGTGCCCTTGGTCGAGCTTTCCACCATCTGTCCCAGCGCCGTCCAATGGTTGTTGAATCGCGCCGTGAAATCCACGCCCCCGATGCGGTTCCATCCCTGGCCGAACTCGTAGTCGGTGTAAATCGCGCCGATGCTCGATCCTTTGCCCAAATCTCGTGACAAGCGCCCCACCGCGATCGTCGCTCTCTTGTTGTAGAGCGCGTCGCCCGGAGCCACTGTCTGCCCCGGCTCCCGGTCGTCGATGATAAACAAACCGATGTTGGTGTGGCCCGTCTTTCCCGTCACGCGCCCGCCGTACTCCGGATGCACGATGTTGCGCGTATACACCAAATTGATCGGCGTAGCGAAGTAATTCGCATTCTCCAGAAAAAACGGCCGCAGCTCGGGAAAGTACACCGGGTAGCGCTGATCGACCGTAAACTGCGGCTGGTCCGACTCTATATTGCTGAAGTCCGGGTTGACAGTCGCATCGAAGACAATGCGGTCTTTGAGGATAGCCTTGACCTCGCCGCCCGCCGTGCCTTCCAGGTGCCTCGAACTGAAGTAAGGATTCAACGGGTCAATGGTCTTCAGCTCGCGCTCGTTCTGCGCCAGCACGTACGGGTTCACCTGCACATTGTGCGAACCGGTCACGCCCTGAATGCCCTTCAGCGTTCCTTCCTGGCTCAGTACGCCGGTGATGTTGGTGGAAATCCGCGGCCAATAATCCACCTCGCTGTTGCGCGGAAAATTGCGCTGGAACACGACTCCCCAGTCCGACCCATTGGGCCGGAAACGCAAACTGCGAAAGGGAATGGCAATCAGCGCCATCCATCCCTCGTGCGTCACCTGCCCTTCGGAATCCCAAACCTGGTCATAGCTGTAATCCGGGCCGTTGTTCTCGTCCCACGACGCGTCGGCCTGCACCCCAGCCGGGTTCACCCCGAAGACTACACCCTTGCGGCGGTCCTGGAAGGGATCCAGAAATAGCTCTACATAGTCGTCCTTCAGAATATTCTCCCGCCGCGCCATATGTCCGCGAATCAGCTCTGGATGACGGTCGCGGCAAATGAACACAAAATATAAAGTGGTCTTTGTATATCCCAGCCACACCTCGGTCTCTTCCGTCGCTGGCTGGCCGTCGTGCGGCGTGTTCTGAATGAATCCGGAGATCTTCAGCAGCTTGTCTTTCAACTCCGGCTTGGGCGCCATGCCCGCGAAGTCCGATAGATGCAATCCCTTGTCAATCAACGGCACTTTTAGATTGTTGGCTGGTTTAGCCTGCTGCGCCTCCGCATGAGTCGCTTCCTGCTTGTTGCGCGACGCAGCCGGAGTTGGCACGGCTATCGCCGCCAGGCACACCAACATTCCGATGGCTCTTCGTACCATTCTTCAGGGGTTCTCTACTTCCTGAAATTATTCTGTTCCAGCGTACCGGATGAGCTCCCAAACCTCAAAGATAGACGTCCATGTGAGCGAATAGCGAGCGGCTGTCCCCACCGCAGGTGGCATGTGAAGCACCCATGAGCCGTGGGAACTGTGCCCCGTTCATCGCGGTCTTATCGCGATGAGCGGGCGGGTGACCTGGGTTACCGTGCCTACTGCTGCAACACTACCTGGTCGCCTTCCTTCAGCCCGCTCAAGATTTCCGTCACCGAGCCGTTGGAAAGCCCCACCTTCACGGGAACCTTGCGTGTGCCGTCCTTCTGGTGTTTATCCGGAACATCGACCGAAGCATTCTTCTCTTTGTCGTAGCTCACCGCGTTTTCCGGCACCGTCAGCACGCCCTTGTGCTCGTCGAGCATAATCTCCGCATTGGCCGTCATCTGCGCCTTCAGTTCCCCAGCAGCATTGTTGATGGAGACGCGTACTTCGAATGTGGTTACGTTGTCCTTTTCCACGCCCATGGGCGAAATCTTGGTCACCTTGCCGTTGAACAGGCGGTCGCGGAAGCTCTCCACCTTGATGCGCGCGGGCTGGCCCATGTAAACGTGGGCGATGTCCGCCTCGTCCACCTTGCCCTGCACATAAACTTCGCTGGTGTCGCCCTCGGTCATCACCAGCGTGGCTGTCGAGCCGAGCACCAGAATGGAGCTCACCGCGGCGCCAATCTCCACGTCCCGCGACAGGATTTCGCCGTCCATGGGCGCCACGATGGTGGTGTAACTGAGCTGCTCCTCCAGTTGCTTGAGGCTGGCCTCGTTCTGCAACACCTGCGCCCGTGCCTGCTTCAGCCGGGCCGCGTCCACGCCGATCTGCGCCTGCGCCGAATCCCTTCTAGTGAGCGCTGCAAGGTAGTCCTTGTTGGCGTCGTCCAGCGCCTGATGGCTCACGATGCCCGCCTTTTGCATCTGCAGGTTGCGATCCAGCGTGGCCTTGTACATGGGCAGGTCCGGAGCCGCCGCGTTCACCTTGTCCTGCTCGATATTGGCTTCGTATGTGGCCACATTGGCCTGGGCCGCGGCCAGTTGCGCGCGCTGCGCATTCACCTGCGCCAGAATCTCCACCTGGTCCAGTTGCGCCAGCTCCTGGCCCTTTTTCACCCGGTCGTTGATGTCCACGTAGAGCTTTTCCACAATCCCCGAGGCCTTGCTCTTGACCTCAACCTTGGTGATGGGCTGAATCTTACCCGTGGCCACCACCGACCGCGCCACATCGCCGCGCGTAACCTTGGCCAGCCTGTTGGGATCGATGGAGGGATCCCGCACGAGTCGCACCAGGGCAAAGCCCAGCACCAGTACCACTAAAGTAATCCCGCTGCCCAGCCAGATCCAGAAACGTTTGCTCTTTCGCGATGCAGCCACAAAATCCTCCCCGGAAGTGAAGAAAGCCGCCGCCTTCTCTAAAGCATGTGAATATTTGATGCAAGGTACTTCAAATTAGACAGCGGCAGCGCGACTCTGTCACCCTATTTGCCTTTTACGCAACGGACCGCCCGTTGGTTCCATCTGTTCCTATATTATTGGGGAACCGGGAGACCGCCCGCTGCGTATCACTCACCAACACCCGCTCGCGGTGTCTAAACTCTATGCAAAGCTTCTCCGACACCCTCGGCCAGGTCTTTCGCGCCATCATGGCCAACAAGATGCGCAGCTTCCTGACCATGTTCGGGATTGCCTGGGGCGTCGGCTCGCTGCTGGTTCTGGTGGGCCTGGGCGAGGGCTTCCGCTCCGGCCAGCATCGCCAGTTGTCCACCTTCGGCAACGACCTGGTGATGATGTGGAACGGCACCATTCCCGCCCTGGCCAACCAGCACACGGGAATGCGCCCTTACCAGTTCACCCTGGGCGACGAAGCCGCCCTGCGCGCCCTGCCGGAGTTGCGCGCGATCACTGGTTATCTGAGCCGAGGCGACCTCTACGAGGTCAGCCAATACGCCAACACCTCCGGCGCGGTGTATGGCGTCGAGCCGAATTACACCTCCGTGCGCTTTGTGCCCCTCGCCGAGGGCCGCTTCATCAGCGATCAGGATCTGGCCGAGCGCCGTCGCGTAGTGGTGCTCGGCTCCAAGAGCGCACAAATTCTATTTCCCGGACGGCCCATGCTGGGCGAAACCATCACCATCAACGACGTGGCCTTTACCGTGGTCGGCCGTGTGCAGTCCATCAGCCATGGCAACAACGACGGCGATAACCAGAGGATCTACATCCCGCGCTCCATCATGCAGGAGCTCTTCGCCATGAAAGGCGATAACATTGCCCGCGACGCGCTCAGTTCCATCCAGTATCAGCCCTCAACCAAGGGCGACGCCACCGCAGCCAAAATCGCAGTGCATAAGGTGATTGGCGAGCGGCACAACTTTGACCCTGCGCTTAAAGACGCCTTCAATGAGTGGGACACCATCGAAGAAGAAAAAATGATCGGCGCCATCTTCAGCGCCATGGATGTTTTTCTCGGCGGCGTGGGCATCGTCACTCTGGGCCTCGGCGCGGTGGGCATCATCAACATCATGCTGGTCTCGGTCACGGAGCGCACCCGCGAGATCGGCGTCCTCAAGGCCATCGGCGCCACCAAGCGCAGCATCCTGTGGCAGTTCTTCTGGGAGGGGCTGTTGCTGACCGGCATCAGCGGCGTCATCGGCATTATCGTTTCCGGAGGCTTCATGTGGTTGTTGCAGCAAGTGCTCACCGGAAAAATGCCCGGCTGGGATCCGCCCAGACTTGTCCCCTGGTCGGCCGCGCTGGCTCTGGGATCGCTGGTTTTGTGCGGCGTCGCCGCCGGCCTCTACCCAGCCAGCAAAGCCGCCGCCATGGACCCCATCGAAGCTCTGCGAAAAGAGTAGGAGCAACAACCATGCTCAAAGACATTCTCGCCCAAGCCTGGGAAGCGATGCTTTACAACCGCCGCCGCACCGCCATCACCATGGTCGGCATGGCCTGGGGCATCGCCACCGTCGTGCTGCTGCTGGCTTACGGCGCGGGATTCAGCCGCGCCATCGAGAACATCTTTGCCCAATGGGGAACCAACATGATCGGCGTCTTTCCCGGTCGCACCAGCGAGCAGGCCGGCGGTGACAAGGCCGGCGTCAAGGTCCGCTTCACCCTCGACGACGTGGACCGCATCTACAACAGCGTCCCCGGCATCAACCATATCTCCCCCGCCGCATACCAGGACGTGGCCGTGCAGAACGAACTGCATACCTACACCTGGCAAGTTACCGGCGTCCGCAACGCCTACTCCGACATCCTCAAGCTGGACCTCGATCAAGGCCGATTCTTCAACGGCGCCGAGGATGCGCAGCGCGCCCACGTCTGCGTCATCGGCTCAGAGGCCAAAACCAAGCTCTACAGCGGCGGATATGCGCTGGGAGAAACCATCCGCCTCAACGGCGTCATCTGTACCGTCATCGGCGTGCTTACCCCCAAGATGCAGGAGGGCGACGACAACATCAACCGCCAGATTTACGTGCCCTTCAACTCCATGAGCGACCTCAAGGACACGCATTACATCGACGGCATTTGGTTCAACTATGCTGGCGACAACGAGCTCGCCGAGAAGAATCTGCGCCAGACCCTGGCCGCCGCCCACCACTTCCGCCCCACCGACAAGCGCGCCATCTACGTCGCCAACCTGCTCACCCAGCTCAAGCAGTTTCAGATGCTCTCCATCGCCTTGCAGGTGCTGCTCTCACTGGTCGGCGCGCTCACTCTGGGCATCGCCGGCATCGGCCTCATGAACATCATGCTGGTCGCCGTGCAGCAGCGCACCCGCGAAATCGGCGTCGAAAAGGCTCTGGGCGCTCGCAGGTGGCACATCCTCACCCAATTTCTCGCCGAAGCCTTCGCCATCACCAGCGTCGGCGGAGTGGCCGGCATCGCTCTCGCCTACCTCATCTCCGCCATGGTGGGCCGCATCACCTTTTACAGCGCCATTGCCAAAAACGCTCAAGCCGCCGACATCCAACTCATCATCTCCCCCTCGTCGGTCATCATCGCCACCGTCATCCTCGCCCTCACCGGCCTCATCAGCGGAATGATCCCCGCCATCCGCGCCGCCAACCTCGATCCCATCGAGGCCTTGCGCTACGAGTAGCTGGCCTAAAATCGATTCAACTCTAGTCCTGTGTCAGGACACGACTTCGCCGGAGTCCCCATCGACAGGTCTTCGTCGGTGGAGTGGCTTCACAGCTTGCGGAAAATTCATTTGGCGTTGCGAGAAGCGTCAGGGCATGACTTCAGTCGTGCCGACAGAGCAACAAAAAAACGTCGGGCTTTAGCCCCTGAGGGAAGACTTTTCCGGAGGGAGCAGGGGGTTTCAACCCTCTGAAATCAGTGCATTCAATGAACGGCCTTCAGGCCCGGGCAATTCAGGAGATCTACACAAATCGAGAAAATGCTCCAATGTCCTGAGTCAGAAGTACCCATCACAAATACTGCTTGTCATCCTGAGCGAACGGGGCCCCCAGGCGTACTCTTCAGTCTGGGGGTGGTGAGTCGAAGGATCTGCTTTTGTTCTTCAATGAACTCCTGACACACCACACTAGCCGCTAAACCCCCATTGATTTTGCCGGATTTAGTCGGGGCTATGCTCCCAACCCCTTCCGGACCCCTCCCTGAGCGGGAAGGCGATTATGCGCCAATTGACGCCCCGCGGGAGATCGCTGGAGTGAAATCATTTTTGGCGATACTCCATGATGTTCTTGGGTTAAAACTGCGATTCAATGAGTAAGTGCCCTGCAGATGCCGATCTCCAATCGCAACAGAAACAATAGTGAAGTGAGCACTTGACAATTAATGCTCGCGCTCCTATACTAAAGCTACGACTTCAGTAATGGAAGTCGAACACAATTTTGGAGACAATGATGGAAGCAAACGTTGAACCGAAGGTTGTACATGCCACTTGCGTCGTTGAGCGCAGTTTTTCCAAGCCGGCGAGCGTCGTATTTGCGGCGCTCAGTGAACCTGACAAGGTGCGCCGATGGATGGCTGGGGGGAGTCATTCCGAACTCTTCGAATTTCAGTATGAATTCCTGGAAGGCGGGAAACAGACTCTGAAGTACAAAATGGGACCCGAATCGCCGATCGCCGGGGCGGTCATAACAAACGAGGCACGGTTCCAGCACATCGTCCTCGACGAGCGAATTGTGACCGCATCAACGATGAAAATGGGGGACCGAATCTTCTCCGCTTCGCAGGTAACCTTCGAATTGGTGCCGAAAGAGAGCGGAACCGGCCTGGTCATCACGCACCAGGGAGCGTTCTTCGAAGGTTCGGATGGACCCGAGAGGCGGGAACACGGATGGAATGTATTGGCCGATAATCTGGTCTCGTTGGTCGCCGAACAGTAAGAAAGCGGAGCGGTGATGAAGAGTCGAGTGGATATCAATCGGGTGTTTCATGCGCTCGGTGATCGCACGCGGCGGGCAATCGTGGATCGATTGAGCCGAGGCCCCGTGTCGGTGTCGCAGTTGGCGGAACGCCTTGGAATCACGCTGACGGCGGTAGGGCAGCATCTAGCAATCCTCGAAGCTTGCGGACTCGCGGTGACAGAGAAGGTGGGCCGCGTGCGGACTTGCAGCATGGCTTCGACGGGCCTGGATGCCCTGGAACTGTGGGTGCGGGGACACAGAACCGAGTGGGAAAAGCGGGCGGAGTTGCTCGGCAAGCTGCTCGAGAACGAGGATTAGGGCCCACTTAAAGCAGATCGAATTCAGGAGAGGAAGATGGACAAAACGCAGGAGTTTTCCCGAAGACAATTCGTTGCATCGGCAACCGCCGTTGCAGCCGTTGCAGCATTCCCCACGCGCGCTCAGGCTAGCGGCCCCGCGCCAACAATCAAAGGAGAGAAGATGATGAAGCTGATGCCGTACTTGCTATTCGACGGAAAGTGCCGTGAGGCAATGGAATTTTACCGCTCCTGCCTCGGAGGAACGTTGACGCTGACTGCCGTAAAAGACTCGCCTGCGAAGGATGCGATGCCCGCATTCCAGCAGGACAAAGTTCTCAACGCCCATCTCAGCGCGGGCTTGCTGGAAATCTCCGCATCGGATTGGCTGGCGCTCGACGAAACGCCCGTCCGCGGCAACACCGTGTGCCTATTCCTCAATGGCGGAACCTTCGAGGATCTGAAAATCCTCTTCGACAAGCTTTCTCAGGGAGCGGAAGTCACCAATCCTCTGAAAGAGGTGTTCTATGGAGTGTACGGAGCTATGAACGACAGGTTCGGCGTGCGATGGATGTTCCAGACCAACAAAGAGAACAGATGATCTCGAGAGGTCATGCTGCCGCATTTCAACAGCGGCCCCGGGCCAATTTTGCTGAGGCGGACAAGAGCGATCTGTCCGCCGCACAGCCTCTACCCCGGTTTTCACCGAACTCCAGATTGCCAATGCTCGCTCAACTCGGAGTTGTATCCGGAGGTCGGCTCAATTGAGCCTTCCTCCTGGCGGGTGGCGCCGATCCCGGTGACCGTTCCCAATCACGCTGAGGGTGCCCCCGGTCCCTCGCTTTTGGGGACCGGGGATTGAAACTCCCGATCGTCCGCCAGATAACTACCTATATGTCGGCCCGGGTTCGCAGATCTGCATGGGCATGAGCCTCGGCTGGCGATATCAAGACAATACGTTCAATGACCGACCTATCAACCTTTCTTTACAGCTTTCGTGCGGTTCTTCGGGAGCAGCCGGGCAAGAACGTGATCGCGCCAGCACCGCCCTGCTCGCTTTCCCAAAAAGGCAGGTTTTGATCTCAGACATGAACCCCCAGCCCATGAGTCGCCCTAGTCCCTAGTCCCTCGTCCCTCGTCCCTAATCTTTCGCCCTCACCGGCCTCATCATCGGAATGATCCCCGCCATCCGCGCCGCCAACCTCGACCCCATCGAAGCCCTGCGCTACGAGTAGCAAACCGGGGAAGCTGCCGGCTACGCTGTGATCGCGGTGTCGAACTTGGTGTAATTGTCGAGGTGATCTTTGATGATCAGATAGCACTCGCAAGAGGCCTTCGTGAGCCCCGCAACGTCGAGGATGCGGATTTCTCCACGCGTGTATTTAATAAGTCCTTTTCGCTTGAGAATCCCGGCTGTAGTGGAAATCGTGGGACGGCGGCCGCCCAGCATGTCTGCCAGAAACTCATGCGAAATCTTGAACGTGTCAACGTGCGCGCGATCCGCGCAGAGCAGCAGCCAGCGGGCGAGTCGCTGTTCGAAGTTGTGTTTCGCATTGCATCCGGCGGTTTGCATGGCCTGAACAAGTTGTGCTTGCACATAGCGCAGCGCCAGAAACTGAAAGTGGCCGCCAAGGCGGAACTCTCTTCTCGCGTCTTCCACGCGGCAGCTATAGCCATGGCCGGCAATCTGGGTGTAGACGCGATTCAGGCTCGCCTTTGTTCCCATCAGAGCTGAGACGCCGATAACCGACTCATAACCGAACATCCCCACCTCGACCTGAGAATCATCCTTGAAGGTTGTCGTCATCGACGCCATCCCCTCTTCGAGAAAATAAAGATTATCAATCGGGTCGCCAGGGTTTTCGATTTCGTGTTTCAACTCGAATTTGACCGGATGCAAACGAAGGCGCTCAATGATCTCCCCGTCCAGAGCCTTTAAAAGAGTGTTCTTATAGCCGCTTGCGTGCAAGGTATCCTCACTTCCAGACAAAACCCTATCATAAGTTAGTACGCGCCAAGCTCACGATGCCTGACAAAGTTCGGTCTATGTCAGATACCGTACAAAGTTTTTTAAAGTTATGTCAGATACCGTACAAAGATTTTGGGTTATGTAAAAAAACGTACAACGACTATCAGAATATGCGAGTAGATTAAATTTAGATGATCCATCAATCCTCTCCATTCGAGGTGAAAAGTATGACCTTTGACCTCGCCGCCTTCCTGGCGACAGCAGGATTGGGACGAAGAATCGTTCAATTGAAGCCCAAGCAGGTCTTCTTTGCGCAGGGAAGTTCGGCTGACTCCATCTTCTATCTTCAGACTGGCCGCGCAAAACTCGCCGTCGTTTCGCATGAGGGCAAGGAGGCCACCATTGCGCTTATCCCCGCTGGGGAATTCGTTGGAGATGAGTCGCTGGCGAGCTTGGGCGCGCTGCATTTGGCCACTGCCAGCGCCATTACACCCTGTACCGCGCTGGAGATAGCGCGAGAAGAGATGATCCGTGCGATGCACGAGGAGCGTTCCCTATCCGAAATGTATTTGAAATTCCTGCTAGCCAAGAGTATGCGAGCCCAGGCCGATCTTGTCGACCAGCTTTTTAACTCCAGCGAAAGGCGTTTGGCAAGAATTCTCCTCATTCTGGCCGAATTTGGTGAGCCGGATAAGCCGGAACATCTGATTCCTCCCATCACGCAGGAAACTCTGGCAGAGATGGTCGGCACCACCCGCTCCCGCGTCAGCTTCTTCATGAACCGCTTTCGCAAGCTCGGTCTCATCGAATACAACGGCCGCATCCGGGTCAACAAGTCGCTGCTCAATGTGGTTCTGCACGATCGATTCACAGAGCGTAACCCCGAGCGTCCTCCCGGTTCGGCCACTCCACGTGTTCGATCAAAGCCGGCCATGCGCGGCTAGTGCGGCTCCGGGACCGTCGGTTCCATCCCCAGTGGTCGGCAATCTGGTGAAACCCCTATTTCCTGTCCCTCTCACCTGATTCGGCTACCCTGCTTCCGCATCACCCGGCGGGTGGCACCGATCCCGGTGACCGTTCCCAATCACGCTGAGGGTACCCCCGGTCCCTCGCTTTTGGGGACCGGGGATTGAAACTCCCGATCGGCCGTCAGATCACTACCGATTTATCGGCCAGGGTTCGCAGATCCTCACGTGCATGAGTCTCGGTTGGAGATAACATGCCAATGCGTTCATTGATCACTCCATCACTCTTTCTTTACAGCTTTCGCGCGGTTCTTCGCGAGCAGCCGGGCAAGAACGTGATCGCGCCAACGCCGCCCTACTACTGACAACTGAGAACTGGGAACTGAGAACAGAGAACTGTTCTTCACCTCACTCTGCTCCCCTGCTTCCGCATCACCCGCACCAGAGCCTTGCGCAACTGCTGCTTCCAGAACTTGACCTGTGGCTTCGGCTTGGGTATTAGCTTCCGCGCGCCCTCCGTCCGCCTCATCCGGCACTGCCTCCAATACTCCTGCCACTCCTCCTCCAGCCGTGACTGCTCCTGCACCGCCCACCGCTGCCGCGCCACCTCCCGCCGCCGCTCCCTGGCCTTTTTAAGACCCCGCTCCCGCGTATCTGCACGCTTCTGCTCCCGCGCTTCTGCCGTATCCGCCGTTATCACCGCCAGAGTCTTATCCCGCGGAGCCATCCCATACACCAGATCGCACCCCAGCGCCTCGGCAGCCCGCCGCAGCTTCCGCAGCGTAATCCCTCCCCGACTCTCCGCGTACTCCATCCGGTAAACCTCGCTCCCACACACCCCCATGCGTCTCGCCATCTCCGCCACCGGAATCCCCACCGCGTGCCGCACCGTCCACAGCCATCCCTGCACCTTGCCAACCTTCTCCTGCACCACCCGGAAGGCCATCCCCGCCTCGACCAGCTCCCGCGATCGCACTTCCCATCCCTCTGTCCGCATCCCATCTCCTTCTATTTCAATGACTTGTCATCGAATCGCCCTTAGACGCACAAAGGCCACCAGCGAACCATCTTTATTCGCAGGTGGCCTCTGTTCTCTGTTCTCTGTTCTCTGTTCTCTGTTCTCTGTTCTCTGTTCTCTGTTCTCTGTTCTCTGTTCTCTGTTCTCTGTTCTCTGTTCTCTGTTCTCTGTTCTCTGTT
>Ga0371490_1000049_pt1 | contig 150419 bp, 132 predicted proteins | sample MB2SIPfraction_FD_207959 | JGI IMG/M metagenome (GOLD analysis project Ga0371490, IMG submission 207959) | Lab enriched peat soil microbial communities from McLean, Ithaca, NY, United States - MB28FN SIP fraction | ecosystem: Environmental > Terrestrial > Soil > Wetlands > Peat | place: USA... | reverse complement strand
CTTCTCTGATTTGCGCGATCTCTTTCGGAATCGTTTTCGGCGCCATCAGCTTGCCGGCATCGAATTGCCGCGGAATCACCTTCACCACCTTGGGCTGCTGCGTCTGAGCCGGCGGAGGCGGCGGGGGTGGAGGCGGCGGCGGGGCCACCAGGAAGCTTTGCAGCGTGGCCGCGGGAAGGACGTCGAAGTAGATCATGGGCAGAATCACAAAGACGCCGATCATAAACAACTGGATCAAGGTCGATATCAAGACCGTCCAGCCCTTGTTGGTCTTCCCCGTTTGTACGAATGTCTGTTCAAACATGAGGCACTTCCTTTCCTGCACTCAAGCGCCGCCGCGTCCAGCGGACGGCTCAAAATGTCCCACCGGCGGCCAGAACTCTTGCCGCCTTACTTCACTGCCTTGGCCGCACTCCTCCGCGGAATGTCCGGCCGGGGCGCCGCCGCTGCGACGGGGGCTGTCCGCCCGCCGCGCCGGTCTGCCCACCCATGCCAGAACAACACGATCGGACTGGCCACGAATACCGAAGAATAGGTTCCCACCAGAATGCCGCATACCAGCGCGAACGAGAATCCGTTCAGCACCGGGCCGCCGAACAGGAACAGCGCGATCACCGTCAAAAACGTCAGCCCCGAAGTCATCACCGTCCGGCTCAACGTCTGGTTCACCGCGCGGTTCATCACCGATTCCAGAGGCTCGCGCCGGCTGATCTTCAGGTTCTCCCGGATACGGTCGAAAATCACGATGGTGTCGTTCATCGAATAGCCCACCAGCGTCAACAAGGCCGCGATCACCGTCATGGTGATGTCCTTATTGAATAACGAAAACAAACCGATCGTAATGATGGTGTCGTGGAAGCAGGCGATCACCGCGCCCAGCCCGTAGATCCACTCGAATCGGAAGGCGATATAGGCCAGCATTCCGGCCAGCGCGTACAGCGTGGCCAGCACAGCCTTCTTGCGCAGTTCCGCGCCCACCTTCGGTCCCACCATTTCCACTCCCGCGATGTGGAAAGGAGCCAAGTAGCACTCCTCGCGAAGAGTGTTCATAATACCAGCATTCACGCCCGGCGTGGAAGATAATTCGCTAAAATTTGTGATCAGCCCGGAGTGCTGGGTGTCGCGGGTCGAGAGCAGCCCCGTCACCAGGTTCTGCAGGTCCTGTTCGCTCGCCGCCACGTTGTTACGCGCCAGCGCGTCGCGCAGCCGCTCCGCCAGCGCGTCATGCCCGGCGTTGTTGAAATCCAGCTTGCCGCCCCCGCTCTGCCCGAAGGTAGCCGTCAGCACCTCCGTCATGTCCTCGCGATTGACGTTCATCTGGCCCTCGCTCAACGCCTCCGTGCCGATCTCGACGGTATCCTGCGCGCTGGTTTCGTTCTGCACCGAAACTTCGCCTTTAATCTTGGGCGAGGAGGACATCGCCGAACGAATCTTGTCGAGCGGCGGCGTGTAGGCGAATTTCACCGTCATCATCACGCCCTGCTTGAAGTCGATGCCGTACCTCAACCCGCCCTTGGCCGCGATGCTGATGAACCCGGCCGCCGTCAGCACCAGGCTGGCAATGATAAACGGCCACTTCTTGCCCAGAAAGTCGTAGTTCGTGTTTTTAAATAATTCCATCGATACGTGCCATGCTGGTGCCCGATGTAAGGTTGGACACCAGCCTTTTCCGTTTTGTTCCCGTTCGCCCGCCAAGGACCTGGACGCCGGCCGGCTTCCGCCCGCCGCACCCGATTCCCGATCTTTTTTCCCGCCCGATCATTGTAACAAGCACGCGTTCCGTAACAACTGCACCACCATGCCGGACCGAGCCGCTTGGTTTGCTTGGCGGTGACCGCTCCCTGACGGTCGCGGCTCCGAAAGCCCGCACGTCCTAGATACTCAGCGTCTCCATCCGCCGCCGTCCCGACAACTCGTAGTTGAAGATCGTGCGCGACACGAATACCGCCGTGAAAACGTTGGCGGCCAAGCCGATCGTCAGCGTTACCGCGAATCCCTTCACCGGGCCTTCCCCGAACAAAAACAGGAAGGCGCACGACACGATTGTCGTAACGTGTGTATCCACGATCGTCCACCAGGCCTTGTTGAAGCCGTTATCCACAGCGGCCACTACCGCCTTGCCGGCCCGCAGTTCCTCGCGGATTCTCTCGAAAATCAGCACGTTCGAATCCACCGCCATGCCGATTGTCAGAATCACGCCCGCGATCCCCGGCAAGGTGAGCGCGGCATGGAAATAGGAAATCGCCGCCAGCAGTATCACGGTGTTCAGCACCAGCGCCAGCACCGCGTTGACACCGCTGCGCTTGTAGTACAGCAGCATCACCACCACCACCGCCGCCAGGCCGGCAATGGCCGCCTGCATTCCTTCCCGGATCGAGTCCGCGCCGAGCGACGGCCCTACCGATCTCTCCTCCACCGGCTTCACGCTGGCCGGCAGCGAACCGGAACGCAGGTAGCGCGACAGATCCTCGGCTTCCTCTTCGCTGCCCAGGTTGGTGATGCGTCCGGAATCTTCAATCCTGCTCTGAATCGTGGCCACGCTGACGATCTGGTTGTCCAACACCACCGCCAGCTTGTTGCCGATGTTCTTCTCGGTGAACGTGCCGAACCGGCGCCCGCCATCCGGCGACAAAGTGAAGCCGGTCTCCCACTTGCGGTATTCGTCCTGGGCGGCGTGGGCGTTGCGCATCTCGCTGCCCATGATCACCGCCGGACGCCCCAGCAGGAACCACTCCTCCCCCGGCGCCGTGCCGCGCGGCTTGGCCTTGGCCAGCTTGCTGTTCAGCGGCAAAACGCCGCCCTTCTGGGCTAGCGCCGCCTCGCGGCTGGGGAACGGCCCGTCCTTGACCTCGTCTATTTCAAGCACCGCCGCCGTGCCGATCAATTCCTTCACCCGCGCCGGATCGTCCACGCCCGGCAACTGCACCAGCACCTCGTAGTCCGCGCCCGCGCGGCCGTACTTCTGCACGCTCGATTCCGCCACCCCAAGCTGGTTGATGCGGTTGTCGATTGTGTCGATGGTGCGCTCCACCGTGTCGCGCTTGAGCGCGATCAAATCCGAAGGCTTCAGCCGCATCGTGTAATCGGTCGAATTCACAACCGTCAGCACGTAAGCGCTGTATCGGTCGTTCACCAGGCTGCGGAACGCGCTCGACTGTTCCGCCGGCACGCCCTTCACGGTAATGACGATGTTGTCCGCATCCGCCACCGACGTCGGCTGGGGCGGATCGGTGCGGTCCATAGTCGAAAAGCTGATGTTTTGCTTGGCCATGTCCGCCTTGATGCGCTCCATGGCCTGATCGGCATCCGCTTTCACCGCGTCCTCGACATGCACCTCTTCCACCAGTTGGCTGCCGCCCTTCAGGTCGAGCCCCAGGCGGATGTTGTCCTTCAGATTCTGGACCAGGTCGGTTTTCGATTTGGGCAGACCGATGATGCCGAAAATGCACAGCAGGATCGTCACCACAATCACGACGGTTCGCCACTTCAAATTCTGTGTCATGGAATGGAAATGCCTGTTAAATAGAAATTGCTACGATTGCGCCTTCTTGATTTCGCCCGAGACGAGGCTCGCCACCGAACCGCGCGTGACCTGGATCTTGACGTTATCCGGCTTCACGCGCAGCACCAGCTTGTCCTCGTCGATGGCCACGATGGTGCCGATGATCCCGCCCGAGGTCACTACTTCGACGCCGTTTTGCAGGCCGGCCAGCATCGCCTTCTGCTGTTTGCGCTGCTTCTGCATGGGCATGAACAGCAGGAAGTAGAAAATTCCGAAGATCAGGAGGATGGGGAGGAGTCCCCCCAGCGAGCCCAACGGTCCGGAGGGCGTCGCTGTTGTTTGCAAATAAAAGCTGAAAATCACGTTTTGGCCAAACTGAGGGCTACCCGGCATCTTCCGCCGGCCGGGCACACTCCAAATATTCCGGGAACGAACCCGATATTATAGCAAGCCTGATCTCCCTCATGATGTCAAGGTACCGCCGCAGGTTGTGGCGGGTGGCCAGCATGGCGAACAGAATCTCCCCCGCCAGAAACAAATGCCGCAAATAAGCCCGTGAGTACCGCTGGCAGGTGTAGCAGCCGCAACGCGGATCGAGCGGCGCCGCATCGTCTTTATAACGTGCGTGTTTGATGACCACGCGTCCTTCGCTGGTGAAAAGGTACCCGTTGCGCGCGTTGCGGCTGGGCAGCACGCAATCCATCATGTCCACGCCGCGCGCCACGTATTCGGCCAGTTCCGCCGGCATGCCCACCCCCATCGCGTAGCGCGGGCGCGACCGCGGCAGCGCGGCTTCGCTCGCCTCCACCATCTCCATGCTCAGCGGACGCGGCTCGCCCACCGAAAGGCCGCCAATCGCGTAGCCGTCCGCGTCCAGATCCGCCAGCTTCATCGCGCATTCGCGCCGCAGGTCCGCGTACGTGCTGCCTTGCACAATTGGGAACAGCGCGTGCCGGGTCTCGAGTTCGGATAGCCGCCGCGCGTGATGCCCCGCCGCCTGCCCCGCCCAGCGCACCGTGCGCTGCATGGCCTCGCTCGCCGCTTCGTGGCTCACCGGGTATTCCGGGCATTCGTCGAGCGCCATCAGAATGTCGCTGCCAAAAGCCAACTGGGCATCCACGGTCGATTCCGGCGTGAAACGGTGCGAATCGCCATTCAGGTGCGACTGAAACGTCACCCCGTCCTCATCGATCTTGCGCAGCCCGCTCAGGCTGAACACCTGGAACCCGCCCGAGTCGGTGAGGATGGCATGGGGCCAATCCATGAACCGATGCAGCCCGCCCAGACCGCGAATCGTCTCCGCCCCCGGCCGCAAGTGAAGATGATAGGTGTTGGCCAGCAGGATGCGGACGCCCAGATCTTCGGCCAGGTCCCGCGAGCTCAGCCCCTTCACCGTCGCCTGCGTGCCGACGGGCATAAACACCGGCGTTTCGATCACCCCATGCGCCGTGTGCAGCAACCCGGCCCGCGCCCGAGTCCGCGCACATTCCGCCACCACCTCAAACTCAATCTGCCGCAAGATCTGATGGTATCAGCGTGGGGCAGGTCCCCGACCTGCCAAAACCGGGCGAAGCCCGGCCGGTTGCTGCGATCAAGCATCGCCGGCTGTATCCTTAAACATGGTCGGGCCGAGCGCGCCATGACACACGCCTCACGAAAAGCGATCTGCTTCGCCGCCTGCGCGTCCACGCTGCTGCTTGGCCTGGCCCTCACGTCCCTCGGCTGGTGCCAGCCGCCCAAGCGATCCGCTGAAGAACTGATAAGATTCTTGACCCATCAGTCTCCCGGACAGACGCAGCCCCCCGTTGAGGCGATGGATTGTGGCGGGACGCAGGAGGAGTGGGATGACAGCGAGGCGGAGGAGGCCCTGGTAGGCCTGGGTGCTGGAGCTGTGCCAGCGCTGGAGGCGGCCTTCGATTCGATCGAAGCGCTCGGGCAAAAATCCCCCTTCGCCTTCCATGACTCCCAACTGATGAACGCGTACGCCCGTATCAAGGGCCGGGCGGCGTCCCACCGGCTGCTGAGAATACTAAATACTATACGACCCGAGGCTGTCCAGTTCCGAGGGGGATCTTGATTCCGCCATGGCCACGGCGCTCGGGCTGACATCTTACGTGTCCGACATGAGCGGGACAATCACCGTTTTCGGCACAACCGTCCGGCGGCGGCAATACTGCGCGGGGCCCCGGCCCACTGATCCCGTGAATGACCTGATACTCGCCTGGGAGACCGATGACGTCCGACTCCTGGAGGCGAGCCTGGGGCCGCGGGCAAAAGCAGCCCTGATATCGCCTCTTGCCGGCAAGACCTGGGAAGGCCTGCGCGCAGAGATTTGGCCCGAACCCCCGCCACGTGGGGTTGCCGTGGGGTATCAAATGGAGAGCTGGGGCGTTTGGTCGGAATCAAGAGAGGGGCCCAGCGGAACTGACGTTGGCGACGTACTCAAGAGCGGCGAGCACGACATGGGCCTCAAAATCATGAGCCCCGAGATCGACGCGGTGCTCAAGAACGGTTCAGGTAACGACTGCGGAAGACGCAGCATCAAGTTTCGCACCACACGGAATTTCTTCCATCTGTACCTGGTCGATGATCCCGATCTCGGCGGCTTGCTCCGTCTCATTTCCTCCTGCGCCACCGCGCCCGATCAAAGGAACTGACCGCTGCCCGCGATACAATTAGGACTGTGAACACCGTCGCCTCAGCCCGGCTCGACCGCTCGGTCTTCGAAATTGTCCCGCTCGACGAGGATCGGAGCGACCGTGAATACTGGCTAGCAAGATCGCCCCGCGAGCGCATGGAAGCGCTAGAGCTGGCGCGGCAGATCGTCTATGGCTATGATCCAGCTACCACCCGACTTCAAAGAGTTCTTGAAGTTGCTGAACTCAAGTGAGGTCCAGTACCTGGTGATTGCCCGTTGGGGAATCTGCTAGGATTTCATCCAGCCCATGTTCCGCCGTCCGCATCGCCCCATGACCGCACGCGAAGCCTCGGGAAGACTGTTGCGCGCGGCCAGGGATGCGCGGCGCGATGCCGCTTTCCGCAAAGCCATCCGCCAGATCCCGCGCGGCAAGGTTGCCACGTACGGGCAAGTCGCGGCCGCCGCGGGGTACCCGCTCTATCACCGCCAGGTGGCTCAGTTGCTGCGCAATTCTCCCGTGGGGTCGCTCCCCTGGCAACGCGTGTTGGGATCCGGCGGCGCCATCAAGCTCCACGGCGAAGCCGCCCTGGAACAGCGCATGCGCCTCGAAATGGAAGGCGTCCGCTTTCGCGGCAAGCGCGTGGATATGGACGCCCACCAGCACCGCTTCCGGCCATGGGAGTCGCATGAATAGATCGCAGCGCGCCGGTCGCGCCTTACGCGGAGTCGCGATTGCTGCCGTTCGCCTGGACGGGCGCCGGCATTGACGCCTGCTCCTCGTGGCTGGTCTGGGTCTGCGCCTTCGACGCGTACCCGCGCCTCGGCCGCGCCTGCGGAAGCTGCTCCAGGCTCGCAATGGCGGCATCCAAATCCGCTAATTCCCGTCGCAACTGGGCAAGCACTTTCGCCAGGTCCATGTCGGCTCTCCTTAAGATATCACTTCGATGCCCAAGATGGGGCATGCTGGGCATGCTTTAGCTTGCCCGTATCGTCAGAATCCGCGGTATACTGATCGGCAACCGGGGCCAACGTCGCCAGCCAATGCCCGCAACTTCCATCACAAATCAGCCGAGCAACTTCGTCTTGATCGTCCTGGACAGTTGCCGTTACGATTCGTTCACCGCGGCGCGGCCCGCCACCATGCGCAAACTCGGGCGCCTCGAAAAGCGCTGGTCCTACGCCTCCTGGACGGCCCCCTCGCACTACAACCTGCTGATGGGACTGATGCCGCATTCCAGTCCCCGTAACATTCTGGCTGCGGAATACTACCAGCGCGAATTTCTGAAATTCAACCAGCGCCTCGGGCTGGAGAACCTCGAGTTCAAATCCTTTCTGCCCCGCTTGTACCTGCCCGTGCTCCTTCGCAAGCTCGGCTACCGCACGCACGCCATGGTCTCGCTGCCGGTCTTGAATCCGGCCACCGTCCTCAACACCGGCTTCGACTCCTGGGAGCTCATGGACCACCACAATGACATGCGCGCCATGCTGGGGAAGCTCACGTTCTCCGAGCAAGCCCCCACGTTCTGGCTGCTCAACACCGGCGAAACGCATTATCCCTATGCACTGCCCAGCGAGCCGCCGGACGAATGGCCGAAAATCAGCGGCGTGCACGGTGTCTTCCGCCATCTCGACTCGCTGATTGTCGGCGGCAAACTGCCGCGGGCGCGGCGCGGCATTTTCAGCGCCGCGAAACTCGCGACGCTGCGCAGCCGTCAAATCGATGCCGTGAAATATCTGGATCGCGTCGTCGAGGAGCTATTCGATCTGCTGCCGAAGAACACGTACGTAACCATCACCTCCGACCACGGGGAATTATTCGGTGAAGACGGATACTTCGGCCACGGCCCGATTCGCCACGAGAAAGTTTTCGAAGTTCCCTTCGTCGAAGGGCGCCTACGATGACTCACTGGGGGCTCTTCGCGTATATCGGCCCGGGCGCCGGATTCGCGTTTCTCGGCTCTTTTCTTTCCCTCATATTGGCTGTGCTGGCCGGCATCGCGTCGGCGGTCATCTGGCCCTTTCGCATGGCCTGGTCGCTACTCTCGAGACGCCGGCGAACACAGTTCGGGAAGGCCATCTTCCTGGGATTCGACGGCCTGGATCCGGTCATCACGGAAAAGCTGATGGCCGAGCGAAAGTTACCCAACTTTGCGCGGTTGCGCGACTGCGGATCGTACCGCCGTCTCCGGACTACCTTCCCCGCTCTTTCGCCGGTTGCGTGGTCCACGTTCGCCACTGGCGTCAATCCGGCGAAACATAATATCTTCGACTTTCTGAGCCGCGATCTACGCACTTACGCGCCGGAGCTGTCATCGGCGAAGGTGTGGCCCGCTACGCGATTCTTGCGACTAGGCAAATGGAGCTTTCCGCTCTCCCGCGCGGCGGTTGAGATGCGGCGCAAGAGCGAGCCGTTCTGGAAGATACTCGGAGCTCACGCGGTCAAGAGCACGATCCTGCGAGTGCCCGTCACATTTCCTCCGGAAGCCTTCGATGGACGCGAGCTATCCGCCATGTGCACGCCCGATTTGCTGGGCACGCAGGGAACCTACTCGCGCTTCACCGCTGCCGAAGGTGCGCTCGCCGGGCCCGAGGGAACTCGCGTTCCCTTTCGCGTGCATGAGACCGCCATCGAGATTCAAGGCGAATCGTATCCACTCGCCATCGGCGAATACACGCCGTGGATCCGGCTCAAGTTCGGACGCGCCCACGGCATCGTGCGCTTTCTGCTCTCTCGCCGCGAGCCGGAAATCGATCTCTACGCAACACCCGTGCAGATCGATCCCGAGAACCCCGCCTTGCCGATCAGCCACCCGCCGTTCTATGCCATCTACCTGTCGAAGCTACTCGGGACTTATGCGACACTGGGCCTCGCGGAAGACACTTGGGCGCTCAACGAAGGCGCCATAGGAGAAGACGCGTTTCTCCGCCAGGCGGAACTTATCCAAAAGGAGCGCGAGGCCATGTTCTTCAGCGCGCTCGAACGAACCCGCCGCGGCGTGGTGGCCTGCGTCTTCGATACCACCGATCGCGTGCAGCACATGTTCCACGGGCGTCCGGACGTTATCGAGCCGCTCTATTGCGATATGGATCGAATCGTCGGAAAGACACTCAGCTACGCGGATCCGGATACTGCCCTATTCGTACTCTCCGATCACGGCTTCTGTGCCTTCCGGCGAGGCGTCAATTTGAATTCCTGGCTGCTCCGCGAAGGATACCTGGCCCTCGATGCCGGACTCACGTCATCGGGCGAGTACCTGGAAGGGATCGACTGGACAAAGACGCGCGCCTACACGTTCGGCCTTGGCGGCCTCTATCTGAACCTGCGCGGGCGTGAAGCACACGGCATCCTATCCAAGGAAGAAGCGGCGTCACTGCAAGACGAGTTAGCCCGCAAACTCACGGGGTTAGCCGACGAAAAGACGGGTGAAACCGCGATCCAATCCGTGTATCGGGCGTCGGATATCTATCGGGGTCCGTATCTAAGTGCCGCGCCGGATCTGATTGTCGGCTACCGACCGGGCTATCGTGCTTCCTGGGATGCAGCCACGGGAAGAGTCACTTCCGCGATATTTGAGGACAACCGCAAGGCCTGGCGTGGCGATCATTGCGTCGATCCGCCGCTCGTGCCGGGTGTCCTTTTTTCGAATCTCAAGATCACCGCCGCGGACCCCGGCATCGAGGACATGGCGCCCACGGCGCTGAGTCTTTTCGGCGTCGCGGCGCCAGCGTGGATGGAGGGCAGACCGGTCATTGCCACGGCGTGAATGTGGTCTCGCGATCGCACTGACTCTGCTTGCCGGCTGCGGCGGAGGCCAGTACAAACGGGTCATCGTCATTGGAGTTGACGGCATGGACCCGGCGTTTGTCGAACGCCACTGGGCAGACCTGCCGAACCTGGCGCGGCTGCGCCAACGCGGCAGTTACTCGCACCTCGAAACAACCTACCCTCCCCAGAGTCCGGTGGCGTGGTCGACATTTATTACGGGGCTCGATCCGGGGGAACATGGCATTTTCGATTTCGTGCATCGCGACCCGGTGACGCTGGAGCCTTATCTCTCGACTGATAGGACTATCGGCCCGCGTTTCACACTGCGCCTCGGGCCGTGGGAATTGCCGCTATCGCGCTCGCGCGTGGTTTCATTGCGTAAGGGGCGCGCCTTCTGGGAGTATCTGTCGGACCGCAGTATTCCGGTGACCATCGTGCGCATTCCAGCGAACTATCCGCCATCCGAGGCAGGCTCGGAACTCGCCGGCATGGGAACCCCCGATCTGCGCGGCACCGAGGGCACCTTCACTTATTACACCGACGATCCCGCCGAGATCTCACATGAAGTACCGGGAGGTCTTATCCGAAAGGTGGAAGTCAACGGCGGTCACGTGGAACTTCGCGTGGACGGTCCGCCCAACACCTTGCGCCGGGATCACAGTTACGCCTCGGCGCAACTGAGCGTGGACGTCGACCCGGACCGGCCTTTTGCCCGGCTGCAAATGGGCAAAGAGATGGCGATCGTGCGGAAGGGTGAATGGTCCGGATGGCTGCCCGCCGATTTTCCGCTGCTACCCCACATCGCCTCGGCCAGAGGCATGTTTCGCATCTATGCGAAGCAACTGCACCCGCGGTTTGAACTGTACGTGTCGCCGGTCAACGTCGATCCGGAGGAACCGGCGCTGCCAATCTCAACTCCCGGCTCATATTCGCGCGAGGTGGCTGCCAGCATGGGAAGGTGGTCCACGCTGGGCATTCCGGAAGATACCTCGGCGCTGCGTCAGGGCGTATTCGACCTACCCGAGTTTCTGTCACAGAGCCGTCTCGTCCTTGACGATGAGCGGCGGCTTCTGAACGATGCGCTGCGGCGATTCACTGGCGGGCTGCTGTTCTTTTATTTTTCGTCGGTCGATCAGAATTCCCACGTGCTGTGGGGCAAGCACGATGCGGAGTTACTGGAGATATACCGCGCGGTGGATCAATCCATCGGCGAAGTCATGCGCCGCCAGACCGCCGCCGAGCTGATGGTGATGTCCGACCACGGGTTCGCCGCATTCAACCGCGCCGTCAACCTGAATACCTGGCTTGTCTCGCGCGGGCTTCGGAGCAAAGCGTACGCGCTCGGGCTGAATGGTCTCTACCTCCTGGACAAACGGGTCGGGCGGGAGGTGCAGCAGCAACTGCTCGACCTTCGCGATCCCGCGAACGGGATCCGGATGATCGCGAGCGTCACCGAAACCAACCCATCGCCGGAGAACCGGAGCATCGCGCCGGATCTGATTGTCGGCTACCGCGCCGGTTACCGCGCGTCCTGGCAAACCGCGTTGGGGGAATCGCCGGAGGGCTTGGTTTCAGACAATGACGATGCCTGGATCGCGGACCACTGCATCGATCCGCGGGAAGTTCCGGCCGTGCTCTTCAGTACGCGAACGATTCGGGCGACTGCTCCGAGGCTGAAGGATCTGCCCGTTTCGTTGCTGGAGTTATACGGCGTCGCCCGCCCGGCACAGATGACTGGGCGATCGGTTTTCTGACAGGATATTGTTTGACCGCTTGCTCACGCGCGCGGCACTGATGCGCTTTCGGAGCCGCGACCGTGAGGGAGCGGTCAGGAATTGCCCGAGGATTTGCACTGATGCTTTCCAAGACCACCGTCAAGTTGAATAAGACCATTTGCGAGCGGGCGCGGCGCGCGGCTGCGGCCTCTGGCTACAGCTCGCTAGAAGAGTTTATCGAGCATGCGATCGAGAAAGAGCTGCCGAGTCACGAAGAGCCCGCGCCGAAAGAAGAACTGGTCCGCAAGCTGAAGGGACTGGGCTATCTCAAGTGAGAGCCCTGGCTACGCTGGCGCCTTTGAGCGTGCTGTGCGGAATCGTGACGGCGTTCGTGTTCCGGCGGTTCGCGTCCAGCGGCACGCGGCGAACCGTAAACCGGATTCTGGCGCACGTGATGGAACTGCGCCTGTTTCTCGACGAGCCCCGGCTGGTGTGGAATGCCCAGCGCGATCTGCTGCGCGAGAACCTGCGGCTGTTCGGACAGATTGCTCTTCCGAGTCTGATCGCCACGCCGTTGCTTGGTCTCATCATGTGGCAGGCCGACGCGGTTTATGGGCGCGCGCCACTGCGCGCGGGCGAGGCCGTGGTGGTGACCGCGCACGTCAAAGCCGGCGATCTCGCCAGCGTGCAGATGGAAGCGCCGGCGGACGTTGCGATCGAGACTCCGGGCGTGCGGATTCCCCGTTTGCGCGAAGTGAGCTGGCGCATCCGGCCGCTGCGGCCGTTCAGCGGCCGCTTGCGGGTAAACAGCGATGTCGAAAGGATCGACATTCCATGGCCCCGCGCCACGGTGCTGGGGTTTTCCTGGATGGTCTGGTTCTTCGGTATCTCGGCCGTTTGCGCCGCACTTGCGCCGCGAATTCTCAAGCGGCATCGGGTGATCCTGGCCGTCTTGGTGGTTGTGCGCTCCGTGAGCGCCGCGGAAAAACCGCCGGTGGTACTGATTTCGATCGACACGCTGCGGGCGGACCATCTCAGCGCGTATGGTTACTCAAAGATCCGAACGCCTGACATCGATTCCTTCGGCGACAAAGGAACGATTTACCTCCGGATTGATTCACAGATCCCCCTGACCATGCCATCGCATGCGTCGCTGATGACTTCGACTTACCCGTTTGAAAACCGTGTCGAGGAGAACTCCGAAAGCGTGCCGTCCGGGGTTGTGACGCTGGCTTCGGTGCTGCGCGCCAACGGCTACCGGACCGCGGCGTTCATCGGAAGCATCATGCTCGATCGGCGTTACGGCCTGGACAAGGGGTTCGACCTTTATGACAGCCCGTTTGAGATGCCAGCCGGGGAGATGTCGAATCCTTACTCCGCACGTGTGCGACGCGATGCCGCGCTGGTGACGCGTGCGGCTCGGCAATGGATCGTGGAGAATCATGGCGAGCCTGTATTCGCGTTCCTACACTTATACGACCTTCATACGCCTTATACGCAGGTGGCAGGCCTCGCTCCTTCCATAGCTGGATACGACGCGGAGCTGGAGCATGTCGATGTGGTGCTCGGGCGGTTTCGCGAGGCGCTCCAGCGCGATAAGTTCTGGGACAAGGCGCTGGTGATTCTGCTGGCCGACCACGGCGAAAGCTTGGGCGATCATGGCGAGACCAGCCACGGATATTTCATCTACGAAAGCACCATGCACGTGCCGCTGATCGTCCACTGGCCCGCCGGCATCTCGAAGTACCCGGAGCGAGTCGCCGAGCCGGGAGGACTGATCGACGTGGCTCCGACGATCCTGGACTTTCTCCACATCGCGGCGCCACCTTCTTTCGAAGGAACAAGTCTGCTGTCCGGGCATGTTGATCGAACGATCTATGGCGAGAGCGTCTACCCGCAAGGGACTTTCGGCTGGGCCGCATTACGCTCCGTGCAATTAGGAAATTATAAGTACATCGATGCGCCCAGAGCCGAGTTGTACGACCTCTCGAAAGATCCGAGTGAGCGAGTGAACGTCCTGTCGGCGCATTCAGTGGAAGCACGGTCGATGAAAGCGCGGCTCGAAGATCTGATGGCCCGGCACGCGGCGATGCAGCAACCGTTGTCGTCCGAAGTCTCGGCGCACGCGCGAGAGGTGCTCGGTTCGCTGGGATACACGGCGGGCGGCAAACAACCGGCGCGAAATGCGGCGGCCGATCCAAAAGACAAGCTCCCTGAACAGGAAGCTTACGAACGCGGCCTCACGTTGCTTTACTCGGGCCGTTACGATCAGGCGATTCTCACGCTGCGGCGGATTGTGGCCGGGGACGCCCGGAACCTGCCGGCGCTTGGCGCATTGGGCGAAGCGTATCTGCGCTCAGGCAACGCCGCGCGCGCTCTCGAGTCATGGCAACAGGCGCTGGAGCGCGATCCGGCGTACCGGCCAGCCGCGGAGTTCATCGCCGAGTATTGGCTGGCGCGAAAGGATTACGACAGGGCTTGCCGGTTTGTACCCACCATGCCGGAATGCAAGGGGAGGCAGTAACAGCCTATCTCTGAAGGCCGCCGTTCTCGGGAACGCCGGGTTCATCCAGTAACTGCGTCGAAGATGCCGGTCCCAGGGTCTTCCAATCCTTCAGCGCCCAGACCACCTTCTTGTCCGGCGTGACCTCGACTAACTGGACCGCGGTTCGCACCTGCTCGGGAGGAAGCCCTCCGGACCAGTTATTGATGAGCGTGTTCCCATTCGCGAGTCGCGATACTTCCTGGACGGTGAACAGCGGAATACCGGGCAGGTCCTGCTTGTCGATCTCCCAAACGGTCTCGCCGCGCGGGTCTACTTCCCGAACATACCCGTTCGCATTGCCGCTGATCAGCGTATTGCCGTTCGCCAACCGCACGGCCGCCCAAGCCGATGGCGCATCGACGGACCAAAGGACCTTGCCGTCGGGCGCATATTCCACCACTTTGCCCAAATCCATGTGAGCTACCAAAAACGTGCCGGCCCTGGTCATACGGATATGGCGAAACTGGCCGTGAGTGCTCTTGTCCTTAGTGGCAAGGATCAGCTCCTTTTCGACTTTGTTGGCCGCTTTGTCGATAATCAGGGCCTTTGCTGGGTCTCCATTTTGCATGATGAGCACGCGGTCTGGTCCGATCGGATACGCGGTGTGAATCTCGGTTCCCTTGGGCGCGTCGTAATCCCAGACGATCCTCTTGCCGGGCGTAATCTCGCTCGCTCCGTACTGCCGCGAGAAAAGAATATTCCCGTTTGATAGCATTGTGCAGTCGCCCAACTCGCCTTTTCGATCGTTGGTATACGACCAGACAACGCGGCCCTCGCGGACCAGGTACATTACCTGGTTCTCGAGGCTGCGCCCTTGCCACTCTCCGCAGTACAGGAAAGGATGCTGCGCGAGGCCGCGCCCCGGAAGGGCCGCCTGCTCTTGACCCTGAGCGGCTGCGCAACCTGTGGCGGTGAGCGCGAACAAGAAACATCTTAGTCGTAATTGCATGCGTCTTTCTCTTTTTTGCAACAAGTCGTATGTAACATCCGGGCAAGCTAAAGCATGCCCAACCTACTTGCTCGATGACGCGGAAAACTGGCCGGCGATCGGGATATAGAGCAGCTCGATGCCCTTCCCGTTGCGAAGGTCCTTATTGCGGGAGTACTGGCGGGTAGCGTCGCTATCCCAGTGCTCGAACACTCCCAGGCTGGAGACTTTCTTGCCGCCTTGCACATATACGGTCTTCGATGGCGGATTCGGAGCCAGCGCCATTTCCTGTAAGTAGTCGTCGGCGTTTTCCCGAATCAGAATTCGAGGGCGATTCCCGTTCTGGGGATCGTTATTGTTCTTAGTCTGAGAGAACAGGATGTCGAGGCCCACCGAGTCGATTGCGACGCCGTCCTGCGAGGCCAGAATGCTGGCCGGCCAGTCGGTATTTTCGTATGGCGCGACGCGATTATTGAACGGTGGATTCGGGAAATGCAGTGGGAAGGATTGGTGTCTTCGGGCGCAATAAAGTCCGTCGAGGACATAGAGGACGGTCTTGGCTCCCAGGTTGGGGCAGGCGGCCAGGTCGACAATCGGCGAGTAAGCGTTCTTAGTGGCCTCCTGGTTGGTGTTGATGGCGGCGTGAAGCTCGGGCGTGCCCTTGATGGAACCGAAATGATTCTTGCCGCACATGGTGACGCCGGTCTGTCCTTCATCGCCGCCTTCCGCCGCGGCATAGGGGTAAGAATGCGCTTTCAGAATGGCGACATTGATTAAGTAGGTAGCGTCGCGAACCTGGCGCGGAATAAGCTGGGCGTCCTTGTAGTGATGGGCCGAGTACTCGACGCCTTCCACCCAGTCGGCAGCCTCCAGTCCCCGGTGATTGCCGTACTTGGGATTAGTGGGTTGGGCCGGGTCGGGCGGGTCCGCCTGGATGAAACGGACATCCGGGAACTCGGCCCAGATCTTGGAGAGAATGGCGGGATAGATATCGCGGCGGGCGTCGTAGAGCAGGATATCTTCCGGGCGGACGCCCGATTGGCGAACTAACTGCCGCACCATCGCCAGCGCGAGCTGTGGCGATACGTTCACGATGTTGCCGGGGCCGGCCGCGGCGCTGTTGTTCAGATTGACCTTGACTGCCACGATTTCGCCGGGCCGATACTGGCGAACGCTCAGGCCGCGGGCCGTCTCGTTGTAATACACAAAAAGCGCCCGCCAGGCTTCCGCATCGGTGGCGGCGCCGGTCAGCTTCCGCAGGCAGGTCGAGAGCATGGCATCCACCTTGCCCTGGTCGGTGCTGGAATCCATCCACCATTGGCTGGAGGAAGATTCCCGCTGGCCGTCCCACCTGGTGGCGGACGGATCGTGCACCCAGATCACGCGGCCCGGATGAATGCCGCGGGCGACGCCCAGGGGGACATTCCGCTGCTGTGGCGAGTAATCGTACCTGGTAGGTGTGTTGGCCAGAGAGGAGAGCGGAAGAGCCAGACGGGCCGATACGGCGAATACGATAGCGGCGCAAATCCCCGCCGCGAGTATCGGGTGAGCGCGCACGACTCTCCCCAGGCGTTTGACTGCGAAGAGTCCGGACAGCCATGCCACCACCCAGAGCACGAATGTGCTGGCGATCGGAAAGGCGGCGCGCTGGCACGGGTAAGACGCCCGGCTCGGCTTGGGCACCACGCGAACGAGGAACCACACCAGGGCGGCAAATCCTAATAGGATCCCGAAGAACCGCATCGGCCATCCCCGTGCAGTTCTGGTTAGCCGGGTAAGACGCTGGAACGTGTGCTTAACTGGATTGTTCATTGTGGATACCGGTATCCTAAATCAGTATAAACCGTGGCGCCATCCGCCGCGAGACCCGCTTCGTCACTTATCCTGAAAAGGGAGACGCCCGATTGAGAACGATTGCGTTGGCGGAGTTGCTGCTGTGCTGGATCGCCTGGTGGTATCCGTTTCTGTTTCGCGCGCCGCATTTTCAGAAGCGGCCTTCCATCACGGTACCCTGGCCCACGCGCGCCGGGCTACTGCTCGAAACCAGCGCGTTTGCCGTGTCCTTCATTTTCCATCTGCCCGTTTTGCAGCCCGCCGGAGTGGTGCGCACCGCGCTGGGGATGGCAATCGCGATTCCCGCTGTGGTAATGGCGTGGCAAGCGGTGGCGCACCTGGGCAAGCAATTCCGCTTGCATGCAGGTCTCTATGAAGACCACAAACTGGTGCGCACGGGTCCGTACTCGATCGTGCGCCATCCGATCTATTTTTCGCTGATGGGAATGCTGGCGGCGAATTGTCTGCTGCTGACGCGATGGCCGTGGGCGCTGCTGGCGCTCGGAATCTTCATCGCCGGCACGGAGATCCGCGTGCGGAGCGAAGAATCGCTACTGGCCTCGCGCTTCCCGGAGGAATTCGCCGCCTACCGCCGCCAGGTGCCGGCCTATCTGCCGTTCGTGCGATAGTGTTTTTATGAAACGGTGCACTCCCGGAATACTGATGTTGCTGTTGTTGGGGGCGGCCGCGCGTGCGCAAGAGAAGCCGGCGCAGGACCTCACCAGCCAATACCGCGAGGCCGCCGACAAGCTGATCGACGCTGCGTTGGCGGATCGGGAGGGCTACGAACGGCTGGCGTTTCTCTGTTACCGGATCGGCAACCGGCTCAGCGGATCGCCTGCTCTCGAGCGCGCCATCGCCTGGGGCGCGGAACAAATGAAAGCCGCCGGGCTGAGCAACGTCCGCATTATCCCGGTGAAGGTGCCGCATTGGGTGCGCGGAGAGGAATCCGCGCGGATGGTGGCGCCGCTCGATAAGCCGCTGCACATGCTGGGCCTCGGCATGAGCGTGGGCACGCCGCCGGAGGGCATCACGGCCGAAGTGTTGGCGGTTTCCGATTTCAGCGAACTCGACAAGCTGGGCGCGGACAAAGTGCGAGGCAGGATCGTTCTTTACAACGAGCCCTACCAGGGCTACTGGCCGACTGTGAACTATCGCCGCACCGGTGCGTCGCGTGCCGCGGCGCTGGGCGCGGTGGCGGTGCTGGTGCGTTCGGTGACGCCGTTGGCGATGCAGATTCCGCACACCGGCGAGTTGCGCTATGACGACGCGCAGCCGCGCATTCCCGCCGCCGCGGTTTCACCCGAGGACGCCATGATGATGGCCGCCCTCACCGCCAGCGGCGTCACCGTAAAAGTCCATCTGCGGATGAGCGCACACATGGAACCGGATGCCGAGAGCGGCGACGTAATCGGAGAGATCCCCGGCAGGGAGCGTCCCGAGGAGGTGGTGGTGATCGGGGGCCACATCGATTCCTGGGACGTCGGCCAGGGCGCCCAGGACGATGGCGCTTCCATCATCGCCTGCCTGCAGGCGGTGGCGCTGATGAAGAAGCTCGGCCTCCAGCCGCGCCGCACGATTCGCGTGGCGTTTTGGGTGAACGAGGAGAACGGCGGGCGTGGCGGCGAAGCCTATCGCGCCTGGATCGGCGATCGGATCAGGAACCAGGTGGCGGCGATCGAGATGGATGGAGGCGCCGAAACGCCGGTGGGGTTTGGGGCTGCCGTGGATAAGCCTTCGGCTGACTCGTTGCGCCAGATTGCCCGCCTGCTGGAGCGCGTGGGCGCCGGCGATATCGGCGGCGGCGGCGGTGGCGCCGATATCGAGCCGCTGATGCGGGATGGCGTCCCCGGCCTGGCCGAACGCACCGTCGGCACACACTACTTCGACTGGCATCACACTGAAGCCGACACCTTCGACAAGGTCAACCTGGACGACTTCCGCAAGAACATGGCCGCCATGGCCGTGATGGGCTACGTGCTGGCCGACATGCCGGGCCGCCTGACATCGAGCGGCGGGACCGCCCAGTAGGGGCGGACCATCGCCTTTGGTGGTCTGTCATTTTCGCCAAGGCTCAACGCCGTGACAGACGACAAAAAACGATCGTCTGTCCTACCTCGAGCCGCTACTCTACTTGGCGTGCGTTTCGGCGGCTAACTTGGCCTGGGCTTCGTCCAGCTTGCGGTTTACGCTGGCCATTTCCTCCGGGTCGGCTTCCTGCCGGGCGCCCTTCTGGAACTCGCGCAGCGAGTCCTGCCATTGCGCGATGGCCTCTTTGGTCTTGCCCAGCTTCAGGTATACGTCGCCCAGGTGGTCGTGGACCGTCGGGTCCGGCATACGCTCCAGGGCGCGCTCGAGCAACCCGCGGGCGTCGTCCAGTTTGCCCTGGCGAAAATAAACCCAGCCCAGGCTGTCGAGGTAAGCGCCGTTCTCGGGCTCCAGGTCCACTGCCCGCTTGATCAGATCGTAGGCCTCCTCCAGCCGCACGTTCCGGTCCGCGAGCATATAGCCGAGATAATTCAGCGCGCCCGCGTCCTTGGGGTTCAGCTCCAGCGCCTTGCGGAAAGCGGCCTCGCTCTGATCGTATTTCTTTTGCCGCTCGAGGCCGGCGCCGCGCATGAAATACACGCGCTCCTTTTCGCCGTCGGTAGCGGCAAGCTGGTCGGCGCGGTCGAGCGCCTTCATCATGTCATTCCAGCGTTTGCCCTGCTCATAAACCTCGGCCAGCTCCAGTTCCAGTTCGCGGCCGGCGCCGCGGTTGTCGGCGAACTTCTTGAGGCCGGCCTGGGCTTCGCGCTCCGCCGCAGCCAAGTCGCTTGCGGCAAGATAGGTTTCCACAATCTCCACCGCCGCCTCCACCTGCCCGTCATCGTCGGTGTTGATGGTGGCGTACTGGCGGAAGGCATCGATGGCAGCCGGATACTGCTTGGCGTCGCGGTATAGCATGGCTAAATGTAAAACCAGGCGGGCGCGGATCCTGGCGTCGTCGGCGTTGTAATTGCGGCGCGGCAAGGCATCCACAATGGCTTTCATGGCGGCGATGGCCGCGTCGGTCTTGCCCTCCGCGTCCAGCAGGAAGACCTGTTCCTCGCGCACGCCGATGTTGTCGGCGTCCAGCAGTTGGGCCGTGGCGAGCGCCTTCTCAGCGGCGGGAAAGTCGCGCTTCGAGCGGTAGATGACCGCAATCCGTAGCCGGTATAGAGGTTCGCGCGGGTTGTCGGTAGCGAGCTGCTGGTAAATCTTCAGCGCCTCATCGAGTTGGCCGGCGACAAGCAGGTCCTCCGCCAGCCCCTTCCGGAGGCCTTCGTCGTCCGGATCCAGCGCCACCGCGCGCTGGAGCGCTTCGGCGGCCGACTTGTAGTCGTGCATGCCCTCGTACTGCTGGGCGAGGACGCCGAGCGTGCGCTCGTTCGGGCTCTTGTCGGCGAGCGTCTTCAGCTTCTCCAGGGCCTTGGCGGAGTCGCCCAGATCGGAATAGACCGCTGCCAGACCCATCAACGCATCCTCATTGTCCGGTTCCGCCTGAAGGGCGCTGTTGAACGCCTTTTCCGCCGCCATCGAATCGCTGGAGGCCCTGTAAAGCTTGCCCAGATACGACCAGCTTTCGGCGTCCTTGGGATCCTGCTCGGTGACTTTCCGATATTGTTCGATCGCCTTGTGCAGATAGTTCTCGTCCATCTTGGCGTTGGGCGTGTCGCCGGTCGCCAGATGAATGTAGATCTGCGCCAGCGTGCGCCGCGCGTCCAGGTTGGCGGGGTCCTGCTTGAGCAGGCTCTCGGCCTGATCCACCGCGTCGGCCAGGCGGTTGGTCTTGATGTAGAGATCCGTCAGTTCTTCCAGAATCAGCCCGGCTTTGGGGTCGAGCTTGATGGCTTCCTGGTAGTAGTGGATTGCCTTGGTGACATCCTCCCGGCTGCCCTCCGCCGCGAACAACTCGGCGTATAGCCGGCCCATGGCAAAATTGTAGTAGGCCCCCGCTTTATCGTCGGAAGCCGGGGTGGGCGGCGCGGCCGGCGCGCTCTGAGCGAAACTGGCACAAGCCAGCGAACCGGCCAGGAAGAGCACATTCACTGAGCGAATCATGAGGTCCTTACTTGATTCCGGCCATTGGCATACCCAGGGCCGAAGATCACCTTTTTATTGTATAACGGTGTCGCGCCGCAACGCCCGTACCGGCCGGCGGGCGGCGCCGGCACTCGATTCCCGCCGCGGGTCCGCGTCGAAGCGATGCTCTCCAAATCCACTGTGATGCCGCGCACCGGCGACCGGCCAGAGTCAGCCGGCCCCTCCCTGCTACAAGAAGACGCTTTCGAGCGCCCGATGGTTGCGCTGGTGGGACCCACCGGTTCCGGGAAAAGCGATCTGGCGCTCCAGTTGGCCGAGGCGTTCCAGGGTGAAGTGGTGAACTGCGATTCGCTCCAGGTGTATCGCCATTTCGATATCGGCACCGCCAAACTGGGCATCGACGAGCGGCGGGGAATCCCGCATCACCTGATCGACATTCTGGAACCGGACGCTCTGTTCACGGCGGGCGAGTTCGCCCGCGCGGGGAGGGACGCGGTCGCCCGCATTTCCGCTCGCGGCCGATTGCCGATCGTATGCGGCGGCACGGGCTTCTACTTGCGGGCGCTGTTGGACGGGCTGTTTGCCGGGCCGCAGCGGGACCAGGCGCTGCGCGAGCGGTTGGGCGCTCGCGAGAAGCGCCGGGCGGGTTCGCTCCACCGGCTGCTGCGGCGCCTCGACTGCGCGGCGGCGGCGAAGATCCATCCCAACGACGCGCCGAAAGTGATGCGCGCGCTCGAGGTCTGCCTGCTGACGCGGCGGCCGGTGACGGAACTGTTCGAACGGGGACGCGCCGCCTTGACCGGCTACCGCGTCCTCAAACTGGGCCTGCTGCCGGATCGCGATGCGCTATACCGGCGTTTGGACGCGCGCTGCGCCCGCATGTTCGCCGCCGGGCTGGTGGAAGAGTCGCGGCGCATCCTCGAGCTGGGGTTCGCCGAAACCATCAAGCCCTTCGAATCGCACGGCTATAAACAAGCGCTGCAACTGATCCGCGGCGAACTGAATCCACGCGAAGCCGTCTTCTACGCGCAGCGCAAGACGCGCAATTACGCCAAACGCCAGATCACCTGGTGGCGCAAGGAACCGGCCCTGGTGTGGCTGCGCGGCTTCGGCGAAGAGGCGGGGGTTGTTGAAGAAGCGGTGGCGAGAGTGCGGGCTTGGCTGGGGTAGTGTCCGAACGGTTCGATCTGCGGCTGGTTTGTCGCGCGGCCGCAAGGGGCTGTTGGCAACCTTCTCTTACTCACCGCGTATCTTTGCGGCGGCCTCTGGCGGCCAGCTAAAGCCTGCCGAGGCTTCCTCCAAAACTGGCTTCCCCAGTTTCCACACGTAAAGGTGCTTCACTGGAATTCTCCTTTCCCAGTGTCCCGGAAGTTCCCACAGTAGAATCGCGCCGTCCCAAGCGGCTTGGTAACCCTCCACAAACGGCAGGACGGCCGGCGTTCCGTTGTAGGGATGCCCCTTCTTCAGCGGGTCCTGCGTGAATACGGCCCCCGTCAAGTCCCATTCGGCGCCGAAGATGACGATGTCCTTGTAGTAGGTCGGCCCCACATACACCACAGCCGAGCCCTGCGGGAGGCGGTCGATTTGCTCTACCGGCGCCACACTGAGGATCTCCCTTTCCCGCTGCCAGACGTGGGCCCACTCCGCAACGCGCTCGCGCTGCCCCAAGGCCGTGACAACGATGACCCCAGAAGCCAAGAGGACACCGGCGGCCTCCCAGTACCGCGCCGTGCCAGCGATCCAACAGGAACATAGGGCAAAAAAGACCGCCGAGAACGACAACGAACCAGGGAAGAGCGTACGGGATCCAATCCCGACCGAAGTAAAGCCGTATCCGGCAAGCGAGTAAGTGACGTCCGAAACGAGCAGCACCACACCCGCCACGGTGACAATGCCCAACAGATGTCCAGAATACGCCCCCGGAGCCTTCCGGCCGCGCGCGGCCGCCAAGAGAGCCAACAGCGATCCAGTCGCGAAAACCGCGACAAGAACGGCCCACACATTACCGTACTCGCCCAAGCTGATCATCACAGTCTTCGGCAGCACGTGCAGGTTGGACAAGAACTGAATCGCCCAGCGCGGATTGAACTGTTTCTTGGTGCCCGTTCCGATGCTGGCGCTATACCGGTTGTAAGCAATCAGGATGCCTTGCGCGAGCGAAGAAAGCGCAAACAACCAGACGATCTGGCGTGCGCTCCGCGCCAGTCCCCTGCGGTAAATCGCGTAAAAGACAATCACGGGAAAGATGGCGAAATAGAAGGCTTCGTAAGTTAAGCCGGAAGCAAGTAGAGTTATCGTGAATTGCGCCGCTAACTTAGGCGTGAGTTGTTGGTGCCTGAGTAGCAGCCGCGCGGCTTCCGTGAAAAGGATCTGCGCCACAAGCGATTGGGCCACGATGGGCCAGGCAGTCACGCCGAGCATCCAGGGGATCGACATCCAGAAAATCGTCGCCAGATCGGCCGCAAGAGTGCGATAGAAAGGGAAGATGCACAGGATGAGGTTGAGCCAGGAGCGCAGCGAGAGGGCACAGAGGAGAACAAGAAGGATCGAGAAGGACTGGAACCCCAACGCCGAGGTCCCGCAAACGGAGCTGACAAGAAAGGCGATCACACCGCCTAAGGGGCGAGAGCTGTATGTGGTGTCGGGCCCGAGAAACCAGCGAAGCCGCGCTGCTGAAAACGCCGCAGTGGCGTGGGCCGGTGCCGCGAAGGCCGACCAGTCGTCGTGGTAAAAGCCGAGCTGAAACGGCCTGGGGAGATACAAGACCATCCAGCACAATACGACCACAATCGGAAGAGTTTGGGTCAGACGGGATGACCGTTCGAATAAACCGTCACTCCGCGTTTGTTCCGGTGCGGGGTTGCGCTGAGAACGGGAGACAGGATTGGGCCTGGGCAATGCACCGTCACTCCGCGTTCGCCCTGGTGCCGGTTTGCGTCGAGAACGGCGGGCAGGATTGGGCCTGGGCATCGCGATGGAGAGTGCGAGTATACCATCCTTTGCCGGCTACAGGCTGCGGAACCAGCTTCGCTGCTACACTGAAACCGATGCTTCGCTTGCTGTGTCTGGCGATACTTGTCTGCGCCTCGTTGCGCGCCGAAACGGTGGTGGTGTTGCGGTTCTTTAACCACGCCAATTTGGCCGGCCTGGATTGGATCGGCGAGAGCATCGCCGAAACTGTGCAGGATGCGCTTGCCTCCGAGGGGCTGCTGGTGCTGAGCCGCGAAGCCAGGGCGGAAGCCTACCGCCGACTGTCCCTGCGGCCGGGCGCCGAGCTGACCCACGCCTCGATCATCAAAGTGGGCGACGCGCTGGACGCGGGCCGCGTGGTCTACGGATACTACGAACTGCTGCCGGCCGATGGCGGCGCGGCATCCAAGGGATCGCTGCGCGTCACCGCGCGCGTGCTCTATCTGAAAGAAACGCGCCAGGGCCCGGTGTTCAGCGAACTGGGAGCGCTCGAGGAACTCGAGGAGATTGAAGCGCGGCTGGGCTGGCAGACGCTGCGGCAACTGGACCCGCGCAGCACGGCATCGCAGGAGGATTTTCTCAGGGTGCGCCCGCCCGTGCGCATCGATGCGGTGGAGAATTACGTGCGCGGCCTGTTAGCCACCGACCCCGAGCAGCGTCAGCACCTGTTTATGCAAGCCGCCCGGCTCGACGAACATTATTCGCCGCCGTGTTTCCAGTTGGGCAAGAGCTACTGGGAGAAGCGGGAGTATAAAGTGGCCGCCGGATGGCTGGCGCGGGTCGGCCCTTTCGACCGGCGCTATCTGGAAGCGCAGTTCTTTTTGGGGTTGTGCCGCTATCGCTTCGAAGACTACGCCGGCGCCGAGAATTCCTTCAAGCTGGTGGCGGGGACGATGCCGCTCAACGAGGTATTCAACAATCTGGGCGCCGCCGAGGCGAGGCTCAGCCATTATCAGGAGGCTATTTCGAGCTTCCGGAAAGCGCTGGAGGGCGACAGCGCCGATCCCGACTATCGCTTCAACCTCGGCTACACCGAGTGGCGCGCCGGCCAATACCCGGCCGCCGCGGAAAGCTTCCGCGCGGCGCTGGATCGCGCTCCCGAAGATCGGGAAGCCACGCTGCTGCTCGACCGTTCACTCAAGGGCGAAGGCGCGCGCCCCGGAGAGCCGCGCCTCGAGGACCGTGTGCGCGTGAAGACCAACTACGACGAAGAGGCCTATCGTCAACTGCAGGCCGAGTTGAAGAAATAGGATCGCTCCCTCCGGTCGCGGCTCCGATACGGAATACTGGGGCACGATGCCCCAAATGCGTGTCGGGGCAACACAGTCTGAACCGTCTTGGATTAGCTAAATCCAATTGTTTCAATGGGATTAGAGTGGCATGACGGATGCAATGAGAAGGTCGTGACTCGCAGATTGTTCGTCGTCGCGGCGTGGTTGGGTGTGGCACAGCTTCAGTCGGCCACCCTGCAGCAGCTTTCGATGACCGACTTGATCGCGAAGTCCACGGCCATTGTGCGCGGGACGGTCCAAGGTTCGTATGCAGCCTTTTCCGGCCCGGTGATCTTCACTCATTACAGCGTACAGGTGGCGGAGAAGTGGAAGGGCTCGCCCGGCGCCACAATGGATGTGGCCGTGCCCGGTGGCGTGGTAAGCGGCATACGGCAGACATATCCGGGAGCGCCGCAGTTCCAGCCGGGCGATCAGTATGTGCTGTTCCTGTGGACCGGCAAATCCGGCATGACGCAGATTATGGGGTTTTCGCAGGGTGCGTTCGAGGTCGCGCAGGACGGCTCTTCCGATCCCAGCCTGACGAGGAACCCGAGTCGTGAGCTGATGCTCGACCCGGCAACCCACCGCCAGGTGACCGATCGGCCTTTGACCATGCGGCTGAGCGAGCTGCGCTCGCAGGTAGCGAGCGCCTTGGGGACGGCGAAATAGTGCGGCGGCGGGCGACAACGCGGGCGATGGTGGCGGCGGCGCTGCTGGCAATGAGCGCTCCGGTCGAAGCCTACTATCACTACACTTATTACTACAGCCATAGCGCGCCCTTCACTCCCATCCGAGGGCGGTTCAACCTGGCGGCGCTCACCAATAACACGATCAATGTTCTGGTCAGCGATGCCGGCCCAGTTAACTATGCCGCCAACGACACTTTTGGCTCGGTGCTGGGCGAAGTGAAGCAAGCCGTGGCGGCGTGGAACACGGTGCCCAACTCGGCCTTGCGGCTGAATTTCGCGGGACTGGAGAGCGCCAGTCAGGGCACGCAAAACACGCCTGCCATCGATGTGGTTTTCGCCGAGATGCCGCCTGGGCTTTTGGGGTATGCTTCGCCGAACCTGCCGGTGGTTCCGTTGTTTCAGACCGGCTCCGACGGGCAGCCGCTGGTGGCCATCACGCGCTCCGTGCTGGCGCTGACCGACGATACCACCGCCGGCGCGGGCCCCAGCGAACTGCCGGACTTTTTCACAACCGCGGTTCATGAACTGGGGCACGCACTCGGCTTGCAGCATACCTGGACCGGCGCGGCCATGTCGCAGGGAGTGATTCGCAACACGACGCGCACGCGGCCCATCGATGCCGATGACATGGCTGCGTTCTCCATTCTATACGGCGTCGCCAACTGGACCGCGAATTACGGCTCCATTTCCGGCCAGGTGACCTTTGCCGGCGGCAACACGGGCGTCAACCTGGCTTCGGTGGTGGCTCTGCCGGCCAACGGACCGGCCGTGAGCGCGCTCACCGACCCCGCCGGTTTCTACAGCATCAGCGGTCTGCCACCGGGAAGCTACCAGGTCTTCGTCCATCCGTTGCCGCCCGACGCCGTGCCTACTAATTCCCGGGAAGGTCTCCTGTTGCCGTACGACGGCAACGGATTCCCGTTCGAGCCAAGCCCGGATTTTCAAACCGTCTTTTATCCCGGCACGACAGACGCGACAGCCGCCACAACTTTCCCGGTCGCCGCGGGCGCCAGCTTCGTTGCCAATTTCAATGTAAGAGTGGAAGCCGCGGTGCCGATGTACGATGTCGTCACGCACGGCTTCCTGGATCCGTCGATCCGCGATTACACGGTCAATTTGCAGCAGGAATACGACTGGATGTCGCCGGCGTTCATCAACGGAACCCAAGTGCAATCGCTGGTGGAGACCATCTATTCGCCGCTGGTGATTCCGCAAACGGTTTCGATTTTGGGATTCGCTCCCGCCCCGGTCTGCACCGCCGACTCACCCTGTTTCGACGTAGTCAGCCCATGGTCGGCGCTGTTAGCCTATTTCGACGCCCCGGCCAATGCCGGTACGGGATTGCGGCACCTGGTGTTCAACCTGAGTGACGGCGACATGTACGTGCTGCCCGCCGGAGTGAGTCTGGTGGAGAAGCAACCGCCTTACGTCGATTCGGTCTCGAGCAACACGGATGGCACCGTCACCGTCACCGGCACCGGATTTGGACCCGACAGCACGGTGTATTTCGACAGCCTGCCGGCCGCGGTCACGGCGAACGGGTGCCAGAGCGGAACGTCCGGCGATTGCCCGATTACGGTGACGCCGCCCTCCGGCTCGAGCGGGCAGACCGCCGAGATCACGGTCTTTAACGCCGACGACCAGAACTCGACGTTCCTGCAGCAATGGCCGAACATCCCGACGTACAGCTACCCGTCTATCGGCGCACCGCAGTTGCAGACCGTCAATCCGGCATCGCTGCCGGCCGGCGGCGAAGCCATGGTGGACATCACCACGTCCAACACCAATTTTGTGAACGGGGCGGTGACGGTAGGCTTCGGCACCTCCGATATTACGGTGACCGGCGTTTGGGTTATCAGCCCGACCGAGTTGTGGGTCAACGTCCTGGTCGCACCCGGCGCGGCCATGGGCTCTTCGGAGATCAGTGTGATCTCCGGGTTCCAGGTGATGTCGCAGCAATTCGGCTTCCGGATTGTGCCAGCTAATCCGGCCGCGCCGGCGATTCTGGCGGTGGTGAACGGCGTCTACGGCCAGACCACGATTTATCCTAATTCGGTCGCTACCATCTGGGGCGCCAACCTGGCCAACCCGCAGATCGCCATCAGCCCCATCGCGCGTGCCAACTCGCCGGCGGCCGTGGGCGGCGAGGCGCAGATCGCCTACTCGTCGTTCGATCAGGTCAATGTCCCAATACCCCCCAGCACGCCGATCGGGCCGGTGATTTTGAGCCTGACCACGAGCGGCGGCACGGTCAGCGTGGTGGTGCCGATCGGATACGGACCCCCAGCGATACTCGGCATCACGGAGCTTTCCGGCGCCATCGTCAATTCGACAAACGCGGCCACTTCGGGCGACCTGTTGACGATCGCCATCAGCGGCCTGGATCCCACCGTGACGCTCGCCTCGGGCCGCCTGCAAGTAATGGTGGCGGGCGTGTCCATGCCGGTTCAGCAGATTAGCGCCGGCCAGATCCAGTTCATTCTGAACCAATCCTTCCAGGGCGCACAGGTACCGGTGACGATCGTGTTGGACGGGGCACCCAGCGCGCCATTCACCATCCTGGCCAACTAAGTCGCTGACCGCGAGATTCGGTGCTATTTCACGACCGCTCCCCGCAATTGCGAGAGCGCGAGTACCAAGTTACGGACAGCGGGATTCGGTGTGGCAGGACCGCTCCCTGTGGTCGCGGCTCCGTTAGCGGTTTGCGCCCAGCGACGCTACGTAGATCTGGAATGGCGCCCAATAGTACGGCCGGGCGAAGCGATCCGAGCCGAGCAGCGCGAGCTTGGCCTGGCGCATCGCCGTGGCCGGGTCCGCGCCCGCAGCCATCCGGCGATAGAACTCGTTCATCAACTGCTCGGTCGAGCTATCGCTCACATCCCACAAACCGGCGGCCACGGCGCGCGCGCCGGCCCGCAGAAAAGCCCAGGCAAAACCCACCAGTCCTTCGCCGGCATACGTCCGGGTGCCGGCGCTGCTGCAAGCCGAGATGGTGACCAGGTCGGCATGGATGGGAATCCCAATCACATCGCGCGCGTACAATTTGCCGTGCGAAAGGATCACCGCCGATTCGAGCGGCCTCTGCGAATTGGCTTCCGCGTGGGCGGCAAAGTGGATCAGCGAAAATCGCTGCGGATCCGCCTGCCTGTACACCGCCGGGGATGCCTGCGCACCCAGGTAAGCCTGTTGCACGCGGCCCGGGAAACTGGTTTGAATCTCGCGGATCTCGCGCTCTGCGTTGGCGAGCGGCTGGTAATGGCTGCCCGCATAGTCGGGCGCGCCGATCAGCAGCAGCGAAACGCTCTTCCCCGCTCCGGCCTGTGGCGGCAACGCCAGGATATCGATCGAAGGCGACACGGCCATCTCCACATCTTCAATCCAGTAATGCGGCCGCGGCGCCGGCGCCACCAGCGTCTCCAGGTTCAACCGGTGTAAAGCGCCATCGGGAATCACGATCAGCCGTTCTCCTTTACGGATGTGCGGCGCAACCGGCGCCACCAGGATCCGCCAAAGTTCGGAGCCGGCGGCGCCGGCGGCGATCGGATCGCGCACGGAGTGCTCGACCGTGTCGCGATAGTTCGTCACCAGCTTTTCGATTGCGCCCGAGCCCGGCAATTGGAACCGCTCGACGCCGCCGCTGGTGATCAACCAAGCGAAAGAACGCTCGGGGGCCAGCCAGAACGAGAGGATGCTCGCATGCGCGTCGCGCGCCACGCGCTCAAACTCGGCCAAACCGCGCGGCGGGGCCGCCGCGGCGTCTTGTTCCAGCCGCTCCGCCAGCACCCGCGCGCGGCTCGATTCCACCACCCGCAAGGCGCGCGCGTCGTCTCTCTGCCGGCACAAAACGTCCACGTAGCCGCGATAGAACGGCATCAGTTGCGAGAGCAGCGTCATGCGATGGTTCGCATCGAGCAGATCGCTGCGGGTGGCCTCGATAATCCTCAGCGCCTGCTCGTAGCACCGGTCGGCTTCCGGAAAACGCTTTGCATCGGCGGCCAGCGCGCCCAGCAGGTCCCACGCCGCCCAGCGGATATTGGGCGGCGTGCCAGTGGCCCGCAACAGATCCTGACCAATTCGGGCAGCCGCTTGCGAATCGCCGCGGCCCTGGGCGATCAAGGCGCGGTTTCGTTCCAGGAACGGAAACGTATCGCGCGCGTCAAGCGCGCGGGCGAGGTCCGCTGCGCGCAGGTTCCATTCCGCCGCCTGATCCCATTGGCGGGCATTGATCAAAGTCAGCGCGAGGTTCCCGGCGTGACGGGCGGCCTCGTTCCGGCGATCAATCGCCAGCGCCATATCGTAAGCCTTCCGGTAGTTGGCAATCGCGTTTGGCAAATCACCGTCGCCGTCGTATGCCAGCCCCAACTCGCCGAGCGTGGTCATCAGGTCCGCCCGCGCGCCGATGGCCTCAAAAATCGCCGCAGCCTGCCGCAGGTGGCCGAAGGCGTTATCAGAGTCGCCCAGGATGGCGTACGCCGATCCCAGGTTGAGGCACGCTAGTGCAGCCACCTTGCGCGCCCCGAGCTTTTCGGCTGCGGCTAAGGCACTCTGGCCGGCGCCGATGGACTCTTCGTACCGCCGCAGGCTCTTCAGCGCATACGACAGATTGTTCAGCGCCAGCGCTTGCCAGTAAAGGAGCCCCTCTTTGGCAGCCCGGTCCGCAGCGGCGCCGAACGATTGTTGCGCCGCCTGCGGCCGGCCTGTTTTCATGGCAACCACGCCTTCGGCCAAGTCTAAGCGGATGCGCGGCTCCGGATCGCGGACCGCGGCCCGGGCCTGGGCAAGAATCCCGGGGATTTTCGCGGCTTCGCCCTTGAACTGAAGATCGACTATGGCCAGATCGATCAGGCGCCGCACTTCGAGCTGCCCCAGTTCCGGGTTTGCGGGGATGGGGGCCAGAAGGAGATCGCGAGCCCGATTCCAATTGGATTGCGCATTCAGGACCTCGGCATCGAGCAGCTTGAGACTCAAGACCCAGTATGAATTGGGCTCTTCTTGCACGCGCGTCTCGTAGGAGGAAGTTTCGCGGCCGGCCGCCCCCAGGTCACCGGCAACGAATGCGGCCCAGGCGCGCGAGTACGCTCGCTGCGCCGGCTCGGCGCGGGTGCAGGAAAGGAGCGAAATCAGGAGGCCGCACACGGCGGCCGCGACGAACTTAGTTGCCCGACATTCCGCCGTTTGACTGGCCGCCGCCAGCGGTGCCGGAACCGCCCGCATCCGAACCCATCGCCAGACGCACCAGTGCGATGCGGCGGTCGTTGCATTTGACCTGGACCTCACCGAGAATGATTTTACCGAAACCCTTCCAGTGAATGGTGTAACCGTCCACGGAGATCGACTGCTTGTCGCGCTCCGGTCCGGAAAGATGGATCTCGCGCACCAGCGAGAACTTGTGCTGGAGGCATCGTCTGCCGGGGCTCTCGGGCGCCGTATCCAGCGCGAAGCGCCAGCCATACTTCTTCCGGTAGTCGTCCGTCTGCTTGCGATAGAACTCGGCGAGTTGATTGGCGTTTCCGCAGGAAAGCAGCGGCTCTTCGTCCAGCACCACTTCTGCCGCAACTGCGCCGAGTTGGACGCCATGGATGTGGCTGCCCGTGGTGGTGACGACCGGCGTCGAGTTCTCCGACTCGGCGTCGAAAGTGGAGAGGAAGTGCAGGCGGACGGCGCCGATATGCAGTTTCTCTACCGCCTGGAGAGCCTCGATCTCGGCCTCGACTTCGGTTTCAAAGCGGCTGCCGTGGTCGCGGCCGGACACCGCGGTCTTGATCTTGCGAACCGAAAGCAGGGTTCGCTTGCGCGGCTGGTCGACGCTGAAAGCATAATGCGTCACACGAGACCGGGAAAGGCCGCCGGTCGGCGCCAGCACACTCGCGCCCAGCGTGGGAACGACGTGGGTGAGATTCTGCGCCTCGTCGAGACTATGAAACTGCGCCGCGACGCCAAGTGCGTGTCCGGAGAATATGTAGTGTTTGCTCATCGACTAGTGTGTCCTTGGCTGAATGTCGAATTCACCGCGCGCCAGTTGCGGGCCGGACTCGCCGGCGCGCACGACGACGGAGTAATGGCCCGGGCCCGGCTTGCCCGGGAAAAAGACGGCCAGCGGCTCGCCGGGAGCCGGCGCCTCGAGAGGACCAGCGTTCAACACCTTACCCGCAGCACCGTCAAGTTCCACCCAGAGGCGGGCAGTTCCCGGCTGCGGCGCCACGGCTATCTCAAAGTGGAGCGGGCTGCCCTCTTCCAGCGCCCGCGACGCCGAACGCGTGGCGTCGTCCAACGGCACGGCGGCATTTATCTCCTGCGGCGCGCGCATGGCTGGAATCGTAACCTTGGCCTGGTAGCCGGCCACCACGGCGAATGCCACCGCGGCAAAAGTGGGCACCGCGGTCTGTAGCCGCAGCCACGCCAGCCAGCCCACCCGCTGCGGTTCCGGCTTGCGTGCGATCCTGTCCTCGAAAACGGCCCTGGCGTTGGCGGCGAAGGCCGATGCCGTCCAGACGTCGTTCATGCAGGGCCTGCAATCCGCAAAATGCGCTTCGAATTCGTCCCGTTCGGACTGGGATAAGTCTCCCGCCACGTACCGCTCGGGCGCCCCTAGGTTGACAGCCGCGTTGTGATCCATAATCTGGCTTCCACTAGGATAGTGAAATCAGTGACTGCGCCGTTACAGAGCCGGCCGGCGCTGCCAGCCCGGCGCAGCCCAAGCCAATTTCAGACGCCAGCCAAGTGCCTGTAAGCATTGGCGCAGAGCCAGGCGCCAAAGCATCTCCAGCCAGCCGGCGGCGGAATTCAACGAGAGCGGTACCGGAATGCCTGTCCACCACGATTGGGGGGATGCCGTACCCGCGTTGATTCATTCCTTATATTCATAGCAGAATTGGCGCCACCGGCGAAACCGCCGGGCCCGGCGGATCGGCAACCCTATGAATGCCGGCTTGCGTTGTGCTACAAGAGTGCTGTCAAGCGGGTGAAGCTTACCGGCGCGCTCGCTCAAGATCGTCGAAAGCGGAGGGTATATGGCTTATATCAAGACAACGATGCTTTTGATCGCGGGGCAAGCCCTGTGGGTTTCCGGCTTGTGCGCCGCGCAACCGACCATTGCGGACGCGAGGAAATTCATGGACGATGCCGAGCAGCGCCTGCTCGTGCTTTCCGACGAGGCGCAGCAGGCCAGTTGGGTGGAAGAGAACTTCATCACCTCGGACACCGAATCGCTGGCGGCGCTGGCCAACGAGCGGGCCACCGACGAGCAGGTGCGGCTGGCCAAGGAATCCAAACGATTCGACGCTCTCACGCTGCCTCCCGACCTGGCGCGCAAGATGCGGCTGTTGCGGATTGGCTTTACGCTGGCCACGCCGGCCGATCCGAAGGAGAGCGAGGAAGTGTCCCGGCTGGCGGCCGAACTCGACGGCATGTATGGAAAAGGCAAGTATTGCCCGCCGGCGCTCGCATCGAGCGACAAGAAATGTCTCGACATCGGAGACATCACGCGCATCTTTGCGACGAGCAACAGTCCGGCCGAGTTGCTGGACGCCTGGAAGGGCTGGCACGCGATTTCCCCGCCCATGCGAAAAGACTTCACGCGCTTCGTCGAGCTTTCCAATCAGGGCGCGCGTGAGTTGGGTTTTCGCGACACCGGCGCGATGTGGCGCTCGAAGTACGATATGCCGCCGGACGATTTCGCAAAAGAGCTTGACCGGCTGTGGGCGCAGGTGCGTCCGCTCTATCTTTCGCTGCACGCCTACGTGCGCAACCGGCTGCGGGAAAAATACGGCGATGCGGTGGTGCCGGCCAATGGCCCGATTCCGGCCGATCTGCTCGGCAATATCTGGGCGCAGGACTGGTCGAACATCTATCCCCTAGTGGCGCCTCCCGGAGCCGACCCGGGCTACGATTTGACGCGGATTTTGAAGGATCGCAAAACGCAACCGACCGACATGGTTCGCTACGGCGAAAGTTTCTTCAAGTCGCTGGGGTTCGCGCCGCTGCCTGCGACATTCTGGGAGCGTTCGCTGTTCGTGAAGCCGCGCGACCGGGACGTGGTTTGCCATGCCAGCGCCTGGGACGTGGACAACGTGGAGGATCTGCGCATCAAGATGTGCATCGATATCACCGCCGAGGACTTCACCACCATTCACCACGAGCTGGGCCACAATTTCTACCAGCGCGCCTACGATAAGCAGCCGTTTCTATTCCGCGACAGCGCCAACGACGGCGTGCATGAAGCCATCGGCGACACCATCGCTCTCTCGGTGACGCCCGAGTACCTGGTCAAAATCGGGCTGCTGGACCGGGCGCCGGACGCGTCAAAGGACATCGGGCTGCTGCTCAAGCGTGCGCTCGAAAAGGTCGCGTTTCTGCCGTTCGGCCTGATGATCGATCAGTGGCGCTGGCGGGTATTCTCGGGCGAAATTCCACCCGATAAGTACAACCAGGCATGGTGGGACTTGCGGATGAAGTACCAGGGCATTGCGCCGCCGGTCGAGCGCAGCGAGCTCGATTTCGATCCCGGCGCGAAGTATCACGTGGCGGCCAATGTTCCTTACACGCGATACTTCCTGTCCTTCATCATGCAGTTCCAGTTTCACCGCGCGCTGTCGAGAGCGGCTGGCTGCCCGGTGGCAGGCAGCGGCACGCCGCTGTCGCGTTGCTCGATCTATGGCAGCAAGGAGGCCGGCGAGAAGCTGAATAAGATGCTCGAAATGGGGCTCAGCCGCCCCTGGCAGGAGGCTTTGTACGAGATGACCGGCGAGCGCGACCTGGACGCTTCCGCGATCCTCGACTACTTCGCTCCGCTCCAGAGATGGCTGGACGAACAGAACAAGGGCAAGCCGGTCGGCTGGTAGGCGGTTAGCGTTGCAATCCGGACGTGAAGCAGCGGACAATGTTCCGATGCGTTCACATCGCGACTTCCGACGTCTCGGCTTTCTCCTGCTGCTGTTGATTGGAGCGGCTGCCGCCCAGCAGCCGGCGCCGAGGTACCAGATCGTCGATGGCCATCTTCACTTCCTGAGCTTCGTCCAGGAAACGGGCGGGATGGATGCGTTCTTTAAGGCCATGGACGATACCGGGGTGACCGAGTCGGTGGTGATCGGCATGCCCGTCGTCAAGGAATGGGACGAGGGCGATACGAAGCGGCCCACCTATTACCTGGACAACGATTCCCGAACATACTGGTATAGCGCGACCGATTTCCTGGTGGCGCGGGCCGTGCTGAATCTGCCGAAGGATAAGCAGGCCCGCCTGCATCCGTTCATCTGCGGCATCAACGCCGCCGATCGAAACGCGGTGGATCACGTCGAGCGCATGCTCTCGCTCTATCCCAACTTCTGGCAAGGCATCGGCGAGATTTTCCTGCGGCACGACGAGCTGACCGCGCTTACCTACGGCCCGGTTCCACGTGCCACGTCGGATGCGTTCAGCCGGCTGCTGGACCTGGCCGCGGCACGCAATCTGCCCGTGCTGGTCCACAGTGACATCGGGGCGGCGTGGCTGGAACAGCCCGACTTTCTCGGCGAAATCGAGTCGGCGGTACAAACACATCCGAACACTCGCGTGATCTGGGCGCACGCCGGCATCAGCCGCCGCATCGTGATCGCCAATCACACGGACATACTGCGCCGAATGCTGGCACAGTACCCCAATCTAACAATCGACTTATCGTGGGTCATCTTCGATCAGGAGATCGCGCCAGGAGGGACTTTGGACCGCAGATGGGTAAGTCTGATCGAAGAATATCCCGGCCGCTTCGTGATCGGCTCCGACATAGTCGGATTCTTCGACCAGTACAAACCGACCTTGCGGCGTTACTATCTGCTGCTGGATGCGCTCAAGCCAGAGACCGCACGAAAAGTTGCGCACGATAACTTCCTGGGATTGCTTCCCGCGCGCCACGCCGGCGGAACAGGCCGGTAAGACCTGTGGGGCAGCTTGCCAAGCTGCGTGCCGATTGCCAATCGGCACGCGCGGCGATTGGCAATCGCCGCGCAGGGTACCATCCTGCTCCACAAGCGGACACTCATTGCCTGGAATCGGTTACTTCGACGCCCCGCCAGGGAACCCACTCGTCAACCCATCTCCACAACGGCCAAGTTCTCCTCGGCCAGTTTCCCGGCGGGAATAAAGTTCCCTTCCAGCGGCTCGCCATTCAGCACCAGCTTCAGTACGCCCTTCTGAACGCCGGCTGGATTCTGCACTTCCACGCGCACCTTCTTCCCTCGGAAAACCCGCGTCACCGTGAAGCCCTTCCACGCGGCGGGAATGCAGGGATCGATGCGCAGCCCGCCGTACTCCGGCCGCAGTCCGAGGATGTATTGGGTCGCGGTGAAGAACGACCACGCGGCCGAACCGCTCAGCCACGGCACGCGCGATGCGCCGAATCGCGGGCTGCACTTGCTGTGGGTGAACTGGCAGTACACGTACGGCTCGATCTCGCGGACCTCGGCCCGCGCGTTCCATGCGCCCGGCAACGTGGCCCGGAAGTATTGCCAGGCCAGATCGCCGTGGCCCAGCATGGTCTCGGCGATTACCGCCCATCCCTGCGTGTGGGTGAAGATACTGCCGTTCTCTTTCATTCCGGGATTGAACAAGGCCGCGCGCATCACGTTGTAATCGGTCTCGATGTACGGCGGATCGCAAATCATCAGCCCATACTCGGTGGCCAGCCGGTCCCGCACGGCTTGCATCGCGGATGCGGCCCGGCCCGGGTCGGCGTGTCCGCTCAATACGGCCCACGATTGCGGGTTGAGGAAGATCTGTCCCTCGCGGCTCGAGTGCGATCCGAATTGGAAACCATCGGCGCGGTACGCCCGCAAATACCACTCGCCATCCCACGCGTGGTCGCGCAGGTTTTGATCGAGCCGTTCCAAGCTACTCTGCGCCCAGTCCCGCTCATCCTTCGCCGCCAGTAACTCGCTTACTTCCAGGTATACCGCAAGAGCGTAGCGAAGCTGGAAGGCCACGAAGACCGACTCGCCGCGATCGCCGAGACGAATGCAGTCGTTCCAATCGGCGGACAAGCCGCACGGCAAGCCATGCGCGCCAGAGCGATTCAGGCTGAAGAGAATGGCTCGCTTCAAATGGCCCAACACGGTGTCCGCACCTTCGTCAGCATAGGGAAGAACCTTGCTATAGAAGGAAAGATCGCCGGTCTCCTTGACATATGCGGGGATCGCGTTGAACAGCCACAGGCAATCGTCGGAGCGGTACTCTTCCTCGCGCGGAGCGCGCTCCGAGCCGGGGCGATGCGCGAACTGTTTAACCACCGGCATGGCGCCGCCGGTAGAGACCTGACCGGTGATCATCAACTCCAGCCGGCGCACGGCTTCGGTAGAAATTGTATGCATCACGCCGAGCATGTCCTGCACGGTGTCCCGGTAACCAAGACCGTCCCGTTCGCCGGCATAAATCAGGCTGGCGGCGCGCGACCACGCGTACGTCATCAGGCAGTTGAACGGACTCCACATGTTCAGCATGCTGTTGAACTCGCCATCTGGCGTGTCCGCGTCGATGCCGGTGATGCGCGCGTGCCAGTAACTCTTGAGACCGGCCAACTCCCGGCTGACCTTCTCCGGACTGCCGAACTCGTCCGCCGCCCGGCGGCCTTCCACACGCGCGGTGCCGACGCCCATCAACACCAGAAACTCCCGCGTCTCACCCGGCTCTAGGTTGATTCGGCTCTGCAGCACGCCGCAGCCGTTATCGCCGGCGGCGAGGGAGTTGGAGCACTCGCCCCGCTCCACCACCGCGGGTTTGGCATAACTCCCGTAAGTGCCGAGGAACGCCGCGCGATCCGTATCAAAGCCGGAGACTTCGGAACCCACCACGGCGAGAAAGGTATGGCGTCCCTGGTCCTTCTCCTCGAAGTTATCGGGCATGAGGGGAAGATTGACATTGGTTCCATGGTCGACGATGCCTCGCTCGACGGCCATCTTCACGATATGCTGTGTGTACTGCAAGTTGATCAGGTCGTCATAGGCGCTCCAGTTCCCAACATATTCCACGTAAGTGAAGGCGCTGAGCCGGCGAGGCTTGCCGCTCAAGTTAGTCAGCCTCACTCGCCAGCATTCGAAGGTCCTGCCGAGCGGAACAAAGTAAGTGGTTTCGCTGCGAATGCCCGCATACTCGGAAGAGATGATGGTGTACGCGCTGCCGTGACGGCACTCCGACTTATATGCCTCCAGCGGCTTGCCCACCGGCTGCCAGGAAGCGGACCAGTAATCGCGCGTATCGTGGTCGTGCAGGTAGATATAGCGCCCCGGCTGGTCCAAGGGAACAGAATTGAATCGCAGCCGCGTGAAGCGCCCCTGCGCCGCCGACTTATAGAAGCTATAGCCGCCAGCATTGTTAGTGATGATGGCGCCATACTCGGTGCTGCCCAGGTAGTTACTCCACGACCTGGGCGTATCCGGGCGGTTGATTACATATTCCTTGTTGATGTCGTCAAAATATCCAAACTGCATGTCAGAGCTCCGGGACCGTTCAGAGCCGCGACCGTAAGGGAGCGGTCGCTGGCGACTGATCGTTTCATGATAGGTCCTTACTTGGCGCGGCTGGCGGCCAGCTCGGCCTGGATCTTCTTGGTGGACTCTTCGTTGAGCGGGTAGAAGAACATTCCTAACCCAGCCAGCAGCGTTCCCACGGCCGGCGCGATGGTCATCAGCAGCCGGATGCCGTGTTGACCTTCGGCCGTCTGCACGACGTTGGCCTTGAATCCGTAAATGGCGAGGAGCGAGGCCGCCAGCGCGCCTCCGATTACCCAGCCGAATTTGTTCGACATGCCCGACGCCGAGAAGATCAGCCCCGTCGCCCGCCGGCCGGTCTTCCATTCCGAGTAGTCGGCCGTATCCGCGAACATGGCCCACAGCAGGGCGGAGGTGGGCCCGGTGAGTATGCAGTACACGATGTTATACCCGTACAGGAGAACTAACTGATCCGGCCCTACCCAATAAGATAGGACGAGTGCCACGGTGGAGAGCAGCATTAAACCGATGAAGGCGTTTTTCCTCCCGGTGAAGGGCGTCACGTATTGGATCAGGAAAGTGCCCAGCACGGACATCACCGAACCAACCACCATGAACGTGGCTGCTCCGCCCACGCTGCCAATGTAATATTTGAAGTAGTAAACGATGGCAGCGCCGCGAATGGAGACGAAACAGACGCTCAGAATACCCAACGCGCACAATACCAGCCAGGGCGTGTTGGCGAGCAGATCGCGCAGATCCCTGGCCCGCGAAGTGTTTTGCTCGACGACCGGCTGAACGCGTTCGCGCGTGGTAGCGAACGCCGCTAAGAATAGCGCCACCGCCGCCACGGCGTACACGGCGAGTGTCAGTTGATAGCCGAGCGCCTGGTTTCCCTTGCCGAAGTAAGAGACCAAACGCAAAGTGGAGAACTGCACCACCAACCCGCCCAGGAACGCGAAAGTGAATCGCCAGGATGAGATACTGGTCCGCTGCTGGGAATCCGGCGAAATCACGCCCATCAGGGCGCCGTAGGGAACGTTGATCGCCGAGTACACGATCATCATCAGCGATAGAGTGATATAAGCGTAAACTAACTTTCCAGAGGCACTGAACGAAGGGGTTGTGAAGGTGAGGACGCTCATGATCCCGAATGGCACGGCCATCCAGAGCAGGTAGGGGCGGAACTTGCCCCAGCGGGTGTGCGTGCGGTCGGCAATCGTGCCGATGAAAACATCGAAAAACATGTCCCATGTGCGGGTAACCACCAGCATGGTCGCCAGCGCGCTTGCCGCCAGCCCGAAAACATCCGTGTAGAAATTGAGCTGGAAGTAGATGAATGTCATCCAGATCAGGTTGGAAGCGCCGTCGCCACACGCGTATCCGACCTTTTCGAGCACCGCAAGCTTGTTGTTTTCCTGAGTCATGGTGAGCCTGGGAGGAACGATAGAAGCGCGATGTTATCACAGTGTGCGCTTCCATTTTCGACTCCTGCGTCCGGTTTGCGGCGTGGCAAAGAACCGACAAGATCGCCGGGGTTGCGGCTAGCGCCAGCGGAAGAGCTTGAGCGCGAGGCCGAAGCAGACGATCAGCCAGCCTGCCAGCACTCCCATCTGCGGGGTCAATTGCGCCAGGCTGGCGCCTTGCAGCATGTTCATCCGCAGGGCGTCGATGGCAGCCGTCAGTGGGAGCGCCTTGATGATCGGTTGGGCGAAATCGGGGAATCGCTGGGCCGAGAAGAAAACGCCCGATACGATCCACATCGGCATCATCACCGTGTTCATCAGACCCGAAGCGGCTTCGATGGTTCTCGCGCGGGATGCGATTAACAGTCCGAGTGCGCTGAACGACAACGAACCCAGCACGCACAGCAGCACCAGATCGGGCAGCGAGCCACGCAAGGGCACGCCGAATACGAGCGCGCCGAAGCCCACCAACACACCGACTTCCAGCACCAGCAGCAGGAGCCGCGAAAGCAGAAATGACAGCAGGTAGTAATGCCGCGGCATGGGTGTCGCCACCAGGCGCTTCATCAGTTTCTTGCGCCGGGCGTCGACGATGGCGAATCCCATGCCCCAGATGGCGCTCCCCATCAAATTCATCCCCAGCAGGCCGGGGATCAGGAAATCGATGTAGCGCGACCCCGGCTCGCGCATGAACTGGTCCGCCGAGGCGACCGGATCGATGCGGCCAGCGGCCCGCTGGACCGCGCGATCCGCGAGCATGCGCGCCGTGCGTCCTTCCGGATTGGTGGCGTCGTACCGGTAAACAACACGGCCGTCCGGCAACGGTACCGCGACCAGCGCCACCTTGCCGGTGCGCAACGCTTCTTCGGCGGCCGCAGCGGGCAACTCCGCGACATCGAGCAGTTTCTCCTGACGCAGCGATTGCGCCAGTTGCGGCGTGACGGTGGCGATTTTGAGCACGTCCGCGGGCCGATTGCGGAAGGCGATGCCAAGGCCGGCGGCCAGCAGAATCGGGAAGATGAATACCCAGAACAAAGCCTCCGGCTCGCGAATGAATTCGAGAAACCGCACCTGGGTCAACCGCGCCAGCGGATGCTCCGTCCACGTACCCGGCCGCGGAGATTTTCCGGCCGCCTCTCTGGCTGCCAGATCGGGGATGGTGATCTCACTCATCGCGCAAATGCCGTCCCGTCAGGGTGACGAAGACGTCCTCCAGAGAAGCGGAATGGGTGCGTAGTTCGGTCAACGGAACATCCTGGCGGCTGAGTTCATCCAGCAGGGCGGGCACGGCGCGATGGAGTTCGGTGACCTGCATCTGCACGCTGCCGTTCTCGCTGCGGACTTGGCGGACGCCCTCGATCTGGCGCAATGCGGAAATGTCCAGCGGTTTCGCCGCGCTTCCGGCCGAAAATTCCACCACGTGCTCCACGCCGATAGAAGCAATTAATTCGCGCGGCGTGCCGAGCGCGATGACTTTGCCGTGGTCCATGATGGCGATGCGGTCGCACAGGCGTTCGGCCTCATCCATGTAGTGCGTGGTCAGCAGGATGGTCCGGCCCGAAGCTTTGAATTCTTCGATCAAATCCCAGAGCTGGCGCCGCGCCTGCGGATCGAGACCCGTGGTAGGTTCGTCCAGGAACAGAAAATCGGGATCGCCCACCAGCGCGCAAGCCATCGCAAGGCGCTGCTTCTGCCCACCGGACAGATTGCCCACGCGCGATTTCCGTTTCTCGTCGAGCTGCACCAGCGCGATGACCTCCGCCGGCGTGGGTCCGGCGTGGTAGAAGCTTCGAAACAGCCGGACCGTCTCGAGGACGGTGAGTTTGTCGGCGAGCTGCGTATCCTGAAGCTGCACCCCGAGCCGCTGGCGGAGTTGTGCCGCGTCGGAATCCCAGCGCATGCCCAGCATTTCCACTTCGCCGGAATCGGCCGAGACCAACCCCTCGCAGATTTCCATGGTGGTGGTCTTGCCGGCGCCGTTGGGTCCGAGCAAGCCGAAGCATTCGCCAGCGCGGACCTCGAGTTCCAGGCCGTCGACGGCGAGCACATCCTTGTAAGCCTTCCGCAGGTTGCGCACCTGAAGGGCGGCTGTCGGCGCGGCGGCTGTCATCTGTTCAGTATCGCGTCGCGCGGGAAGATCGTCAACGCGCAATGGCGCACGTTCGATCGCTTGAGAACGTTATAATTCGAACCGTGGGCCGGTAGCGTTCACGCTCAGGATCTGCGCCGCCGGAGTCGTCGCGGAAAGAGAGTATCGTGCGCTGTTGGACCTTCTTGATGCTCGCCGGCGCGCTGGCCGCGCGGACGCAACACGGGTATCCGTCAACTGTCAGGTACTGTACAATAGCGGCTGAAACTGCGGTACGGCAGTATACGAATCCGGATGAAACGAAAGCCAGGGGGGCGTTCGCAGCCAAGTCCTTGAAGCTTTCACAACTGAGACGGGAGCCGTGATGTCAGCGGAAGATCGGAAACCGCCTGCGCAAGATCCGGCGTCGCCGGGCGAGACTGCACCGTCGATGCGAATCGGGCGCTACGCGGTCGTGCGCGAGCTGGGGCGGGGCGGCATGGGAATCGTGTACGAAGCCACCGATCCCGCCATCGGGCGGAGGATTGCCATCAAAGTCATCAATGTGCAATTCCTGGCGGGAGCCGGCGAAGCCCAGGTCCTGCGTGAGCGTCTATTCCGCGAAGCCCACTCGGCCGGCGCGCTCTCCCATTCCGGCATCGTGGTGGTCTATGACGTGGGAGAAGATCGCGAAATGGCGTTCATCGCCATGGAATACGTCGACGGCCCCTCCTTGCAACAGGTGCAACAATCCGGCAGAAAGCTGCAACCGGCCGAAGCAATGGACATACTCAGGCAGGTCGCCGCGGCCCTCGATTACGCCCACTCTAACGGCGTCGTGCATCGCGATATCAAGCCACCCAACATCATGCTGCACAAGGGCCGCCAGGTGAAGATCGCGGATTTCGGCATCGCCAAAGTCACCACGGCGCCGAAATACACCGCCACTGGCATGGTCATGGGCACCCCCGCCTACATGTCACCGGAACAGATCGAGGGGCGCGATGTGGACGGCCGGTCCGATCAGTTTTCGCTCGCCGTGGTTGCCTATGAGCTGTTGACCGGCGCGAGTCCATTCTTGGGAGCGTCGTACGCGTCGATGGTCCATAGCATTGTTTACGGCCAGCGGCCGTCTGCGCATGCGGCCAATCCGCTGCTGCCTGAAGCGGTTGACCCGGTCTTTGCACGCGCCTTGGCCTCCAGCCCGGAGTACCGCTTCGCGACTTGCACCGAATTGGTCTCCGCGCTGGACGCTGCACTGCGCGCCCCAGTACCTGTATCCACGCCCATAGCAACGCCGGTGGCTGCGCCCGCGGCTGCGCCTTTCGCCCCGCCGGTAGCAGCGCAACCCTCGCCCGCTCCGCCTGCTCGCGGCGCTCGCTGGGTACTGGTCGCTTTCGCAATGGTGCTGGCTCTGGCGCTGGGCGGAGCCGCGGTTTACAAGTTCTGGCCGGCGCTGCGGGGTGTCTCCGGCGGCCACGCCCAAGCCGTTCCGCCTTCTGTGCCGAATCCAGCCGCGAGCAAGGCTGCCGAAACTCCCGCTCCATCCTCTCCGCCACCGGCCGCGCCAATCGGGAACCCAGTAGCGCAACGACCCACAGCCGGGAAACCGGAGGCGAAGCAGACTACAGCGGGCAAGCAAACCGCCGCGCACGCCGTCCAAACGCCGGTACCGTCCGCCACGGACGTCGCAGGTGAGCAGGCGGATGTGGTGCCGGCGATTAAGAAGGGAATTATCGTTTCTGCAAATCGGCGGTGGACCGACACGCAGATTGACCTTCGCCCCGGCGACACCCTCGATATCGAAGCGCACGGATTGATACGAGTCTCGGCAAATCTCAGGATCCCCGCACAGGACCCCGGCGGCTACCATCCAGGCTGCGCCCGCGCCAAGCTGGTGTTTGGCCAACCCGTCGACGTCGCGGCGGTACCGGCGCCGACCCTGAGCTGCTGGTCGTTGATCGGCCGTGTAGGAGGAACGATCTTCGAGGTCGGCGCTCAATCGACTGTTCCGCAAGGTTCCGCCGGCCGCCTGTATTTGGGCGTGAACGACGACGACATCAGGGATAACTCCGGAACCTGGACCGCCGTGGTTAGCGTCTTGCGCCACTGACCTGCGCGGTTCTCTAATCGCGATCGGCGCAAAACCCTGCGGCGCGCGGCGAATGTCAGCGCCACCTCGGCCACCAGGCAAGCTACCAGTGAGTACCCGCCGCGTCTGAAGGCCTTTCTTTCGAACGCTGGCCGCCCTACCACGTATAGTGCGCGGTGTAAGTGACTACCTTCTCCTGGTCGGGCGCAAGCGTCACGTCGTACTCGATGGTCCGGCTGTCGATCGGGTGGTGCTCGGCTGATTCCTCCGTGATTACCCAGTTGTACCAACGGTACAGATGCTCGACCACGCGCACCGTGGCTGTCTCTTTCTTGTGATTGCGCAGCTTGATCTCGAAAGTCTCGTCCGCCCAACCCTTCGGATACTGCATCTCCACCTGGTAGTGGATCTGCTTCCGTTCGCCCGTGATATCGAAGGCGTTGCCCGTATAGACGCGAACGGTCTCGTCCTTTGGCGTGTGGTCGATCTCATTCTCACCGGTGAATTCCAGTTGCCCGTCCAGATCGCGGCGATAGAAACGCACGCGCCCCTTGGGCAGCGGCATTCCCAGGTGATTCGCTTCGGAGTTGACGAACTCGCGCATGATCCACACATGAGGATTGGATTCGGTGCCGTACTGCGGCATCTGGCGCACGTCCTGGTTGAAGTACTGATTCCGGTCGACCACCAGGCCGTCATAAATATAGAGCCGCTGGGAGGAAATCCCGCTGCCGCGCAGGAACTCTACCTGCTTGGTCTCGCGGTCGTGAAGCGTGGTGGCGAGCGGCAGGTTGTACAGATGATAGTCTTCGAACGATCGCTCGGTCACCTGGGGCGGCGGCGCACCGCCCAGAGACATCAAAGCGGCCGCGTCCCGGCCCATCACAGTAAAACCCTGCTCCTTCACTTTGTTCACTTCTCCAGCCATCAGCTTGATGTGCGCATGGTCGAACTGCTTGCCGCTTTGGTTGTCCAGCGTCACCCAGCCCACCAGCTCGAGCGTGTCGCCCGTCTCCGGCGCCACTACGTTGTAATCGGCGTTCCAGGTCATGCCTCCGGTCACATAGCTCAGCTCGGCATCGAACTTCGCCGCCACGCTCGAGTGGATGATCCAATCGAGCGCCGGCTTGAGAATCGTGTCTTCTCCCAGCGCCGGAAAGATGGGTTGCCCGGGCAGCGAGAATTGCAGTTTGCCGTCGACCTCGATAATCGGCTGGCTGTTGCCGCCGCCCACAGTGGGCGCTTGATTGGTCCCGTACTGCGCCCAGTAGCTCTGCGCGGTTTGGTAGTGCGGCACATAGCCGCTGCGCACGTAACCGCTGCGCACGATCTTGCCGGAAACGGTGCGCGTGGCGCCGTCCTGCGAGTGGACGATGAAGTCAATCGTCTTGCCTTCGTAAAGATTCAGCAGCAGCTCCTGCGAAATGGGATCGGCGCGATAATTTTGCTCCAGGATCACCAGGGCGCGCTTGCCGCTGGGGTCGCGCAGAATCACCGAATCGGGCTCCAGGTGCGCGGTGGCGCCGGAAAAGCGAATCGTGTTGGAGCCAGCTTCGAGGTCCAGCGGCAGGGTTTCGCGGACCACGGCGAAATCCTGGTTGTAAATCGTCAATGCCGGGTCTGCCGCCACGGCGACAAGTGTGAAACAAGCGCACAGTAGCGCGGCGTGAATCGTAACTCGCAGCAGCGTTGGAGTCGTCATGATGCCATCCTATGGCAACTTAGATTCCAGATATCGAACTCCGGTTTCGATCCGATATGCCGAGTCGGAACGCGCCGGACGCATTGAGAACCGGCGTGGGACGAGACCAGCCACTTTCCCGCCGCGCGGTGGGATACTATGATTCCAAATATGTCTACATCCCTGGACCATCTCGAACCCAAGGCCGTCTGGAAGCACTTCGCTGCTCTTGCGGCCATTCCCCGCGCCTCGGAAAAGGAAGCCGCTGCGCGCAATTATGTGCTTGGCGTTGCCAACCGCCTGGGCCTGGAGTCGGTTCAGGACTCCGCCGGCAATGTGGTCGTCCGCAAGCCCGCGCGCCCCGGACGTGAAGCCGCCGTCCCGGCCGCCCTGCAGGGCCACCTGGACATGGTGTGCGAAAAGAACGAAGACACGGTACATAACTTCGATACCGATCCCATCCGCCCGGTGGTGGATGGCGACTGGCTGAAGGCGCAGGGCACGACGCTCGGCGCCGATAACGGCGTGGGAGTGGCGGCCGCGCTCGCCGTCATGGAAAGTGACACCGTCGCCCATGGCCCTCTGGAATTCGTGTTCACCATCGACGAAGAGAGCGGCCTCACCGGCGCTTCCAAGTTTCCCGGCGGGCTCCTCAAGTCCAAATACCTCCTCAATCTCGACAACGAAGAGGAAAACACGCTTTGCATCGGCTGCGCGGGCGGCGTCTGCTCGGTGGCCCGGCGTAAGATCGAGCGCCGCCCCGCTCCTTCCGGCGAAGCTTGGCGCGTCAAGATCTCAGGCCTGGCAGGCGGCCACTCGGGCGTCGACATTCACCGGGGCCGCGGCAACGCGATTCGCATCCTCGGCCGCGCGCTGTGGTGCATCACGGCCCCCCTGCCAGTCGCAGTCGCTGAGATCAACGGCGGCAGCAAGCAGAACGCAATTCCACGCGAAGCGTCAGCGGTTGTGGTCGTCGATTCAGCTCGCTCGGCGGAGCTGAAGTCGCTGATGGCGGCTTATGAAGCGGAGGTGAAGGCTGACCTTGGCTCCTTCGATCCGGATGTGCGCGTTACGGTTGAGACGACCGCGCGCCCGGCGCAGGTTATCGCAGACAAGGATGCGGCGATGGTGATTCGCATTCTCGCAATCCAGCATCACGGCGTGCTGGCTATGAGCCCCGATGTTCCCAACTTGGTGCAGACATCCACCAATCTCGCCATCGTGACCACCAAGAACGAAGAAGTCGAGATCGTGTCCAGCCAGCGTAGCTCGATCGAGAGCAGTAAGCGCGCGGCCACCGGCATGGTGACTCAGGTGTTCGGCCTCGCCAGCTTCACCGTGGAACAGTCGGGAGACTACCCCGGCTGGAAGCCCGAACCAACCAGCGACATCGTCCGCACGGCCCAGGCCGTCCACCAGGAAGTCCTCGGCAGGAAGCCCGAGCTGATCGCCATGCACGCCGGTCTCGAGTGCGGAGTCATCGGCAAGAAGTACCCCGGGATGCAGATGATCTCATTCGGCCCGCACATCGTCGACGTCCACAGCCCCAGCGAGCGGATCAAGATATCGTCGGTTGCGCCTTTTTATAACTTGCTGACCGGGCTTCTGGAACGCTTGTAGGAAACGATCGGTGCAATCGGCGACCGCCTCCGGAGGGTACCCGGGCGTAAGAACCGCGCACAGAAAAAGAAAGCGGGCGCATCTGGGTGATAGGGTGTAGTGCGCCCGCAGTCGTAACGGGGATTTACCTTTTGGACGATTCAACCCGGCACCGGGGTTACAAGTTGCGGTCGAAAACTCGGTTGGTCCAAAGGAGTCACCGCGCCATAGCCCTTTCGAGCTATTGAATCGCCACACAAGGCCTCGGCCGTGCCGCGAGTTTCAGCTCGACCGCCGGGCCTGAGCTACAATCGGGCTTGTGACGCGATTCGCCGCCCTGATCTTGGCGCTGCCGTTCGCCTTCGGACTGGTATCGCGGGCGCAGGAAGCAGCGGCGGAACAGCCTGCTCCGGCCCCTCCGGTATTGGAGAACCACGGCAGCCCCATGCGGCTGCCGTTTCGTTGCACGGGCGAGGACATCCGTTGGGCGGGCCTGGGTTGCAGCGAAGAGGAACCGTGCCCGATTTTCCTGGAGCTTTCCGCGGCCGCCCAATGGGGAGAACGCACCGTGGTGTCCGGCAACATCCACAGTGAATCCGCCACCCTTTATTCGGTGCTGCTCGAGAGCGAGAACGGGGGCCAAACCTGGAGCGAAGCCCACCCACGCATCCGCGGCGCTGCCATCGATCGCATCCAGTCCCTGGATTCGGGTTTCGGCTGGATCAGCGGCGAAGAACAGTTTCCCCTCCCACAGAATCCCTTCCTGCTGCTCACTGAGGATGGTGGCAAGACATGGACCGAGCACGCCGTGCTGCGCGAGTCGGCGGAAAACCCCTTCGGTGCGGTGCTGCAGTTCTTCTTCAGTTCGAAAACCACCGGCAGCCTGATTCTGGACCGGGGCCAGGGAAGCGGGCAGGAACGGTACGCGCTGTTTCAATCGGAAGACGGCGGCGAAAGCTGGACCATTCGCCAGCAAAGCGCCAAGCTGTTTCGGCTGCCGCAAACCATGCTCACCACCGGCTGGCGCGTGCGGGTGGATGCGGCTTCGCAGTCCTATCACATCGAGCATCTGCAGGGCGAACGCTGGAGCTCGATCGCGGCATTCGCGGTGAATCTCGACGCCTGCAAGCCGCCGCCCGCGGAGCCGGGCGCGGAGAAACAGTAGCCGGCAGGTCGTGATCGGCCATCTCCGCCGGGGCCACGCAACTCTCCGCAATCTATTGACGCCACAACGTTTATCAGTAAAGTGGGCTGGGGCCGTCAATCCAGTACTAAGGAATGTTGCGCTATCATTCGCCTGCATATGCGGGCTACCGTTCGTTGATGGAATTCCGATAACCAACGCCATCCTGGTTCGCTTCTGGAGTTGCAGTGTATATTGCCAATGTCATGAGCCTGGAAACCTTGGCCTCTTCCACCAACCCCAACCTCATCATTCTGGAGTCGCGAGGCGCGCAGAAGACTCCGACCAAGGCGCCTGTCCCGCCGAAACCCGCGCCCGCCAGCCCGCCCATCGCGGTCGCGCCGAGTCACGAAGAGGTTCACGTCAGGCCAACCATACCCGACCGGATCGGCGACCTGGGAATTCCGCGCGCGATGGTCAGCGACCTGGTATTGCGCTTTCTGTGGCTCCATGGCACCGGCACGCTGGCTTTACTCCACGAGACCCTGAAACTCTCCTTCCCGGTTTTGGAAACCGTGTTTCATGAGTTCCGGCAGCAGCAGTTGCTGGAGGTGAAGGGGATGGTCGGCAACGATTACTCGTTCTCGCTGACTGCGGGAGGCCGGCATTTGGCCACAGCGCGCAGTGAGGTCTGCCAGTACGTAGGACCGGCTCCGGTTTCGATCCAGCAGTACCACGAAGTGGTCAAGGGGCAGAATGCCAAACTGCGCCTGAGCCGCGACAGCCTGCGGCGGGCGTTTCACGACCTGGTCCTGCCGGATTCGTTGCTGGATCAATTGGGCCCCTCGCTGATCGGGCATCAGTCGCTGTTTCTCTACGGTGGAACGGGCAGCGGCAAAACCAGCATCGCCGAGCGCATTTTGCGAATTTACCAGGACACCATCATCGTTCCGTACGCCATAGAGGTGGACGGGCACATCATTGCCATCTTCGACCCCATCGTGCACAAGCAGATCGAAGCGGAAGACGAGTTTCTCGATCCGCGGTGGGTGCTTTGCCAGCGCCCCTGCATCACCATGGGCGGCGAGCTTTCGGCTTCGATGCTGGAACTGCGACTCGATGAGTCCACCCACGTGTTCATCGCGCCGTGCCAGGTGAAGGCCAACAACGGCATTCTGGTGGTCGACGATTTCGGGCGGCAGATGCTCGCCCCGCAGCAGTTGCTCAACCGGTGGATCGTTCCGTTGGACCGCCGTGTCGACTATCTCACGCTCGCGTCGGGCATGAAATTCCAGGTGCCCTTCGAACTCATGGTGGTCTTCTCCACCAACCTGGACCCAGCCGACCTGGCCGACGAGGCCTTCCTGCGCCGCATCCAAACCAAGGTGCTGGTGGAAGACGTCAGCGACGAAATCTTCGACCTGATCGTCAAGCAGGTCATCACCGTCCACAGCGTGCCCGCCGAGACAGGCTGCGCCGAGTACATGCGGGAGCGATGCATGGCCGCTGGCGCCACTACGTTACGCGCCTGCTATCCGCTGGACATTCTCAAACTCGTGAAGGCAATCGCCGAGTACGAGGGACGCGCCGTCCGCCTCACCCGCGCCAACATCGATCGCGCCGTCGGACTATACTTCGCCAAGTCCCCCACCCGCAAGAAGAACCCGCTGATAGGCCAAGCATAGAAGAGACGGTCGGGTTTTGTCGTCCGTCATTTCCCGCCTTGATTTTCTTGGCGTGTCTTGGTGGAGCGTTTCTCCTTTACGACGCCGGCCAGTCAATGGGGCTGTTGCGGGTCGCTGCGCGCGTCGCTGCGCGAATCGCCGCGCTTGATCTGCGCGCGGCGCCGGCCGGTTTCCAGATTGGCTTCGGCCTTCTCTTTTGCGGCGTCGCTGACCTGGATGCGATTGTTCACGGCCAGCGCGCCAGCGGCTTTGGCCATGCGGGTAGCGCTGCCCTTGTGTTGCACCACGCCGGTTTTGCCCTCGATGGTGGCCACGCCGCCTTGCACGTGGACCTGAAAATGATCCTGCGATATCTTCTGCGACTTGGCTAACCTGGCGCGGATACTGGCTTCCAATTGTGCGTCGCTGATACGTGGCTGCGCGTTGGAGGTCGTCGATCTGGCTCGGGTTGTGGTTCCGTTAGCCGGAGGGCGCACGGTCTGCGCGCCGGCGGCGGCGGCGAGCGCCGCAAGCGCCGCCAGGATACGAACGCGGGACATAAACCAAGAGTCAAACCGGCCCGCCGTGTCTCTCAGGTTTCTGTGCTACAGTTAGTCTTTCTCAAGGCTTAGAGCACTATTCATGGCCGAACAAATCCTGCTCCAAGGCAAAATCCTGGGTACCGAGGAGTTTCTTTCGGCGGCTGCCGCCGAGGGACGCTCCGCGCGTTCCGCAGGTGAGGATTTGCTCGCCGGGCGGTCCCAGTGGATCACTTTGCTGAGCGAAGTCTTGCCGCGGGCCTTGCTGGCCGAACTTGGCCTCGCGCGCATCCTTTTGGGATCGAGCGGCGGCGGCCAGTTCCTGCTGGTGCTGCCGGGCGCGGTGCGCGAGACGGCTGAAGACTTCCTGCGGGCGGCGGCGCGGCAGATGGCCGACTTGAGTTCCGGCCACGTCAAGCTGATTTGGGGCGTGACCGACAATCTGGGCGATTGGGCGGTGATCCGGCGCCGGCTGAACGAGGAGCTGGACCGGCAACGCAACCGGCCGCTGGCGGACATCGGAGAAGGCGCGTTCCTGCCCTCCACGGCGGCTCCGAATGCCGCTGCCGATACCTACTTCGCCAAGGAGTTGGGCGCCAAGGTCCGCGAGGCCGCGCAGGCAGGCTGGTCGCCCGAGTCGCCGGGGAAAGTGCTGGTCGAGGGCGCCAAACACACCTGGAGCCTGACCGCCAATCTCTCGCCGGACGCCATCCTCCTGGCGCGCCACGCGGCGCCCAGCGACGACGGCAAGCAGGCTGCGCCGGTGCAGACGCTGGCGCGGCGTTCGCAAGGGCGCGCCATTTGGGGCGTGCTGCGCGGCGACGTAGATAACTTCGGGCTGCGGCTGCGGCGCGTCAATTCGATCGAAGAGCACGTGCCGCTTTCGGTGCTCTACAAGCAGTTCTTCGCCGGCGAGCTGGAAGTGCTGTGCTCCATGCCGGAATTCTGGCGCAAGGTCAGCATCCTTTATTGCGGCGGTGACGATTTCGCCGTCTACGGGGCCTGGGACGCGCTGATCGCGCTGGCGCGCGAAGTGCAGCGGCTGTTCCACCGTTTCACGGAAGAGAATTTGAAGGAGTACCCGGGCCCCGAGGGCAAGACCATTTCGATGGCGATTGCGCTGGCGCCGGAATCCTACTATCCGCTCGCCGCCGTGTATGAGGACGCCGGGCGCAATCTGGCTCTAGCGAAATCGGCCGACAAGGATTGCATCTATCTGCTGGGGCGCATCCTCGAATGGCGCCACCTGGCGGACGCCGCCGAACTCAAGGACACGGTGACGCGCCTGGTTCACGATTTTCGCATGTCGCGGCAGTTTCTGTATCAGTTGCGCAGTTTCTACCGGCACGAAGCTTATGCCGATGGGCCGCCCGGCCAGGCGGAAACCCAGCGCACCTGGCGTTTCCAACGCCGCTTCAACCGCATCCTGAGCGGCACGCGCGACCGCGAGTTTCAAAAGCTGCGCACGCATTTGATTAACGAAATGACCGGCCGGAAATCCGCCGAAGTGAAGATGCGGCCCGCCGGCTTGGTGGCCCTCGAGTGGGCCAGATTGGTGACCGAGGTTTAGCACATGACACAAGAGAACGAGCAGCGGACACGGGAGGCACGCCCACCGCGCGAAGGGCGCCCGCCACAGGGCGACCGCGGGCCGCGCCCCGATCGCGGCGATCGCGGCGATCGTGGCGACCGCGGCGACCGCCGTGGTCCCGACCGCGGGCGTTTCGAAGCTCCGCCCGAAATCGAGCTCGAAAAGCTCATCCACGACAGCCTTTATCTGGACAACCAGGCGCACGCCGTCGTCAGCCGCATGCGCGACATGGATTCCGGCACCAAGAGCCAGTTGCGCCGCCTCTATGGCGCGGTGCGCCGCGCCGTGCGCGCTCCCGAAAGCGGGCGCCAGCACGAGTTCGTGATGCTCCGCGCGCGCCTGGCGTATACCATCGCGCGCCACGGTTTGCGCAGCCTGGACCAGTTGGAGAAACTGCTGCTGCAGGTGACGCGGAAGAACGACACCAAGGGTTACGAGCGGTTTAAGGACCTGTTCGAGGCCATCGTGGCCTACAACGAGTAAAGCATGAGCGCACATACTTCCCAAACTGAGTTGAAACTCATCGGCAAGCTGATTCTGGAAGCCGAAATGACCTGCGAAACCGGCCTGCACGTTGGCGCCGGCAAGGGTTCGCTCGAAATCGGCGGCTCCGATAATCCTGTGGCCAAAGACGCCTTCGGCAGGCCGTACGTGCCGGGCAGCTCGCTGCGCGGCAAGATTCGTTCGCTGCTCGAGCAGAGCTCCGGCCTGGCCGTCCCCGCCGAGCTGGTGTACCTGTCCCGCCGCAAGGGCCAGGAAGTCCGCATCCACCAGAGCGACCGCGCCGATGACGAGATCTGTCTCCTGTTCGGCCGCAGCCCGGGCCGCATGGAGCGGGTGCAGGGCGAAACGCTCGAGACCGCCCAGGCCACGCCCGCGCGGCTGGCCGTGTTCGACGCGCCGCTCGACGTGGAGAGCATCACGCCGCAGATGCGCGAGAACCTGGACGATGAGCTGACCGAAGTCAAGAACGAGAACGCCATCGACCGCATCACTTCGCAGGCCAACCCGCGCACCATCGAGCGGGTGCCCGCCGGCGCGCGCTTCCATACGCGGCTGGTGATGGACGTGCTCTGCGAAGAAGACGCCCCGCTGTTTCTGCGCGTGCTGGAAGGCCTGCGGCTGCTCGAAGACGATGCGCTCGGCGGCGGCGGCTCGCGCGGCAGCGGCCGCGTGTCCTTCAGCAAGCTGCGCCTGGTGTGGCGCGGCCGCGGCTACTACGCCAAGGGCGCGGCGGAAAAAGAAATCGCGGCGGGCGCCGCCCTGGGAGTGATTCAGGCAGCGGTGGCCGATTCGGCCTTCGCCTTCCTGCGCGAGGATTCATGACGCCTGGGCTGGTCGTCAAGCTGCGGCCGACGGGGCCGTGGCGCGTGGGGCCCGATTCGGGCGCCCGCAATCGGGTCGATTCGATCTACCACAGCGATTCCGTGTACGCCGCGGTTACCGCCGCGATGGCGCGGCTGGGCGCGTTCGAAGAGTGGCTGGATGCGACCGCGCGCGGCGGCGAGCCCGCGGTTTCCTTCAGCTCGTGCTTTCCCTTTCTCGATGAAATCGGCTTCATCGTGCCGCCGCGGACCATCTGGCCGCCGCAATCGCCGTCGCTGATGGGCGCTCGCGTGCGCTGGAAAAGCGCGCGCTTTGTACCGCTCAGCATGGTGCAGTCGCTGGTAGCGGGCGTCCGGCCGGATGAGAACGCCTGGAGCATGGATGGCCCCAGCGAATGCCTGGTTCCGGCTGGCCGCTTAGGCCCCTTCCGCTCCGCCGTCCGCTGGAGCGCGGCCGTCGACCGCATGAGCGGCTCGAGCGAGCGGCATTCCGTGGCGTGCCTGGAGTTTCGCGCCGGCGCCGGCCTTTGGCTGGTGGCGGCTTTCCATGACGAGCAAGCGTGGAGCCGCTGGCGCGATCCCGTGAAGGCCGCCTTCCGGCTGCTTGCCGATAGCGGCTTCGGAGGCGAACGCTCGCGTGGCTGGGGCCGCTCGGAAGCCCCCGAGTTCACGGAAGGGACGCTTCCCGAGTTGATCCTGCCGCCCGTGGCACAGGCTGGTGGCGCGCCAGTAGAAACCGCTCCGCCAACCGAGGAAGGTGGGGCAGGCGCTTCCGCCTGCCAACCCCAGGAACCGCAACCCCCCGCGCCCGAAGAAGAAGTGCGTGAATCGAGTGGAACAGACGCTATCGCCTCCCGGCCCGATGCCCCGGCGCCATCCGAAGCGCCCGACGGCAGCACATTCTTCGACACCGCCGACGGGGCCGCTTACGCGGCGCGCGAGACCGCGTCCGCCGTCGGCGTGCTCGAATTGGAAGAGCCCGTCGAAGTTGCCGAAGAGGCCGTGGAAGATGAACCCGTGCCCGAAGTGTTGCCGGAAGAAGCGGGCATCTTCGAAGCTGGCGCGAAGCCCCACTGGCTGCTCTCACTGTTCGCGCCGTCGGGGCAGGACGCGGTGGATTGGTCGCGCGGCAATTACTGGCTGGTCGAGCGCGGCGGCCGCATCGACAGTCCGGCCGGCGCCGGCGAACTGAAAAAAACTCTGCGGATGGTCGGGGAAGGGTCGGTGATCTATGCCCCCGTCGCGCCGCGCGGCGCAGCGCCCGACGTGGCGCCCGGCGGCTTTCCGCATCCCGTGTTCCGCGCCGGCTTCGCGGTTTCCGTCCCGCTGCCCGAGGTGAGTTGATGCGATACCGCCTCACATGTCTGACGCCGCTGCTGGTTGGGGACGGCCGCAAGCTGAGCCCCATCGATTACATGGTCTGGAAGGACCACGTCAACGTGCTGGATCAGTGGCGCATTTTCCGCCTGCTCGCCAAGGGGCCGCGCCTGGACAGCTACCTCGCCCAGCTCAAGACCGCCGACAAGCTCGAGTTCGCCTCCTGGGGCGGCTTCGCGCAGAATTTCGCCGGCCGCCGCATCCCGTTCGAAAACGCCGCTTATTCGGCGTACTGGAACCGCGCCGCCGGCGAGAGCCTGCACATACCGACCTTCGCCGCCGGCGCTTCCGGCCCGTATCTGCCCGGCGCCGCCATCAAGGGAGCGCTGCGCACCGGCATGCTGTTCGCCAATTGGCGCGATGGCATGTTGCAGGACGTCGCCGCCAGAGTGAAAGCTGAGCGGCCTCCGCGCCGTCCGGCGGAAAGCGTGGAAGAACAGGCGCTCGGTGCGAGCGGCTTCAGCCGCATGCGTTTCGTCAGCGCGGGCGATTCGGCCGTCGTCGGCAACGACGCCTTCAAAGTCTACCTGCTGCGCACTTCCACGCTGCAACCGCGCGGCGGCGGCCTGGTGTTGGGATGGAAGCAAAGCCCGCGCGGCGCCGTGGATGGCGCGCGCCCCGAGGACTCGACGCCCGCGTTCGCCGAGATGGCCGCGCCCGGCACGGTATTTGAGGGCCGCTGGGACGAGAACCATTTTCTGCTCGGGCCCGAAGTGCGCCGCAGCGTGCGCTGGCCGGAATCGTTGAACCGCGCCCGCTTCTTCGAAGCCGCCAACGTCTACGCCGCCGGCCTGATCGCCTTGCAGCGACAGTACGCATCGTGGGCCGGGATGGGCCTGCTCGACCAGAGCCTGCAAGGTTTGGAGCAGCGCCTGGCCGAATCGCGTGAGCGCGGCTCCTGCCTGCTCTCGTTAGGCTGGGGCGGCGGCCTGCCCGCCAAGAGCGCCTGGCTCGACACCAACAACTCCGATTACCGCGACATCCTACGCCAGTACGTGATCTACAACCGCGCGCTAGACAGCAATCTCCCGTTCCCGAAGACAAGGCGCATCGTTTTCCTGAACAACAGGCCGGCCACGCTGCCGGGCTGGGCGGAGCTGGCAGTAGCGGAATAGGCGCGAAGCCGCGGCTCATAACTCACCCTGCCGTCGTGGCGCGGGCTGTCGAGCCTGCTGTGTCGAGAGTCATCTCGACATTTCTTGGTTCGACATGTGTGACGCTCTGCCGTGACAACGGAACGTCGCCACGAATGGCGACGCTTCAGGCAGGACTGCCCGCGCCACGGTTTTCAGCGTGGGACCGATGCGAGGTGCACGTCCATGTTGGCGTCAAGCAGCCACATGGAATGAGCCAGCCAGTTCGGATGCAACCTTCAAAACTTCAGGTAGGGCCTCAGGCGGAAAAGCGGAATCGAAGGAGTCATTGATTTCTTCGAGAGACATCCCGCCCGCGAGGCATTCGAGGATCAGAGATATCGCCAGCCGTGTCCCGCGAACGGCCAGTTTTCCGCCCAGGAGCTCAGGATCGGCTACGATCCACCGATAATCCTTGTAGGCCGCTGGCTGCCAGTCTGGCATCTCGTTTACATCTCCATTCTACATGGCTCGCGGGAGCCTGCGTTGCCAGGAAACCACCGTGGCGCGAGTAGCCTCTGCGCCGCTCGAGAACGTTCCGTCCGCCCCCGACTTTCCTCCGTCCTCGACTTCTCAGGAAAGGGGCACCTCAACTGATAAGATGGGGTGGACGGATGCCGGGGCCAATGACAACCGACGGGTGGATTGGCGACATCCCGCTCGATGATGTTCAACGGAGGTTGCGGGAGCTGGGTCACGGAATCTGGGACCCGGTCGACTCCCAAGTGACAGGCTCCATTTGTCACTACACGTCGCTCGCAGCCTTTGAAGGCATGTTGGCGTCAGGCACGTTCTGGCTGTCGGACATGACGACGCTCAATGACAAGTCGGAGTTCGTGTACTTCAACGAGATACTGCCGTCTGTCATTTTGCGCAAGTCCATTCCGAGCGAGGTCAAGGACTGGTTCCGGCCGCCCCATAATATTTTCGGCTCCTTCGGGGCCACGTGGTTCGGCTACGTGATGTGCTTTTGCCGCGCGGCAAACAAGCTGGAACAGTGGGATCGATACGCTGACGGTGCGAAGGGGGTGGCGATTTCGTTCGATTATGGCCGAATGTGCGATTCTGTGGGCCCTCTGAACTGCGGAATCGTTGGCGTGCTGTACGACCAGCCCACTCAGGTTCGTCAAACAGAGCGAATGATCGACGGCGGTATCCACCTTGCCCGCGAACTCGACATTCGGACGCGGGATAAACCGAAGTACTGGTTTGAGGTTGTGATGCACCTGCTCCAATGCTCCGTGCGGTTCAAGAATCCCGCGTTCAGCGGCGAAGAGGAGGTGCGGATCCTTAGCATAGCTACCGACCGGCGTGGAGCTAAGACTCGAACCGATAACGCGGGGAGAGTCACGCAGTATGTCGAGGTGCAAATCCCCTTTGCGACATTAGACGGAGTAATGCTGGGGCCCCGCTCGACCGTTTCGGAATCACAAGCGAGCAGTCTGCTGGTGCAGCGCAAGCTGAATGTTCCGGTCTCGCGGTCAAACATCCCACTTCGGTGAACCACAACAAGTACGGAACTCCGCACGTCTGAAGGAGCTTCTCTGTGCATAGACTCAAACCGATCGTGGCGACCACGCCGGAAGACCTGGCGGCGGCGCTGGGGCTCTCCACCGCCGATGCCAAGGAGTGGCAGGTGCAACACGCGCTGCTCAAACGGCTGAAGGAAATCGTTCGCCGGCAGAAAATCACCCACGCGGAGGTCGCCAGACGGGCGGGCACTGCGCGCACCAGAGTGACTGCCATTCTGAACGACGATCTTGAACACGTATCGAGCGATCTTCTGATTCGCATTCTCGCCTCACTCGGCTACCGCGTGAGGGTGTCGGTAGTCAGATCCGATAGCGCCGCATAGAACACTGGAGAGACGGGGCAATTCGGGCCGGACCACGACGAGTCCCCGAATTCCGAGACGTCCGAATTCGGAGGGCCGGCGTCTCGCGGGCGCGTAACCTCAGGACGCCAGACTTCGTCCTATCCTAGTTATCGCCCCGAGCGGTGAACGCTCCTTTGCCATGAACCAGGAATTTCTCGCGTGGTTTGACGCCCAGCAGGGCCGGCAGTACGAATTGCACGAGCGCTATGTCAACCCGGCGTTCGTGAAGATGATCCGGACCATCGGTTTCGATAAGGGCTACGTTCGCGGACAAGGCTCGTGGCTCTTCGACGCCGAGGGCAACCGTTATCTGGATCTTCTCACCGGCTGGGGCGTGTTCACGCTGGGGCGAAACCATCCGAAGGTGCGGTCGATTCTCGAACAGGTGCTATCGCGCGAAATGCCGAATCTGGTTCGCATGGATTGCTCCCTGCTCGCGGGTTTGGCCGCGGAAAAGCTGGCTCATCACGCGGGCTCGGATTCGGGCCGGGACTCGAAGCGGGTCTTTTTCTGCAACTCCGGAACGGAAAGCGTCGAAGCCGCCATCAAGTTCGCACGCTGCTACACCCGAAAGCCGCGGATTCTTTTCTGCGATCACGCGTTTCACGGGCTCACCATCGGCTCCTTATCGCTCAACGGCTCCGACTTCTTTCGCGAACGGTTCGGCAACCTGATGCCGGACACCGCCAAGGTTCCGTTCAACGATTTGGCCGCGCTCGAAAAGGCGCTCCACGGGAAAGACACGGCGGCTTTCATCGTGGAGCCGGTGCAAGGGAAAACCTGCGCGGTGGTGGCCGACGGCTACCTGGCGGAAGCTAGCCGGCTTTGCCGCAAGGCCGGCGCTTTGCTGGTGGCCGATGAGGTGCAGTGCGGCTTGGGCCGCACCGGCAAATGGTTCGCGTACCAGCACTGGCCTGAAGTGGAACCGGATATCGTCTGCGTGGCCAAGGCGCTGTCCGGCGGCTACGTGCCGGTGGGCGCGGTGATGGCGGCGCCGCGCATCATGGATTCGGTATTCGACAGCATGGAGCATTGCGTGATCCATTCGAATACGTTCGGTCAGAACGATCTGGCCATGGCGGCGGCGCTGGCGACTCTGCAGGTGATGGAAGAAGACAAGCTGGCCGACAACGCGGCTCGTCTGGGAGCCAAGGCGATTGCGCGGCTGACCGGTATTGGCAAGACATGCCCGTTCGTCTTCGAGGTGAGAGGCAAAGGGCTGATGTTCGGGATCGATTTCCGGCGCCCCGAAGGCTCGGTGAAACTGAAAGCCGCGTGGGATGCGCTCCATCTGCTCAATGAGGGTGTGTTCAGCCAGACCGTCATTATGCCGCTGCTGCATGAGCATCGCATCCTCGCTCAAGTGGCCGGCTATCACACCGAGCTCATCAAGTTTCTGCCTCCGCTCAATATCGCGGAAGAAGATCTGGATTACTTTCTATCCGCGATCGAGAAGGTGCTGGACGGTCTTCAGGACGTCAGCGGCAACACCTGGAGCACCGTGCGGACGCTGGCGAAGGGCGCAGCTACCCAACTCGTGCGCTGACGCCATCGGAGCCGCGACCACAGGGAACGGTCTTTTTTTCGATTAAACTAAATCGGCCGATTGAAGACCTAGTGGCCCGGAGGAGGCGGCGGTGGCGGAGCGGGCGCGCCGCCAGTGCCGGTTCCGGTAGCGGGGCCGTTGGCAGTGCCGGTTCCAGTGCCCGTGGTACCGCCGGGCTTGCCCTTGTCGCCTTGCGCACCGACGCCGCCGCCGACGGAACCGATGCCCCCGTGCCCGCCCAGCAACACCTGGGCCATGGCCTGCTCGGCGGCTCTCAGGACCAGGCGCATCGCGGCGTGCTGGTTGATCTGTTGCGGAATCAGCGGCCGGTTCGGTTCGACGAGAATGGATTCGCCCGGCTTGAGGAGCACCGACGGGCCGGGCGCGGTCAAGTTGCGGACATCCACCAGACCGTCATCCAGCGTGACGAAGGTGGTCCCGTCCTCATCCTGTACCTCCACGTCGAACACCGTGCCGCGCACGGAAATCACGGCGGTCGGCGTTTTGACGTCCTTCGGGTTCGGACCCTTGGAATGTTCGATGAATACCTTGATCCGCCCGATGAACAGATCCAACAGGTCGGTTAGGCCGGGAGTTTCGCGGAACACCACCCTCGAGTTGGAGTAGACATCGAAGGTGCTGCCATCGGAGAGTTGGAATCGGGCAAAGCCATCGGGGCCGGTCACAATGGTTTCGTGCAGGCGCAGCCGGTCGCCGACGGCAAGCGGCCGCAAGTATCCGTTGTCCACTACGGACACCCGGTTCAGTTGTACCAGGACTGTCGCCCCATTCTCGTCCTGAGCATGGAGCGTTGCCAGCGACACAACCACGGTAGCCGCCAACAGCAGCGCAGACCGATACCGCATGTATTTCAAGCGCCGGACCATATCAGATTTCGGGACACGAAACTCGAAACCAGCGCCCCTGGCCATTTCTCCTCAAGTCTAGCACCAAACTTGCAATGCACATATAGTGCCGGAAGGGAACATGCGTCACAAATCGAGTGATATCAGCCATTTGATGATTCCGCCAGATCGGGACTTGAGCTAAAATGGAACTGCCCGTGTGTCATAAGGGAACACTCCGCGTTTCAATTTGTTGCGCTGCCGCGACGATTCTGGCCGCCACGGCGGGGTTCGCCCAAACGGCGCCCGCATGGCGGAAGGTAGGGAGTGCCTCGGTCGATCTGCAACTGGCCGGCCCGGCCACCGGACCGGTGGACGAGGTATGGTTCGCCCCTGGCGGCGGAGTACTATATGCGCGCGCCGCCTCGGGCGCGGTGTTCGAGACCGCCGATTACGAAACCTGGACCAATGTGGCGGGCGCTCCCGATCCGCCAGCGGCCCGGCCAGCCACTGCCGCGCGCCTGCCGGAAGCCTCCGCGCGAATTCTCGCTTCGTCCTCCAATCCCAATATAATCTTCGGTTTGGGCAGGCAGCTCTATCGCTCCGAAGACGGCGGCCACGCGTGGGAGAACCTGACCGCGCTGGGCTCCCGTTCAGTGATTGGCGATGGCGTGGCGAGCGTCGCGGTTTCGCCGGTGGACGCCGATCAATTGGTAGCAGCCAATGATTTCGGCGTCTGGCGTTCGCTCGATGGCGGCCTTTCCTGGTCGGCTTTGAATCTGGGGTTGCCTAATCTTCCGGTGCGGCGGATTCTCTCCACCGTCACTGGAACCTCCGGGACGATTGTCGAGGTGGAGAACCTGGGCGCGCTGGAGCTGCCGCCCAGCGGCTCGCTGTGGCAACCGGTGGACGCGAACTCGCCCGACACCCTACAGAAAGATTTGTATTCGAGCCGGCTACAGACCGAAATCACGGCTGTAGGCCAGGCCGGCGGCACAGTTTACACGGGTTCGGCCGACGGCCGCATCTGGGTTTCGGTGGATGGCGGCCGCACCTTCCCTGCCACGGCGTGGCCAGCCGGCGGCCGTGTCGAGCGCATCTTCGCCGACCCTGCCGAGCCGCGCGTCGCCCTGGCGGCGCTTTCCGGCTCCGGGCCCCACGTGCTGCGCACGATCAACAGCGGCGGCTTCTGGGATCCGCTCGATTTCAACCTGCCCAACCGGCCGGCGCACGGAGTCACCGCCGACCGCGCGGCGGGAGCGATTTACGTGGCGACCGATGCGGGCGTGTTTTACGGCGTGGCGGACCTGGAAAACGCGAGCGCCAGTCCGGTGAACTGGGTCAGCCTGTCCACGCGGCTGCCGGCGGCGCCGGCCTATGATGTGCGCCTGGATCCAGCGGGCGTCCAGCTTTACACGGCGCTCGACGGTTACGGCGTGTACGCCACCGCGGCGCCGCACCGCGCGCGGGCGCCGCGCATCGTCAATGCGGCCGATTTCAGCACCCGGCCGGCGGCGCCTGGTTCGCTGCTGAGCGTGGTGGGAGCGCAGGTGAGCCGCGCGACCGGCGCCAACCTGGAGTTCCCCGTGCTGGCCGCGGCAGAGGGCGAATCGCAGGTGCAGGTTCCGTTCGAAGCGGTCGGCCCGAGCGTGGGGCTGGCGCTCGATACCGCGGCGGGCAGTTTTACCCTTCCACTCGCGGTACAGCCGGTTTCGCCGGCGATCCTGGTTTCGCGCGATGGCGCGGCGGCATTGTTCGATGCCGATAGCGACCTGCCGCTCGATGCACGCAATCCCGCCCATTCCAATGGGCGCGTGAAGATTCTCGCCACCGGCCTCGGCAGGGTGCAGCCCAACTGGCCCACCGGAATGCTGGCGCCGCTCGAAGATCCGCCGGCGGTGGTGGCGGCAGTGAAAGTGTTCCTCGATGGAGCGCCGCTCCAGGTCACGCGCGCCACGCTGGCTCCGGGGTACATCGGTTTCTACGTCGTGGAAGCGCAACTCCCCGCGCTCACCAACGCCGGCGCCTCCGAGTTGCACCTCAGCGCCGCCGGCCAGGATAGCAACCCGGTTCAGATCCCGATCGAGCCGTAAGCGCGGATCAACTGGCTCAGCCGGAAGACAACACAATGAATTGGTTGTGGGATGAGCTGTCGAAAGAAATCGGCAAAGCCTCTGGAATTCAGGCGGGCGAATTCGGCGCGATCTGAAGTCCGATCTGAAGTCAGACTGGCGTGAGGCCGGCGTGATAGGATGGCTGGATGCCGAAATTTGTCATCGAGCGCGAGATCCCGGGAGCGGGGGAGATGACTGCCGACCAGGTTCGGGACGCCGCGCAGAAATCGTTGAGCGTTCTTCGTGACTTGGGCCCGGAAATCCAATGGCTCCATAGTTACGTAACCGATAACAAAGTCTATTGCGTATATTGGGCGCCGAATGCGGAGATCATTCAGGAGCACGCAAAACGGTGCGGAGTTCCGGCTAACCGGATCTCCGCCGTCCGGCGGTTAATGGACCCAGCCAGCGCCGAAACTTGATCGAGACGGTTACTTCGCCGGCTGAATGTTCTGATTCACTCTGAACATGTTCAGAGGATCGTACTGCGCCTTGATCGCCGCGAGCCGCTCTCGATTCCCCATATAGCTCGATGCGATGCGCTGCTCGCCCTCTGCCATCAGGAAATTGACGTAAGCGCCTCCCGCCGAATGAGGGTGCAGCTCCGCCCAGTACTGCTGCGTCCATTCGCGATAAAGGGGTAAGGAAGCCGGATCGGGAGTGACGGCAGCGACAATGTGGACAAACCTCACGTCGCGGTAAGCGAACGCGGTTTCGTTCGGGCCGACGTCCTGGACGGCGCCGTCCATCGTGTAAATATGGACGGCGGAGTTGACGGTCGGAATGCGCGGCCCGAATTTGACGTGTTCGGCGATGGCTTCATCGGTCAATTCGCGCACGAAGTCCGCCTTCCAGTAGTGATGCAGCCCGGGCGGCAGCAGACCATCGAAAAGAGACTGAAGAAATGGGTACGGCATCGGATGGGGCAAGGCCAGCAGGGGAGGCCCGAACTCTCGCAACGGCTTGGTGACTGCCTCGGCCTTCCCAACGTCGCCGGTGCAAGCGCACATGATGGCGCAGACCGTCTTCCCATGCAGGGACTCGGGAAATGGAGGGCCGGGAGGCACAATCAGAAATGCAAAGAAAGCATTCACCTCGCGCGGAGCGTCACGCATGAAGTCGCGGAATAACCGCAGGACCGCGGCGGCCTGCTCCAGTGGATACAAAATGGGACCGGCGTAAAGCTGAGTAACCGGGTGTAGACGAAACTCGAGCGAGACGGCGATTCCGAAGTTGCCGCCTCCGCCGCGGATGGCCCAGAAAAGATCTGCGTTCCGATCGGCATTCAGCGTGCGGACCTGCCCGTCAGCCGTTACGATGTCCGCGGAAATCAGGTTATCGCAGGCGAGTCCGTAACGGCGCGAGAGGTACCCAAATCCGCCGCCAGTGGTGAGGCCTCCCACTCCCGTGGTGGAGATGATGCCGCCCGGAGTGGCCAGCCCGAAGGGATGGGTGGCGCGGTCTACATCGCCCCAGGTGCACCCGCCTTCCACCTTCGCAGTTCGGCGCTCCGGGTCCACTCGGACGCTTCTCATCCGCGACAAATCGATGACCAGGCCGCCATCGCATGTGCCGAATCCGGGGGCGCTGTGGCCGCCGCCTCGAACCGCGATGAGAAGCTTGTTCTCTCGCGCGTAATTCACGCAGTGAACGACATCCGCGGCGCCGGCGCACTGAACAATCAACAGAGGTCTTCGGTCGATATCGGCGTTGTAGACGCGGCGCGCGGACTCGTATTCCGCATCCTCCGGCCGAACCACTCTGCCTCTGATGGCTTTCCAGAAATCGCTCATGTATCGTCTCCCCCTTCGACCGCGTACTCGATGATTTCCTCGAGGCTCATGTTCCAGCCTTTCATCCAGAACGCGGCGGCTTCCCCTCCGGCGTCCTTGCGGGCAGAATCGATCTTCTTTTCAACCTCGGCGCGCCGCACCGGATTCATCGTGCGGACGTGAAATCGCTTCCGAATCGCGGCTGCCGCTCCGGCCAGCGCCAGCGCGCGTTCCGGCTGCCCGCATTGGATCGCCACGTCAGCCAGCGACTCCAGTCCGCGAGGAAGATCGGCCGGGTTTTCCGGCCCATAAAGGCGCAAGGATTCCTGGTATAAACGCCGCGCCTCCTTGACCCGCCCGCCGGAGGCATCGAGGCCCGCCAGATCGTGTAAACACGACGCAACGCCAGGCGAAAAGCCCAGTTCCCGGAACCGTCTCAGGGCATCCTGATAGAGCGAACGGGCCTGAGCCTCGTTTCCCTCTTCCCGGTAGAGGTCCGCCTGGTGGCTGAGAGACCAGATCACATTCTCTTTGTCACCCGACGATTCGAATAGACGCATCGCCTCCACATACAGCGCTCGCGCGTACGTGGGGTTCCCTGTCTTCACGACGTCACCGAGGTTGCTGAGGGCACCCGCGAGCGTGGCCGTATGGCCGGTTTCCCGTGCCAGCTCCACGGCTCGCTCCGACCATCGTTGGGATTCTGCCGTATCGGTGAATCTAAGGTTGTAACCCAGTCGATGTGCAGCGTGGAACATGCCCTGCCGGTCGTTGGCTTCCTCGAAGAGCCTCCATGCCTCGTGATAGCCGCTGACATCGGAACTGCCCGCCTCGATACCGAAGTCGGTCTGCCAGAAGATGCCGTAGTTGCGCAGGCGCGGAAAGCGTTCCACGCCCGGAAGCGCGAGCAGCCGCGAGATCCGGTCCAGCGCTTCGGTGTGGAGACGGAGTGAAAAGAAATATACCGCTAACGCCATTACCAGCCGCAATCCCCACTCCACCTCGCCATTCATCGCGAGCCAGTCGAGGGCGCTGCGAAAATTGCCGAGGTCCGCGTCGAATCGGTGTTTCCCGGTGCGCTCCCGGCGCATGCTAGGGGCCTGTTCTTCCGCGAAGACCAGGCAGTACGCCGCGTGCGCCTTGCGTGAATAATGCTCTTCCTTCGCGGCGGCCAATTGCTCCAGGCCATACTCCCGCATGGTTTCGAGCAGCGCGAATCGCGGCTCCGTTTCGTCGAAGTCGATGCGGCGAATCAAGCTGTTGTCGGCCAGCAATTCAATCGCATCCCATAGATTGACTTTCAAGTCCTGGCGGGTATCGCAGACTGCCTCGATAGCTTCGACCGTAGCACCACCCACAAAGACGGCCATGCGGCGGAACAGCTTCCGATGCTCCCCATCAAGCAGGTTGTAACTCCAGTCGATGGTCGCCCGTAGCGTGTGCTGCCGCTGCGGCAAGTCCCGCGGACCGCCAACCAGCACCGCCAGTGGATCGTCGAGACGCGCCTGCAGCGTCTTCAGCGGAAACAGCCTGGTGCGGGCCGCCGCCAGTTCGATCGCCAGCGGCAGGCCATCCAGCCGGGTGCAGATCGCCGAAACGATTCCCAGTTGCTCCGAGTCAATCGTGGAACCGCGCAGGCCCGTCGCGCGTTCGAGAAATAATCTGACTGCCGGGGAGCGCGCCATCTCCTCGCGGCCCGCTCCATAACCGGAATTCAATGAGGGAACGGCAATCTCGTACTCTCCATACACTCGCAGAGCCGCCCGGCTGGTCACCACCACCTTCAGACCGTCCGAAGCCAGACGAGCCACGAAAACGGCGGCTTCCAGGACGTGCTCGAAATTATCCAGCACAAGCAACAGCGGCCCCGCAAGCTGTTTTAGATGATTCGCAATGGCCGCTTCCGGGTCGGCGCCGGGCCACTGAGCGACGCCTAAAGCCAGAGCCACTTCGGAAGGCACAAGACCGGCATCGCTCACCTTTTCGAGTTGCACGAAACAAGCGCCTCCCGTAAAGCGATCCGCAACCTGGCGCCCGAGTTCCACGGCCAGCCTGGTCTTGCCGATTCCTCCCGCTCCGGTCAGCGTCAGGATGCGGAGATCCGGATCGGCGACCAAATCCCGCAAACGGGAGAGTTCCGCTTCGCGCCCGATTAAAGGGGTGCGCGGCGCTGGGATGTTATTGACGGACGGGACAGCCGCCACGCTCTGGCCGGCCCTGGTGACGATTGCGGAGAACTCGCGCCGCAATTCCTCCGTGGTTTCGAAGCGATCTCGCGGAGCCTTCTTGAGACAACGTTCCACCACCCACTGCAGCGGCGCCGGAGCCTGCGGATTCAGGCGCGTCAACGGCTCGGGCTGGCGCAGCAGAATCGCGGCCTGCACCTCCGCGTTCGATTTACCCGCGAATGCCCGCTGTCCGGCCACTAGCTCGTAGAGCACCGCGCCGAATGAAAAATGGTCGGAGCGGAAATCAAGCTGCTCGCCCCGGGCCTGCTCCGGCGACATATACCCGGGTGTGCCCACGACGAAACCGAGCGTATTCCTCGAGACGAAGTCGAGAGTCGGATCTTCGGGCATTGCCATGCGTTTGGCGATGCCAAAGTCGAGCACCTTAATCCGGCCGCTCGCATTCACCATAATGTTTTCGGGCTTCAGATCGCGGTGTATGATCCCGCTTTCGTGCGCGGCGGCCAGTGCGTCTAGAATCTGCGAGGCGATCCCGAGAACCTCCGGTATGGACAGAGGACCCTGCGCCAGTTTCTGGCGGAGCGTCTGGCCCTCGATCCACTCCATAACAATGTAGGGCTGCCCTTCCAGCGTGCCGACATCGTAAATGGTGATGATGTTGGGATGGTTGAGCGCCGAGGCGGCGCGCGCCTCGCCGAGGAAGCGCAACTCAAGTCCCGCCGCAGAGCGGCCGGCGCGGATAGCCTTGATGGCGACCTTTCGCGCAAGACGGGTGTCCGACGCGCGGAAAACCTCTCCCATACCCCCGGTGCCCACGCCAGCTTCGATCAAGTATGGCCCGAGGCTCGATCCGGGCCCGATGGCGGGCGACGGTGGCATCGGTTCCGTTTCGGCCTCCCAGGCCGGCCGGTCGAGGATGCCCGTATTTTCCTGTGACAATAACCGGTGAACGATCTCGCGAACTTCGGGACTCGTTTTCTCGAGCAGCGAGTCTCGTATCTCCGGCGCTTGGTCCACGGAGGCGTGGTACAGCTCTTCGACTTCCTTCCAGCGTTCCGGAGTAATGCCCATTGGGATGACAGCGCCCTTTCCGTATTATGACGCGCCGCGCTCCAGCGAACGCGGCGCCGGCCGAATTCCAGGGCAACGGCGTTTTTGGCGCGGGAGGCGGCCAGGCTTTCGCCTCGCCGCCCCTGCCGCGATTCGTATCCCGACCGGCGTGCGCCGTCTCAGGGAGTCGTCGTGTCCACCGTGATCCGGTCGGCGGTAACCTGGCCGGTCACGCGGTCGACCTCGTCTCCGTTGGTATCGTACTCAGTGATCGTAAGCGTGCCACTGTACTTGGTGCCGCCGGCTGACAGAGTAACGGTTTCAGCGATGTTGACTTTGCCGTTCAACAGTCCCGTGGTGGCGTCGTAGCTCAGGGCAAAATGGTTGAGCACGTAAGTGTAGCGCCCGGTTTGCTGCCATACACCCATGCAAAAGTTCTCCGTGGCCGGGGCGCGGCCGCCCGAATTCATCAATTCGGTTCCGTCGCTGTGCCATTGGACATATCCGAAGTCGAGCGGGGCTCCATCCGGAATGGGTGGATTGTGCGCTGTGTTGCCCGAGGAAAGAAACTGGACGTTCCACATCCCCACGATCGACACGCTGCTTCCGTGCGATGCTGCGCTCTGGTCGCGAGCGAGACCTGCGGAGGAAGCTGCCTCCAGGGGATTCTGCGGATCGAGCCGCAGTTGCTGAGTGGTGACGGGACTTTGCGGCTGTGCCAGATAGCCGCACGCGCTGGCCGCGGGAACGAACAGCATCCCCGCCATCGCCGCGCAGAGAGTTGTGGTGATTACCCGGTGTGTCGCGTTCATGTCGATTTCTCCTTCTGTCGCAAACCGCGAATTGACGACTCGTCGCTTGCGTACGCCTCCAAAGGCGCAATTTCGCAGGGAAAACTGCAATCGGAGAAAAAGATTTTTCCCGGTGGGCCGCCGGCGTCCGGTATCCGGCCCCCCTGGCCTTATAGTATGATCTGGCGGAGAGGAACTCATGGCGGATACACCGAAACCGGAAACCACGGAGCTTCTTCGTGCGTGGGCCGGCGGCGATGAGGGGGCTTTGACGGAACTGGTTCCACGAGTGCACCACGAACTATGCCGCCTGGCCGGCCATTTTCTGCAAAACGAGCGTCCGGGAATGTCGCTTCAGGCGGTGGACCTCGTTCAGGAAGTCTATCTGCGCCTCGTCGATGTCGATCAGATGGATTGGCATCATCGTGCACATTTCTTTGCCGTCTCGGCCACCATGATGCGGCGAATCCTGCTGGATCGCGCGCGCCGGCGTTCCGCGGCGAAGCGCGGGCGGGTGCCGGGAGTAGTGGATCTGGAGAAGGCCGCCGATCTATCCTCGCAGCGGTCACGGGAACTCATCGCACTCGACGAGGCGCTGACCGCGCTGGCTGAAATCGACCCGCGCAAGGCGCGCATCGTGGAATTGCGCTTCTTCGCGGGACTTGACGTGAAGGAGACAGCCGAGGTTGTCGGCGTTTCCCCCGAAACCGTCATGCGGGACTGGAAGCTGGCCCGCGCCTGGCTTTTAGCGGAAATGAGGCGGTAGTTTGTCAACCAACTTCAGAGATTGGCCGCGCTGTTCCGCATGTTAGTCTGGCGGCATGGATGTCTCGGCGATTCCGTTCAATCGGTTCCTCGGCTTGCGGGCGAACGGGGCTGCCCTCACGCTGCCCGCGGACCCGAAGTACCACAACCATCTGGGGACGGTCCACGCCGGCGCGCAATTTGCTCTCGCCGAGGCGGCCAGCGGGCAATGGCTGCTCGATCGGTTCGGCGAAAAGGCGGCCGACTACGCGGCGGTGGTCCGCCACGCCGACGCAAAATTCCGCCGGCCGGCTATGGGCGAGTTGACCGCGCAAGCGGGCGCTTCTCCAGAGGAGGCAGAACGCTTCCTGGAGACGCTTACCCGGAGGGGGCGTTCCGCCATCGAAGTGCGCGTTCAGGTCCTCGGCGCGGATGGGAGCGCCACGCTGGAATCGGCCTTCGAGTGGTTCGCCCAGCGGATTCGCGCGTAGGATTCCAACTTCTTGGTAACGCACAGGTCCTGCCGCCTGTGCTCTAGTGTCTTCCACGCGCCCGCAAAAGGCACCGGCGGCAAGACCGCCGGCGTTACCGGAACCGCTAGCGCGTTTCCGGTTTGACGGCGTAATAGCCTTTGCGCACCTGGGCTTTCAGGTCTTTGTTCGCCATGCGGATTTCCAGCTTGCGATAGCTGCCGTCCCGCTTCTCGTTGGTGGACGTGAAGCCGAGCGAGTACTGGCTGCGCATCTCTTCCTGGAGCTCCTGGAATACGTCTTGCAGCGAGTGGTTGCGGCCCACTTTGTAGACGTGGCCGCCGGTCGCGTCGGACATCTGGCGCAGGTAGCCCTCGCCGGCACCGCCGCCGAATCCTCCGAAGGGGCCATAGTTACCATAGGCCCTGGGGTCGGAGTAGTCGATGCTGTAGATGACGGCATCGGCCTTCTGCGCAGCCTCGATGGCTTCGCCGATCTTTTTGCGGCTGCCCTCATCCACGCCGTCGGTGATGAGCACAATCACCTTGCGGCCCACCTCGGTGCGCAGCTTTTCGTCGGCGGCCAGAAAGACCGCGTCATAGAGCACCGTGCCGCGCGGATCGCCGGCCGTGGGCACCGGGCCGGGACCGAACCCTCCCACGCCGGAGCTGACCCGCAAACCGTTCATTCCCTGGCTGAGCAGGCGGGCGGAATTGGTGTAATCCTGGAGCAATTCGCACTCCTCGCCGAAACTGATGAGGAACGCTTCGTCCTTCTTGCGTATCACCTGGCTGAAGAACTGCGATGCGGCGCTGCGCTCGATATCGATCAGGTTGCGCTGGCTGCCGCTCACGTCGATCAGGAGGCCGATCGTCAGCGGGAGATCGGTCTCACGCGCGAAGTACTTGATTTCCTGTTGTTTACCGTCCTCAAAGATGGTGAAATCGTTCTTTTCCAGGTTGGCCACCAGGCCTCCCCGCTTGTCGCGCACGCTGGCCAGCACGTTGACCACGTTGACATCCACTTGGATGGTGGCCATCTCGCCGGACGGAGGAGGATTCTGCGGAGGGGCTTGCGCGCACAACGCGCCAGCCAGGGTCAAGAGTAGGAGGATTCGCATGCCGGTACAATGGTTCTGACGTTTCCCAGTCCCTGAGTGTTTCACGATGCAAAAAGCCATTCACCACCTCCGCAGGTCAGACCCGGTGCTGGCCGGCATTATCGACCGGGTTGGAGACTATCGTATCGAATTCCGCGACCCGGATTTTGAGACGCTGGTTAAATCCATCGTTTACCAGCAGTTGAGCGGTCGAGTGGCAAACGTGATCTTCGGCCGCCTGGCGCGCGCGGCGGGGGGTAAGATCACGCCGGAAAACATCCTCAAGCTGCGCCCGGCACGGATGCGCGCGGTGGGGCTTTCGGGGCAGAAAACCGAGTACATCCGCGACTTGGCGCGGCATACGCGCGACGGCCGGGTCCGCTTTGAAGAATTGCCGGAGCTGCCCGACGAGGAAGTCATGGCGCGGCTGACCGCCGTGAAAGGGATCGGCGTCTGGACCGTGCATATGTTCCTGATTTTTGCCCTGCGCCGGCACGATGTGTTGCCCACCGGCGATTTGGGTATCCGCAACGCCATCCGGAAGGCATACGGCCTTGAGGCGCTGCCGCTGCCCGGCGAAATCGAGTCGATGGCCGAGCGGTGGCGGCCCTTCTGCACCGTGGCAAGCTGGTATCTCTGGAGGAGCCTCGAGCCAAACGCCAACCTCTGATTGAGCGATTTCCCCCAATCCTGCCACTTTTTAATCTGAAATATCGCTGCTTTTAACCACATTCAGGTTATAGTATGTGAGGATATTCGGACCTCGGGATGCTGCTTCTCCGGGTTCGATCGAGTCATTTCAAGGAGAGATATCATGCGCGTATTGAAACTGGCGGTTCCGGCCGCGATCATCCTGGCGGGTCTGATAATGAGCACCGTGGCCAGCTATGGCACTCCGGCGTATATGAAAGCTACCGGACAGAAGGCATGCACCACTTGCCACGTCAAGGTCGGGGCGATGGCCGACATGCATAAGGACCCGAACCTGAACCCCACCGGCAAGTGTTTCAAGGCCCAGACGGACAAAACCACCTTGACCGACGCCTGCAAGAACGCGAAGTAGTGGCCGCCTGGAAAAGGGGTCGCAGGAGCCAGACGGAGCCGCGACCAAAGGGAGCGGCCGGGACTCGACCGGCTGTCCCGCTCCCTTCGGTCGCGGCTCCGTCCGACTCCTGTCTGCTGTCTCCTGTCTTCCGCCTCCTGCCTTCTTCTGCACACTCATGGCAGCAGCCTCGATAGAATGAAGCATGCGCCTGCTGGCGTTGTGCGCCTCCATCCCCTGTCTCCTCACCGCTCAAAACGCGCCGGATGCGCGCGAGATTGTGCGGCGGTCCATCGAACTGGACCGGAAGAACGAAGCCGTTGCGCGCAATTACACGTTCCTCGAACGGGATGAGACGCGCATCCTGGACCGGTCGGGGAAGCCGAAGAAAGCGCCCGAGAGTCGCACCTTCGACGTAACCCTGCTGGAAGGATCTCCCTACCGCCGGCTGGTAAAGCGCAACGACCGGCCGCTCCCGCCCGAAGAGGAGCGGAAAGAACAGGAAAAGCTGCGCAAGAGCATCGAGGAACGGCGCAAGGAGACGCCCGCCGAGCGTCAGAGCCGCATCGCCGAATGGGAGCGCAAGCAGCAGCGACAGCGCGCGCCGTTCCAGGAAATACCCGACGCGTTCGATTTGCGGCTGGCGGGCCAAGAGACGCTCGACGGGCGGGACGTTTACGTGATTGCAGCTACCCCCAAGCCGGGATACAAGCCGAAACTCGCCGCGGCCGCTAACTTCCCCAAGATCAAAGGCAAACTGTGGATCGATAAGCTGGATAACCAGTGGGTGAAAGGCGAGATCGAGACGCTGGACACCATTACCATTGGCGGAATTTTGGTGAGGCTCGCCAAAGGCAGCTGCGCGACGTTCGAAGAAACCCGGGTCAACGATGAAGTCTGGCTGCCGAAGCAGATCACACTGGACGGATCGGCTCGCTTGCTGCTAGTCGTTGGGGCGCGCGCGCAGATCGATATCGCCTTCAGCAACTACCGCAAATTCCAGGCGGACTCGCGGCTGGTGACGACGGGGCAGTAAGCCGGCGCGCGTCCGCCCGGCTACATCACCGGCCCGATTCGCCAGGGCACGAATTCGCGGTGCCCCAGGCGCTCGGCCGAGGTCCGCCGGCCGGAAGCCACCGCCAGCATTGTTTCGAAGATCTCGCGGCCCACTTGGTCGATGGTGCGCTCGCCATCGGCGATGCTGCCGGCGTTCACATCCATGTTGTCGCGCATGGCGCGGAAGGTGTGGCTGTTGCTCGCGATTTTGATCACGGGGACGGTGGGGAAGCCGATTGCGCTGCCGCGGCCGGTGGTGAATGCGATCAGGTTCACGCCGCCGGCGGCGAGGCCGGTCAGCGAAACCGGATCGTACCCGGGAGTGTTCATGAACGCGAAGCCGGCGTTGTGGATGCGTTCGGCGTAGTCGTAGACTTCGATCAGCGGGGACGAGCCGCTCTTGGCCGCCGCGCCAAGCGATTTTTCGAGGATGTTGCTGAGTCCGCCTGCCTTATTCCCGGGGCTGGGGTTGTCGTCAAAGCTGCCGCCGAAGCGCGCCAGGTATTGCTTGTATTGGTCGATCTTGGCGAGCAGCTTTTCGGCGACTTGGGCGTTGCGCGCGCGCAGAACCAGCAGGTGCTCCGCGCCAAAGATCTCCGGCGTTTCGGCGAGCACCGGCGTGCCGCCCAATTCCGCGAGCCAATCCGAGCAGCGGCCCAGCGCCGGATTGGCGGTGATGCCAGAGAACGAATCCGAGCCGCCGCAGTTCAGCCCCAGCACAATCCGCGAAACCGGGATGGGCCGGCGCGGTTCGGCAGCGGCGATTTCGATCAGGCGGGCAATCTCGCCGCGCGCGGCCCCCACGGTCGCGCGTGTTCCGCCGCTCGCCTGCACCGTCATGCCCACCAGGCGCCCGCCGCGCGGCGCGCCATCCCCCAGGTAATGATCGATCTGGTTGCCTTCGCAACCCAGCCCCAGGATCACCGCGGCCGAAACGTTGGGATGATCGAGCACTCCGCGGAGCGTGCGCCGAAGCTGATCGATATCGGCGCCGCCCGAATGGCCGCAGCCTTCGCCGTGCGGAAACGCCACCACGCCATCTACATTCGGGGGCAGCGATTCGCCCGCGTAGCTCGAGGCAATCAGCTCGGCTGTATGGGCCGCGCAATTGGACGCCGCAACAACGGCGATGTAGTTGCGCGTGCCGGCGCGGCCATCGTCGCGCAGGTAACCGAGGAAGCTGGGGCCATCCTCGCGCCGCGCCGGCTCATCGAGCGAGCCGGAAGGAAACTGGTACGCCGCGCGGCGTTCGTCGAAGGCCAGGTTGTGCGTGTGCACGTGGCTGCCCGGCTCGATCGGCGCTACGGCGAGACCGATGGGCTGCCCATAGCGAAACACGGTTGCGCCCGCCGCAATCGCCCGCAACGCCACTTTGTGGCCAGCCGGGATGGCGTCCCGGACCGTCGGCGCTTCTCCGCCCACGCGCAACTCGGTTCCCGCCGCCAGCGGCACGCGTGCCACAGCGACATTATCGGAGGGGTGAAGCTGAATCGCCGAGTTTTCGGGGCTAGGCAGACTGGCGATTTCGAGCAGCATCGGGCGATTCCCCTCAGGACGCGTTGTGTAATCCCTCTGACAGCCGCTCCCTATGGTCGCGGCTCCGATGCGCTTACATGTACATGCCGCCGTTGACCGCCAGCACGTGCCCGGTGATATACGACGCATCGTCGCTGACCAGGAACTTCACCGCGCTGGCGATATCGTCCGGCGTGCCCATGCGGCCCAGCGGCACCGTGGCCAGCATCTTCTGCTTGAGTTCCTCCGGCAGGTCCTTGGTCATATCGGTGGCGATGTAGCCGGGCGCGATGGCGTTCACCGTGATTCCGCGGCTGCCCATTTCCTGCGCCAGCGCCTTGGTGAAGCCGATCAGGCCGGCTTTGGAGGCCGCGTAGTTAGCCTGTCCCACGCTTCCCGCCTGCCCCACCACGGAGGAAATGTTGACGATGCGTCCCCAACGGTTGCGCATCATGCCGGGCAGCGCTTGCTGGCTGCACAGGAACGCGCCTTCCAGGTTCACCTTCAGCACCAGTTGCCAGTCCGCCGGCTTCATGCGCACCGCCAGACCGTCGCGCGCAATGCCGGCGTTGTTCACCAGCACGTCGATGCGGGTCTTGTCTTTCAGGATTTTGGCGAAACCCTCCTTGACCGATTCGGGCGACGTCACGTCCAGATTCAGCGTCACCGCCTCGGCATTGCAGGCACGAATTTCGCAAGCCACCGCTTCGTTGTTTTCGAGCTCGGGCGAAGCCACCACGATTTCGAAGCCGGCGCGGCACAGTTTGAGGGCGATCGCGCGGCCGATGCCCCGGCTCGCGCCGGTAACGAATGCTACTCGGTTGAACATTCTTTCTCCTAGGGATGTACCGTAAGCCTCAATCATAAACCATGGCTATGGGGGGATTTCCGCCGCGCCGCGACGGGGCCGTGCGCCAGTCGCCTCGAAAGCGGCTGTGCCTGTTCGAATCCAGACTGGGGAGCCAAATATCAAAACTCCAGTCGGGATTCGAACTCACCGCCGGCCTGCCGACCTCTTCGAGCCTCAAGAAGTCATCTGGCGAACCGCGCTGAACGGTTGGTCTGATGTGTTCGCGCTCTCCGCAGAACGCGCAATAACCGGGCCAACTACACGGATGTCGCTTCGAGGAGGATGATCGCGTGTCCTTTCTTGTGTCCCGCCTCCGCATACCGGAAAGCCTCGTCGATCTCTTGCAGTAAATAGCGTTTATCGATCACTGTCCTCACCTTTCCGGTATCGATAAGGCCCTTGAGAAAAGACAGATCGCCGGGGGCGTTTCGCGGCAGTCCACCGACAACTTTCGCGGCGCCCGTGATGGAAATCCACATCTCTCGAAGAGCGTCTCCAGGTATCGACGACAGTCCCCCGGAAGGCGCGATTTTAACAAAGGGAGCGCCTCGCTTAAGGGAATTCAGGCTGCGCGAAAACCCGGCTTTGCCGACTGTGTCGAAGATCATGTCAAAGACCCGTCCGGCTCTCGAAAAATCCTCCTTGGTGTAGTCGACTACTTCGTCAGCGCCGAGCGACCTCACCAGGTCCAGATTAGCGGTGCTACATACGCCTGTGACGCGCGCGCCAAAGTGCTTTGCCAGCTGAACCGCGTAGACGCCAACACTCCCGGATGCGCCGTAGACAAGCACGTTCTGTCCGGTCTGGATGTTTGCCTTCCTGAGGAAGTACAACGCCGTGAGCCCGCCAAACGCAACCGCGGCGGCCTCCTCCAGCGTCATATTGACCGGTTTCATCTCCAGCCGGCTTTCGAGCGCGCATGCGTACTCGGCATGCGCGCCGAATTTGAACCCGGTCCCTCCGAATACCTGGTCCCCTGCGCGGAACCGGGTCACGGCCTTGCCCACGGAATCGACGGTCCCGGCCAGCTCCATGCCCAGAATCTTGCCCTTCCGGAGGCCGATGATCCATCCGACGATGTACGGCATGTTTCTTAGCCTGTAGTCCGCGGCGCAGACTGTTGTCGCGTGTACGCGAACAAGAACCTCGTTGTCCTTGGGGGCCGGTTTTTCGACGTCGTTGATTTGGACAACGCCTCTGCCAGAGACAGCGGCCCTCATGTGCGGGTGGACCATCCTGCTGGGTTGGCCTGCTTTTGCCATCTCAGAACGCTGACGCTGCTTCGCCATGGAGATGAATACGAGGACGGAGCCGCGAAAGTTCGTTCCGCCCCGCAAACGGCCAAATCCTGGGCGCATCCTCAGGCGAGTGGGTCCGGAAAACAGCGAGTTCGAGACGTGTCCAGACTGGGTGCCCAGGCTGGACAAGCGTCGGCGGTGTGCTCGAATCGATCTGAAAACCATGGATGTCTGCGGGTTCGATCAGGGGGCCAGCCGGGTGGCAAAAGTTCGAAACGTGCCCAAGGTGAGGAGCCAATCTGAGACCTCTCGACTTCACGCCATCTGATTGATTTCATTACGAGAGCCGCATCGGCCCACTATGGTGCCGACTTCCGGCTATCGCCGACGATACGCCTGAAGCTGCGATGAGGTCCAGTTCCGCAGGTAGCCCGTCGACTACAGATGCCCGGCGCCCACTTCCCTTGCCGGTGCAGTAACGCCATTACCCGGAAGGTACTCCTCGTAGCGCGTCCCGATGATGCGCTCCGCGGGGTGAGCCTTCGTTCTTTCGAGGAAACCCACAATCTCCGACACGGTCCGCCAAAGAGGAAAGCCATAGGTCTGTTGGAATGCTTGCGCATACGTCCTACCGCTGCCTACCAATTCGAAGACACGTCCCATCTTCGGAATCGCGTCGGGGATCTTCTTTCGAGCGCGCAGATATTCGACGAAAAACAACCCGGTGACATCCGTGTTGGGTTCCTGCAGCGACCTCGCTTCGTCGGTCAGTATGGTCCAGGCTTCCTCCTCTGTTAACGCCATCATAGTCCGGACCTGCGCGGCTCCAGGGACCCGGCGGTCCTGGCCGAGGCGATCCGAATAGAGCTGGTTCAGCATGAGGCCATGGCCTTCGAGAAAGTACCGCGGCACCGAATGCCCGGCGAGTGCGCGAGAGGCTTGTATGTGCCCGAGTTCGTGAGCGAAGGTTCGGACGAGGGACGGGTCGTCGATCAAGCTCATCCGTACGGTAAACCTGTCGCCGTGAGCGTAGGCCCTGGAGCCCGGCGACTCCTGGTTCATGCGCGCGTCATCGACAAACCGCAGCGTGAAGGGTTTTTGAATCTCAGCCGGGTTGGCCCAGTGCATCAGATTGAAATCGAACTCCCACGCGTCCATCGCCTTTTTGGCCGCGACTCGCGCCCGGTCTTCGCTTACCCGGTCCGGCGATACGACCTGCAGAAAATCGTCTCGATAAAGCACTCGATCGATAGTTTGGTCTTGCCCGTCAGCGAGCGGAGGAAACATGAGGAGCGCGAACACCCCCACGAACAGTGGCGGGGAGAGGTCTGACAAGATTATCCTCAGGCGGCCCCATGTGGGATTCGATGGATCATGTCTTCCCATTTGCCGATTGTACATCGGTCAGCGGATATGCGGGTGCGATTATTCACTTGGATGGCGTACCGCAGGCGAGAGGGCTCCGCCGCGTATGCCTGCCGGTAAGAAAGCGCGGATCTTCGCCTCCATTTGCCGAGCCCGGTTTCTCCAACGATCCTCGCGGCCGCGGAACCCGAAGCGGCAGCGTGGAGTCAAGGTTCTGGCGCCGTCCAGCTCAGTGCCGCCATGCTTCGGTGTTAACTTTCGACTCGATTTGCTTCCCCGGCGGCGTTGCACCGACAAAAGCTGCAAAAAACAATTTGCATCTTGAATGTTTTTTGCTATTCTGGTATCGCTCTGGTTATTATTACCGCGCGAGGAATATGGAGACAGCCGCACAAGGCATTCTGACTCGCGACGAAATGGAAAGCAGGCGCTTGTCCGCCGCACAAGACCTGCAAAGGGGGCTCTCGCAGTCCCAGGTTGCCCGGAAATTCGGCGTCAGCCGCACCACGGCTTCGCGCTGGCATCGGGCTCTGAGTGGAAGAGGGATGGACGGGCTGCGCAAACGGCGCGCTCCCGGCCGCCCCAGCCGCCTCAACGCCGAACAATTGCAGTTGGCAGCCGAGCTCTACCGCTCCGGCCCGCGCACGGCCGGCTTCCAGACCGACCGCTGGACCACGGTTCGCTTTGCCGGCGCCATACGGGCCCGCTTCGGCATTCAATACGATCCGGACCACGTGGGCCGCATCATCCATCGCCTGGGATTGCGCGAACGCGTGCGCAGCCACCGCAGGCTGCCGGAGGTGCTCTATAGCCCCATTTCGGCTCCGGTTCTCGGCCACGCGGAAGCGGCCCCGCCGGCCTAGAGAGCCCCGTAACGCCCGCAACACTTGGCAGGCGAAAGCGCCTGCCCCACGCTCACGCACCCGCCGCCATGGCCGATGGCGGCGCGGCGCTGCTGATGGTGAGCAGGTCGGTGCGCACCTTCTCCCATTCGCGCAGCACAAAACCGTGGCCCTCGAAGAACGCATGAATGCGCGAGCTATCCCACCCGACGATGTCCTCCAGGATAGGCACCAGCACGCTGATCGCGTTATCGCTCAGAATGGTCCGGCGCGCGATCTGGGTCAGGTACTTGTTCTCCGATACGGCGATGGTCAGGCCATCCATGCGGCTGACGTGCAACATGACATGGACGTCGGAAATGCCGTCGCCCACGTAGACCACCCGTTCCCGGCCGATGTTCAGGTTCTCGCGCAGCCGGTTCAGCACGGCCACTTTCCCGTAGCCGGCGGGAACGCTTTCGATGGACTCGATCTCGCCCGTCTCCTCGTCATAGCGGAAGCGGGTGCCGTGAATGTGGCCGGCCGGAATGATGCCGTCGAGCGCGGACTGGATCACTTCTTCCGGCGCGGCCGAAACCACGTAGAAGGCAAACCGGTGGCCTTCGATCTGCTGCAATAATTCAAACAAAAGGCGGATATTCTGTTTCAGACGGATGCGTTTGCCGACTTCCACCAGGTGCTCGCGCCGCACCCGGCGGTACTCCGGATCGTGCAGCAGGAGGTAGGCCAGTTCGCCGCCCTGTTGCACCAGATGGATGTTCGACAGCCCCTGGATTCTTTCGTGGAACCCCGTTACGCCAATCAGTTCGCTGAGCGCTATCCCCGAGTCGTTGAAGCTCAAGGTCTGATCGAAATCGCTCAGCAGAAGGTATTCTTTGGTACGCGGGTCGGTTCCCATATGGATTAGATGCCCGAGGGGAGCAACGGTTACCTGTGGATTTCCTGGCGGGAGGTTCAAACAAACCGGCAAACAATTGATTTTATTGGGCCTAGATGCCCAATGCAAAGGCGATGGTTTTTTCCCATTCGCCCAGTGCGGTCTTGCGGCCTTCGCGGTTCCACCACCAGGAGCCGGCATGAAAATAGCGGTCCGGCGCGGGCACCACATGCATCTCGAGGTGGTAGCCGAGCGCACGTTCGGCAGCACGGAAGCAGCGCGCGGCGCGTGCGGTGTGGAAGTCGCTGGTGACCAGAATCAGGCTGCGCACCTGGCGCCGGCGCAATTCGGGCAGCAGCAGGGAGCACTCCTCGCGGGTGGACATCGCCTGATTGCGCAGGGCGACGAACCACTCCGCCGGGTAACCCTGGCGAACGATGTACGGAATGGCGAGATCGGCTTCATTGGCGCCGTATGCGGCGGGCGCGCCGCTGATGAGCACCACCGGAGCATAGCCCGCGCGCACCAGGCGGGCGGCCGTTTCGAGGCGCATGCCCCATGCGTCGCCGCCCAGCACGAGCACCGCATCGGCTTTCGCCGGTCCGTCGTCCTCAACCAGGGCGCGGCCCAGCGCGCCGAGCCACAGACTACGGGTGAGGTACGCCGCGATCGCAACGAGGAGCAACGCCACGCCGAGCCGCAGGGCAACCATCCGGCGGCGGGCCATCGGCTACTTTTCGTCCGCGGAATTCTTCTGATCCAGATTGCCGACGGTCTTCAGCCGCTGGTAGAGGCGTTCGACCTCAGCCTCGTCCTCGGCGCGCAGGATGCGATAGCGCGGCGGCAACGCCCGGGTCGATTCGGCCACCGGCGCCAGCACCTCGCCCCAATACTGCCGGTAGGGCACGCCGTCGATCAGAGCGTCGCGGGAGGAGCGGCGCAAGTGGCGCAGCAGGGCGTTGCAGGCATCCAGATCGCCCGGGTACAGCAGCACCCGGCGCGAATCGTCGAACAGTGTAATGCGCACCACCAGCGGCGAAACCCACCCGGTCCGGTCCAAGCGCCGAATATCCATCCACGGAATCACACGGCGGCCGATCGACAGGTAGCCTTCGTGGACTTCAATGGGCGGCCGGAAAGCCAACACCGAGAGCAGACTCGCGGTCAGAACGAACAGGACGGCGGGAAGGAAGGCCAGAACGATGCCGGGCCAGGAAGTGGGGGCCCAAGCCAGTGCCCGCCACGTGGAAAAGCCCGCCAGCGCAAGCGCGGCTATTGCAAACCAAAGATAATGGCGCGCTGGCAGGTAGCGAGTCATCGGCGAAACCCCGTTCTACCTTTAGACTACTCCCGAGCACCGCACGCGTCAATGCGCGCGATCCCGATCCCGCGCCAGGTGTATTCCACGCCGCTCCAAATCGTGAACAGGGCCGAGATCCGAATCAGCGCAAGCACCGGAATCCACGGATTCGAATGGCCTAACATGCCGGCGGTGAGCGCAGCGATAGCGGTCACGATCTGCACGAAGGTGGAGGCTTTGCCCCAGACGCTGGGCGGGAATTTGCGGCGGGGTGTGAAACGGAGGAGAATCGCCGCCGCCAGCAGGAGGTAGACGTCGCGTCCGAGGACGACGACGACGAACCACCACGGAACCATGCCCGCGCCGGCCATGGCCAGAAACATGGCGTTCAACAGGCATTTGTCGGCGATTGGGTCGAGGTAGGCGCCGAAGGGAGTTTCCTGGCCGAAGCGGCGGGCGGCGGCGCCATCGAGCACGTCCGTCGCGGCGGCAAGAGCGAACAAAGCCAGCGCCAGCCCGTGCCGGCCGGACCACATCGCGGCCACGATTGGCGGCGCCAGCAGCAAGCGCAAAGCAGTTAAGCCATTGGCGGCGTTGATCCAGCGCGGCATCTTCCCTCAAGTGTAGCGCCGGGTGTTGAATGGGCAGGCGGGTTCATCGGTCTCCCGACGCTGCGGAAGATTCTGCGCAAGAGCTGGGCGACTGCCGAGTGGGGGATCTCCGAGACCATCGCAAATTCCTTTCTTCCGGCTTACACCCGCTGGCTGCAAGCAGCATCGTCTAATATTTTCCTGCTATTCCCCGCCTCCCATGGTTGCCTGTAGAATCACTATCCATGAAGAACCGATTTGCAATCGTGGCTGCTCTCGCCATCGTCGCGAGCGCGCCGGGCTTTGCGGCCGAGCAGAAGACGATTACCGGGTGGGTGCTGGACTCCGCGTGCGCTTTCACAAAAGGACTGAAGAAGCCGATCAGCGCTGAGTGCGCGATAGCGTGCGCCAAGAACGGATCGCCGCTTGTCATCTTGCAAGACGACGGCTCCATTTACTGGCCGATCGCGGAAACGATGCCGGCGGAAGGTCAGAATAAACGGCTCATGCCGTTTGCCGGCAAACGTGTTAGGGCGACGGGCAAGACCTATGTGCGCGGCGGCTCAACGCTATCGTGATCGACAACATCGTCGAAGCAACTGGCCAGTAACGGCGGCATAGGGCCCGGCCGGGCAGACCAATACGCTACTGAGTCTGCCCACCAGGGGGGACATTCGCTGTATGACTTAACTCTGTAGTCACCCGACCGGGGGAATCGTCTCAAAACTTGTGACTTCCCGAGCGCCGGCGGAAGGATTGCAGCGGTAGATCCGGGGCGTAACCTGGAATCGCCGCTGGTAGGAGCGTGCCAGACTCGCCGAGAAAGCTTCCACCGCGGCAGGGCGCAGCATGGTGACGGTGCAACCGCCGAAGCCGCCGCCGGTCATGCGCGAGCCGTAAACGCCATCGATCAAGAGCGCGTGGTCCACCAGGAAGTCGAGCTCGTCGCAGCTTACCTCGTAATCGTATTGCAGGCTGCGGTGCGAGGCCACCAGCAGTTTTCCCATGGCATCGAGATCGCCACGGGCGCTGGCCGCGACGAAAAACTCCACCCGCTCGTCCTCGCTCACCACGTGACGCGCGCGCCGCGCCACCACGGGCGGCAGCAGGTGGGCCACCGATTCGAACTGATCCTCGGAAGCCACGTCGCGCAGGCTGCTGACGGAGGGAAACTTCTGCTGGATGGCGGCAACCGCGGCGGCGCACTCGGCCACGCGGTCTTTGTAAGCCGAGCCCGCCAATGCGTGCTTGACCATGGTGTTGACGGCCACGAACGTTACGCCGTCCGGCAGTTCCACCAGTTGGTGATCGAGGCTGCGGCAATCGATTTTGACGGCCGAGTGTTCGCGCCCGAAAACCGATATGTACTGATCCATGATGCCGCAGGGTATGCCCACGAATTCGCGCTCGGACCGCTGGCAGAGCTTGGCCAGCTCGATCGGCGCCACCTCGCGGCCGCCCAGGAAAGCCAGCGCCGAGGAAACTTCGAGCGCCGCCGAGGAGCTGAGCCCGGAACCTTCCGGCACCGTGCTGTGGATCAGAATGTTGGCGGGTTGAACGGTGAAGCCCAATTTCGCCACTTGGCGCGCGACGCCGATGGGGTAATCGGTCCAGTGATGGCTGGGGGCAAGCTCGGCCAGGCGCCCCACGTCGAACTCGCGCGTTTCCTGGCGCTCGATGGAGTGCAGGCGCAGCTTGCCATCGGCGGCCGGCGCAGTGGCGACGAAAGTGGCCAGGTCGAGCGCCACCGGCAGCACGAATCCGAGGTTGTAGTCGGTATGCTCGCCGATCAGGTTGACGCGCCCCGGCGCGCGAAACACGCGCACCCCGTCAGCCGAGCCGTATATGCGGCGGAAAGCCCCGATCATCGGCTCTTGCCCGCGGCCAGGCGGGCCATCAGCAGCAGAAACAAGCCGAAAATCAGCATGGCGATGCCGCTGTAGAGGTTGACATTGACGTCGGTGAGCGCGGCGCGCGCATCCGGCGTAATCAGGCCCATGCCGACCAGAATGACGCCCAAGAGAGTGAAGAACCAGCCCGAAGGCACGCGTAAGTCCATATTAGGCAAACCAAATGTTCAGAATGACGGCCAAAACCAAAACGAAGACCGCCAACACGACAGGACGCTCGTACCACTTGGCGTTCTCGTCGCGGCGAATCTTCGTCAGACCATAAACCAGCCCTTCCAACTCGCTTTCCTTGCGCGGCGCGGTAAACGTGGTTACCACGACGGTGACCAGAAAACAACTGGTGAATGCAACAATCGCGATCCAGAAATTCTGCGCCATCGTCGACCGGAATTCGTACAAGTGACCGAACACGCCGCCCTTGCCCTCGGCCACCGTGAAGCACCAGATCAGCACGGCGCCAAAGGTCCCGGTAACCAGCCCGGAAAACGCTCCGTTAGCCGTGGTGCGCTTCCAGAACATGCCCAGCAGGAAAGTGGCGAACAGTGGAGCGTTGACCACGCCGAAGACGAACTGCAGGATGTCCATGATGTTGTTGTAATACCCTGCCAGGTACGCGGCGCCGATGGAAAGCGCCACGCCGATGATAGTGGTCATTTTGCCCACGGCGAGGTAGTGACTGTCAGGCGCGCCCTTGCGGATGTAGCTTTGGTAAATATCGTAAGTAAAAACCGTGTTGAACGCGGTGACGTTGCCGGCCATGCCGGACATGAACGATGCCATCAGGCCCGTCAAGCCGACGCCGAGTATGCCGGCGGGATAGAACTTGGCCATCAGCGTGGTGAGCACCTGGTCATAATCCTTGACCATGACACCAGCCGCGCCAAGCTTCATGGGCAACTCGTAGAGGTGCGCCCCGCCGGGTCCGGCTATCTTCGCCAACGCCACGGCGGCGATGCCGGGCAGGATGACGACGAACGGCAGAAACATTTTGGGAATCGCGCCGATCAGCGGCGTTCGCCTGGCCGCCGACATGGAATCGGCCGCCATGGCGCGCTGCACCACCAGGAAGTTCGTACACCAATAACCGAACGACAGCACGAAGCCGAGTCCCGCCACCACGCCGAAGATCTCCACCCCCATCGGGTTATCGCTGGCGTTGCCGATATACTTCCACGAGTGCGTCATAGCCGGAGTCTCGCTCAGCCGCGACACGATGCCATGCCATCCGCCCGCCTTAGCGCACGACAGGATCGCCAGCGGCGCGAAGCCGGCCACGATCAGGAAGAATTGCAGCACCTCGTTGTAAATGGCGCTGGTCAGGCCCCCCAGATAGGTGTATGCCAGCACGATCACCGCCGTCGCCAGCACCGACGCCGTGAAGTTCCAGCCGAGCACCAGGTGCAGCAGGAGCCCCAGGGCATACATGGAAATGCCCGAGGAGAAGATGGTCATCACGGCGAACATGAAGGCGTTGAAGCCGCGCGTCTTCTCGTCGAACCGCATCTTCAGAAATTCCGGCACCGACCGCGCCTTGCTGCCGTAGTAGAACGGCATCATGAAGAGGCCCATGAAGACCATCGCGGGGATCGCGCCGATCCAATAGAAATGCGCGGTCATGATGCCATACTTGGCGCCCGAGGCCGCCATGCCGATCAACTCCTGGGCGCCCAGGTTGGCGGCAATGAAAGCCAGACTCGTGATCCAGACCGGAACGGCGCGGCCGGAAGTAAGAAAGTCGCCACTGGTGGAAACCCTCTTGCGGAGCATCCATCCGATGCCCAACACCATCGCAAAGTACGTGGCCAGAATGACGTAGTCAACCGGAGCGAGCTTCAAGGCTTTATTCTCCGAAAGTCAGATTTTGAGAATCTAGAGTCTATCACATGGCGGGCCGGGGAGCGCCGGGCGAGCGAGGTACATGGCGCACGCATGAGCGCGTGCGCCACGTCCGAATGGCACGGTTGTTTCTTGACGAGCCCTAGGTTTTCTTCTTGGCCGCCGGGTGATGCACCGGGGGCGGCGTGCAGGGGGTCGTCTTCAAGCCGTCGATCTTGGCTTTTTCGACATCCATCGTCAGCAGGAACGGGTCTTTAGTGAAGGCGGACGGCACGCCTTCGGTCCAGGTCAGTTCCAGGTTCTCGTCCGGCTTACCGGTGAGCGGCGCATCCAGTTTCAGGGCGATTTCGGCAATGAAGGGCGGCTTGGCGTCCGGCAGCGGCAAAGCCACCAGCAATTCCTTGGACCGGCAGGCCGGCTTGGCTTCCACCAGCGTGCCTTTCAGCTTCGGCACGGCAGTATCTTTGAGCTGCGTATCGAAGTACGACTGGCCATTGGTGTCCGCAAGCTGCCCCTTGATGCTCATCCAGAGGGCCAACTCGGGATACTTCGCGGCAAACTCCTTCTGCTTGGCAACGTAGACCTCGCTGGCGCTGGGGATGTGGAAATCCGCCGGCGGGGCGGGCGCGGCGAGCGCCTGCTGTTTGAGCTGATCCAAGCCGTCGTCGGCGCCGTGGTATTTCACGTAGACGTTCTTGAGATAGGCTTCCACCTGGGTGCGCACTTTGGGATCGGCGAAATCACTCTTGGCCGGATCGATGGCGACGGCGCGCGCGATCTCATACAGGCCTTGCGAAATCTTGTTCGGATCGGTGGCCTGTTGGGCAAGCTCGCTGCCGCCCAACTCGTATGCCACCTGGGAGCTGTCGGGATACTGCGTCTGGGCGGTCTTGAACGCCGCCTCCGCCGCGGCCCAGTCCTTCTTCTGCTTGGCATCCGCGCCGGGCTTCATCGCCATGTAGAACAACGCAGCCTTGGCGGCGGCTTGCAACTGTGCCCGCGCGGTTGCCCAGTCAGCGTCGCTGGCGCCCGCCGGTTTGGTGTTGTAATCCATCAACTGCTGTGCCGCTTTGGTCGCGATGGCTAACTGGTCGGCCGTCGGATTGGGCACCTGGGCGATCACCGTGGCCGCAGTGTACAGGACCTTGACCTGGTCCGCGGGCCCGGTCTTGGGATCGTTCAGCACCTTTGTCAGGTCCCTCGCCATCAGCAGGCCGGCTTCGTCCAGAGCTTTGCCGGGCTGCCCGCTGCCAGCATAGGCCTGGATGTAGAAGACGGAGCGGTCGTCCTTATAGTCCGAAGCCGGGTATTTCTGCTTCCAGGTGTCCAGATCGGTAATCGCTTTGGCGAGGTTCCTGGTCTGGATGTCCTTGATGACCTCGTTGTAGATGTCGAACTCGCCCTGATCCTTTACGGTCTTTTGGGCGGGGGCATTGGGCGCCGGCGCGGCCGCCTGGGCGCGGGCAGGCCTGGCGAAACCGCCTGCCAGAGCGGCCAACAGCGCTACTGCCGCCAGACCGCCGCGAATCTTAGATGAGAGATGATGCACGTGCTCCTCCTGAATGGTTTCCCATTGGGTCTTGAATAATGAACCGCCGAACGCTGCTCGCAACCTTGGTACCCGATCCGCGGCCCCGCGACGGAGCCTAAGCCACACCGGAGCCTTACCCCGACCGAACGCCACAAGACATTCGACTCCGTTCCGGACCGCCAGGTTCCGAACACAAATCATAGCAAATCAACGCTATCCTGGAGTTCGCCCGCGCATGCATTCTCTCGATCTGGCGGTCATTCTCGCTTATCTGGCCGGCATCACCTGGTTTGGCGCGCACTTCCGCACCGGCGAGAAGGGTCTGCGCCAGTATTTTCTGGGAGGCCGCGAGGCCCCGTGGTGGGCCATCGCGCTTTCCATCGTTTCCGCCGAAACCAGCACGCTGACGATTGTCGGCACGCCGGCCCTGGCGTTCGCCGGCAACATGGCATTCCTGCAACTGGTGCTGGGCTACCTGCTGGCGCGGATCCTGATCTGCGCGCTTTTTCTGCCCCACTATTTCCGCGGCGAGATGTTCACCGCGTATGAACTGATGCGCCGGCGGTTCGGCGAGCGCGTACGCAAGCTGACGGCAGCCATCTTCCTGGTGACGCGCGCGCTGGCCGAGGGCGTGCGCGTGTTCGCCGTCTCGCTGGTGATTTCCATCGTGCTCGGCACCGGTGAAATGGCTTCCATCGTTCTCATCGCCGGGCTGACGCTGTTCTACACGATCCAGGGCGGCATGACTGCGGTGATCTGGACCGACGTGGTGCAGATGTGCCTTTATGTACTCGGCGCCGTGCTCAGCTTGGGTGTGATCCTGGGAAAGATCCCCGGCGGCTGGACGCACGCGGTGGCCGTGGCGGGAGCGGCTCACAAGTTCGCGATCTTCGATTTTCACTTCACTCCCACGATCGAATTCTTTGCCCGCAAATACACGTTCTGGGCCGGCATCGCGGGCGGCTGCTTCCTGACCACCGCCAGCCACGGCACCGATCAGCTCATGGTGCAACGGCTGCTTAGCGCGCGCGACCAGCGGGACAGCCGCAAGGCGTTGCTGGCGAGTTGGGTGCTGGTGGCGTTCCAGTTCACGCTGTTTCTGCTGATCGGCATCCTGCTGTGGGTCTATTACGGCGGCCTGGGCCGGACGGCGCCGGCGGCCGATCGCATCTATCCCCAATTCATCTGGGATCGTTTGCCGCCCGGGTTGGCTGGTCTCGCGATCGCGGCCATCCTGGCGGCGGCGATGGCCAACCTGAGCGCGGCGCTGAATGCGCTCTCGTCGACCGTGGTGGTGGATTTTCTGGGCGGCGAAAGCTCGGCCGGGGAACGCGGGGCGGTGCGCCGGGCGCGCCTGGCGACCGTTGGGTGGGCGGCTGTGCTGGTCGGGATCGCGTACGCGGCGCGGCATTCGCACTCGGTGCTCGAGGCCGGGCTGACCATCGCCTCGATTCCTTCGGGCGCTTTGCTGGGCGTCTTCCTGTTGGGCGTGCTAACGCGGCGGCCGGGCGAATGGGCCGCTCTGGCCGGCGTGGTGGCCGGCCTCACGGTGGCGCTGGTGGTGTACTTCGAAACGCCGGTCGCGTATACCTGGTATGTCATGATTGGAGCCACGGTTACTTTCGGGTGCGGCCTGGCGGCGTCCTGGCTGGGACGCGCGCTGGCGAGGATGCGATGACGCGATGAAATCCGCTGTTCCGATCGAACTAAAACGCGACTTGGGCGCATGGGCCGCGGCATCCATCGTAATCGGCACGGTGATCGGCAGCGGCATTTTTCTGGTCCCCCATGACATGATCCTCCGCGTGGGCAAGCCCGGCTGGGTTTTCGTGGTGTGGATCTTCGGCGGCCTGCTGACGCTGGCGGGCGCGCTGAGCTATGCCGAGCTGGCGGCGGCGATTCCCGAAGCCGGCGGCGAGTATGCTTATTTGCGGGAAGCTTACGGTCCGCTGTGGGGATTTCTATATAGCTGGACGCAGATGTGGGTGGCCAAGAGCGGTTCCATCGCAACCCTGGCCACCGGTTTCTTCTATTACCTCGCCAATTTCTTTCCGTCGCTGGACAACGTGTTTTACCGGCTGCCGCTGCCGCTGGGCCAACACGGAGCGCCGCTCGATCTGCATTGGGGCCAGTTGCTGGCGATCGGGTTGATTGCGGCTCTGGCGTGGTTGAATTATTTCGGAGTCAAGCTGGGCGGCGACGTGCAGGTGGCGGTGACCGCGGTCAAAGTGGCGTTGATCGCGGGCATCATCGTGGCCGGGCTGGGCTTCGGCAGCCCGCACACGGCCGCGACCGCTTCGGCCGTGCCGCTGACCGCGGCGGGTTTCTTCGCGGCGCTGGTGGCGGCGCTGTGGGCTTATGACGGGTGGAACAACGTGGCCATGGTGGCCTCGGAGGTGCGCGACCCGCAGCGCAACCTGCCGCGCGCGCTGATCGGCGGCACGCTGGCCGTCATCGCCATTTACCTGCTTGCCAACGCCGCCTATTTTCGCGTGCTTTCTCCCGCGGAGGTGGGGGCGAGCCCGCGCGTAGCGGGAGAGATGATGCGCCGCATGTTGGGCGCCGCCGGCGCCGGCGGAGTTTCGATTGCCGCCATGATCAGCATCTTCGCCGCCCTCAACGGCTCCATCCTCAGCGGCGCCCGCGTGCCTTACGCCGCCGCACGCCAGGGCTACTTCTTTCGCGCCATCGCACGCGTGGATGAAAAGCACCGCACGCCGGGCGTCTCCATTCTCGCGCTCAGCGCGTGGTCGGCTTTGCTGGTGCTCTCCGGCAGCTACCGCCAGTTGTTTACCTACGTAATTTTCGCAAGCTGGATTCTCTACGGCATGGCGACTGCCGCGGTGATTGTTTTGCGAATAAAGAGGCCCGATTTAAATCGCCCTTATCGCACCCTTGGCTATCCGGTGGTGCCGATTTTATTTGTTTTGGTGGCTGGCGTATTCATTATTTCCACGCTGTGGGATTCGCCCAGGGAATCGATTATGGGAATTGCCCTGATCCTGCTGGGACTGCCGTTCTATGCTTACTGGAGCCACAGGCGCAAAGTAAGCGGGATCGAAGGTACTGCTTCCGATGATATGCAGCCGCCATTGTAAATCACTAGCATCAGTGCTGCATTAATCCTGGAATTAGTGGATACCCCAATGAAAATCGGGGTGTATACTAAGGGTAATCGAAGGAATGTTCCGATATTTCGACCGTGCGGGATAAGGGTCCCGCTCTCGGAGGGGGGTAGTAAATGGACGTTGCAAAGATCCTTGAAGAACTGAAAGCGGAGCGCCTGCGGCTCCAATCCGCCATCGAAAGCCTGGAAAGGCTCGCGCTTGGCAGAGTCCGCCGGCGGGGAAGGCCTCCAAGCTGGATGACGGAGGCCAAGCGGCGAGGGCGCCCGCCAGGAAGCAAGAACAAGACTCACAACGCCGCTACGGCGCGTACCAGCACTGCGGCCGCGTAAGCTTGCCACCCGCCTAAAGACGCCGCAGGGCGAATGCGTACGCGCCGATCGCCACCGCTTCGCTGGTACCCAGCCGGGAGATGCCGATGGCGGTGCGCGCCTGGGAATCGTAAACTACCGTGCGCGCCGATCCGGGGACGCGGATCTGGCGCGTCTCGCCACTCAGAAACCGCTCGCGCTGCGGCGGATCCTCGATATTGAATGCGCGAGCAACCAAACGGCGTTGCCCGGAATCGTAAACGCCGTTGACCGCGTCTACCAGCGCCGGCAGGAACAACGGATGAGCGCCGGAAATGCCGCCGCCGACCACGCCCAGGCCGTCGATCAGCGTCAGCGCCTGCGCCATGGCATCGCCGGCGACTTCCCCGAGCCGCCGGAAAGCTTCGATGGCTGCCGCACGATTCCCTGGCGCGAGCCCCATCCCGATATCGAAGATGGCCTTCGGCTCGGGCGCCTGATCGAACGGGATTCCCGCGCACTGAGCGTACACGCCGCGCACCGCGCGGATGCAAGCGCCTTCTTCGGCGTTGATGCCGGGGGCTAGCTTGTTGCGCAGCAGCCAGGCCTCGCCGGCGATGGAGTTGTCGCCGATGAACAGCTCTCCGTCGCGGGCGATGCCGCCGCCAAGGCCGGTGCCCAACGTGACGCCGAAGAGATTGCGGTAGCGCTTGGGACTGCCGGCCTGTTCGAGCAGGCCATTGACATAGGGCAGATAGCCGGCGATGGCTTCCCCGTAAACGAACAGATCGCCGTCGTTGTTGATATACGCCGGGATGCCGAACTTCGCTTCCAGCATGGGCCCGAGCGCCACCCCGCCGCGGAAGGCGGGCAGGTTGCCGAGGTCGCCGATGATGCCGCGAGGGTAATCGGCGGGACCGGGAAAGGCAAAACTGATGGCCACCGGAGGCTCCGGCACGGACTGAGCAACCTGTTCGAAGCCGCGCACGATGTTTCCCAGGCAACGGTCCAGGTGGTCCGCTTCAGTGGGCAGATGGAAGGGGTCGATGAGCGGGCGGTTGCCGCGCACGGCGGAGAATTTCAGACTGGTGCCGCCCGCATCGAGCGTCATCACGATGCGCGAGTCGGTCGCAAAAGGGATCGGCATGCTTATTGTTCCTCGAGTGGCTCTCTCCGAATGGAATTTGCCGGCCGCAACAGACCGCGCCCGGATTACTGAGGCGGCGACAGGCAAACCTCATTCTGGCGCTTCGCCCTCGCGAGCGCAAGCGCAGCGGAACGGCTTGGCTGGCAAGGGGGGCGGCGAGTGTGCGAGGAATTTCACGGTTGAATTAGAAGCAGCGGAATTTCGCGAAAGTGAACGTCCAAGGTGAGGAGTTGAAGACCGTGCTCCAACGCGACGGCTGCGATCCAGACGTCATTGCGCGGAATGGGGCGGCCCTTCTTTCGCAAGTACACGTCCACCTCCGCATACCGCAGCGCGGTCTCTCCGGTCACGTCCACAACCCGAACCGATGGCTTACTCAGAAACTGCGCCAACTGTGCTGTGTTCTCCGCCCAACGATTTCCGGCCCGGAAACCGCTGTACAGCTCACCCAAAACAATGGCGGAAACAGCCACGGTTTCCGATCGCCGCAGCACTTCGAGAATAGGTTGGTGTCCCCGCTGCAACGCCGAGTAGGCCGACGTATCGAGCAGGACATTCACCCGGCCGACTCCCAGTCCGCGGGATCGACTTGCCGCATCTCCGCCAAGGCCGCGTCGAACGCATCGGCCTCCGCACTCGACCATGCTCCGCAGAATTCCTCAAAATCGGAGTTCCTAACGGGTTTGCGCAGTTGCGCCTCCAGCAATCGAAGAGTGGCCTTATTGAGGCTGATTCCTTCGCGATGGCTGGTTTCAAGAATCGCCTTTTCGACTTCCTTGGGCAGGTTCCTGAGAGAGATCGTCATAAAGGCAGTGTAGCATAATACTGATGCGTACTGCATCATAATCTGATGCATCATCGGCGAGACGCCATTAATTTTGCTCGATTGCTTTCGGTTATTCGAAGTGCAGCGCCTCCATGGGATCGATGCGCGTGGCGCGGCGGGCCGGAAGGTAGTTCGCGACGAGCGCGACCGTGAGGAGCAACGCGGCTACTCCACCCATCACGAGAGGGTCCAGCGGCGCTACGCCGTAGAGCAGCGCGCGCAGACCGGATGCCAGCGCAGCGGCGCCCGCCATTCCGGCCACCAGACCAATCAGCGCGGTCCGGATGCCGCGCCGGATTACCAGCGACTTGAGTTGTCCAGGCGTAGAGCCAAGCGCCATGCGAAGTCCGAACTCGCGGGTCCGCTGGGCGACGCCATAGGCAACCACGCCGTGAATCCCGAGCGCGGCCAACAGCATCGAAATGCCGGCGAAAATCGCCAGCAGGATGGTCGAGATGCGAGGCGCGGTATCGGCCAGCGATATGTAGTCGTCCATGCTGCGGATCTGAAAAACCGGCTGGCCCGGGTCGACCGACCACACGGCCTGCTTCACGGCTTTGACCATGGTTGGCGTCTCGACCGTGGTGCGCACCGCCAGCGCCATCGCCTGGTCCGGCATCTGCTCATACGGCGCGTAAATGGTGGGCTCGGGCTGCTTTTCCAAGCCATAATGATGCACCTGGCCCACGATACCGACCACCTCCCGGAATTCACCCCACAACCCGCCCAGACGCTGGCCGATCGGATTCTGGTTGGGCCAATACTGGCGCGCCAGCGTCTCGTCGATCAGAATCACCGGCGGAGCCTGGTGGCCATCGCGATCGGAGAATAGCCGCCCCTGGAGCAATGGGATTCCCATGGCGGCCAGGTAGCCGGGGCTGATACGCCGAAAATCCGCCACCAGGGTTTGCCCGGGCGGCAGCGGGCGCTTCTCGATCGTAAAGTACTCCCGGTCGTTCTGCTGACCGAGCGGCAGCACATTGGTGAGGCCGGCGGATTGAATACCGGGGATCTGGTCCACCCGGTCGATTACGTGCCGGTAAAAGTCGGCCTGTTCGCGACCGCTCTTGTAGAGATTGTCGGTGGGCAGGCGCATGCGAAACGTCAGGACATGATCGGGCCGTATGCCCGGATTCACGTGTTGCAGATTCACGAAGCTCTTCATGGCGAGACCGGCGCCGATCAGCAGCATGGTGGCGAGAGCGACCTCCCCGGCCACGAGGAGGCCCCACACTCCTGTCCGGCCGGGCGACGGGGAAGATGTGCGGCCGCCTGCCTTCAACGCGTCGTTCACGTCGGCATGGGCGACATACAGTGCGGGAATCAGTCCGAAAATCAGCGCGGCCCCGATTGAGATCAGCATCGCGAAGGCGAGCGCGCGGCCATCCACACCAATCGCCGGGCGCACGATCTCGGCTCCGGCCTCCGCCATCGGCAGCGTGCCGGGCAGGACAGCGCTCAGGAGGTCGACACCCCAGACAGCCAGGAAGAGTCCGAGCGCGCCCCCCAGCAGACTCAGCAGCAGGCTTTCGCTCAGCACCTGGGCGATCAGACGGCCGCGGCGCGCGCCCAAGGCCGCGCGAATTCCCATCTCCTTGCGCCGGCCGGTGACGCGCGCGAGCAGGAGACTCGCCACGTTCACGCAGGCCAGCAGCAGAAGAAGCCCGACGGCTCCCAAAAGCAACAGGAACGCGGGCCGGATGTATTCGAAGAGCGCCTGTTTCATCCCAACCACGGACACATCCCAGCCGGCCAGGCGGGGCGTTTGCGCATCGATGCGGCGCGCGATGGCGCTCAATTCGGCCTGCGCCTGAGCGAAAGAGAGGTTCGGCTTCAGGCGGGCGATGACGCCGAAGTCATGATCGGCGCGCGGCTTGGCGCGCAGTTGCGCGACCGGCCACGGCACGTAGATGTCGCTCGGCAGCGGATGCCAGAAATTCGGAGCCAGCACGCCGATCACGGTGTACGGCTCGCTATTCAAGGAAAACTTTCTGCCGATGACGTGCGGGTCCGCTCCGAAGCGGCTTTTCCAAAACCCATTCGTGAGCACCGCGACCGGGTACCGCGCCTGACCCGCGCCCTCCTCCGCCGTAAAGCCGCGCCCGAGCACGGTTCGAGCGCCGAGCATCGACAGGAAATTCGTGGTCACGCGCAGACCCACCACCTGCTCGGGCTCGCCCTCACCGGTCAGGGTGCCCGTGCCGACTTCGAACAGCGTCATGTCCTCGAAGGATTGGCTCTGCTCCTTCCAGTCGAGGAAATTCGGCGCGGACGGCCCTTCGCGCTGGATACCGTCCTTCAAATCCGTCTCCCAGATGAACGCGAGGCGATCGGCGCCGGGATACGGCAACGGTCGGAGCAGCACCGAATTGATGACGCTAAAGATAGCGGTGTTGGCTCCGATGCCGAGCGCCAGGACCAGCACGGCCACGATGGCGAAGCCGGGCGCCTTGCGCAGGGTACGCGAAGAGTAGCGCAGATCCCTCAGGAGAGTGAGCATCGCTGGTGACGGTGCAAGCCAGGGACCGTTCCAGGGAACCGGGTAAGTGCCTGAGATTATTGACCGCCCTAGGGATCGTCACGCGGCGTGAGTGTCCGTTTTTGGGAACCCTGCTTCGCGGCGATGGGGCGATGGGGGGGACGCTCCGCGAGTCCGCGGCTGATACAATCTCCGCTATGAGCATCGAGTGGGTGCGGCGCTACTGCCTGTCACTGGGTGGGGTGACGGAGGTGGTGCAGTTCGAGGAGCACCTGGCCTTTCAGGTGGCGGGCAAAACATTCGCGGTGGTTCACCTGGAACCGGGGATGGGCAACTTCCTCACGGTCAAAGCCACTCCGGAGGAGTACGCGGAGCTGATCGAGCTGCCGGGCGTGGCGCCGGCGCCGTACGCGGCGCGCAACCACTGGGCGGCCATCGAGACGGAAGATGCGCTGCCGGCGCGGGAGGTGAAGCGTCTGATTGGCAGATCTTACGCCATCATCTTCGCCACGCTACCGAAAAAGACGCAGGCGAAGCTGGCCGGCGCCCACCAGCGCGAGCGCTAGCACCGCGTCCACGGCGTAGCGCAGCGCTGCGGTGGGATGAAGCCAGCGCACCATCGCCGGATCGGCCAGCGCCATTTCGCCGGCCACAATCGCCAGTATGGCGGCGCCCAGGTAGACCAGCAGCGGAAAGCGGTCGATCAACTTCACCAGCAGTTTGCTGGCGAACACGACGAAGGGAATGCTGAGGCAGAGTCCGAAGACGAGCAGCGCCAGGTTGCCTCGGGAGGCGCCGGCGATAGCCAGGATGTTATCGACCGACATGCTGAGATCGGCCAGCGTCACGTACCAGACGGCCTGCCATAAGCGGGGGGCGGCGGGCACGCGATCGGGCGGGTCACTGGCGTGGCCGAGCACGCGCCACGCGATCCATAGCACGAACAGGCCCCCGGCCAGTTGCAGGTATTCGAAGCGCAGCAGGCGCGCCGCCAGCACGGTGAGCGCAATGCGCAGCACCACCGCCAAGGCCAAGCCGAGACCGACGCCCCAGCGGCGGTCGCGCGGCGCCAGCGAACGCACGGCCAGGGCGATGACCAGCGCATTGTCGCCGGCCAGCAGCAGGTTGATTACGACGATGGACAGGCCGCCGAGCAGAAAGTGGACGGGAAGCATCTCACTCTTGGGCCGGCGCGGGCGGGCGCAAGCGCCGCGTGCGTGCGAAATAGCGCCGGGCCGCGGCGGCGTCGCGGAGGATGCGCGCTTTCAGCGCCTCCGGGTTGGAGAACTTGCGCTCCTCGCGCGCGCGCCAAAGGAACTCGACGGAAATGCGCCGCGGAGCTTCGCCCGCTGGCGGATCGAGCAGGAAAGTCTCGATCGTCAATTGCGTGCTGTCGCCGAAGGTGGGCCGGTAGCCGACGTTGGTGATGGAGTTCCAGGCGCGCGGGGCGTCCAGATCGTGCGTGCGGGTGACGTAGACGCCGGTCTTGGGGATCAGTTCGGCGCTAGTCGAGAGATTCAACGTGGGCACCGTCTGGCGGGAGCCGATGCCCCGGCCGGCGACGACTTCGCCTTCGAGCGAATAGGGCCGCTCCAGCCAGCGCGCGGCCAGCGCCACCCGGCCCGATTCGAGCAGGGCGCGAATCGCGCTGCTGCTCACCGCACGGCCGCGGCGGGTGACGGCGGGCACGATTTCGGTTTCAAATCCCAATTGGCTGCCCAGCGCGCGCAACGTCTCGACGTTGCCGGCGTGGTCATGACCGAAGCGGAAATTGTCCCCCACCAGAACGGCGCGCGCGCCCAGGCGGCCGGCCACGATCTGGCGCGCAAATTGTTCCGGCGTTAGGCGGGCGACGTCCGTGGTGAAGGGCAGAATCAACACTTGTTCGATGCCTTCGGCCGCCATCAGCGCGGCGCGGCGCGCGGGCGAAGTCATCAGCCGCGGCGCGCGCTGCGGCGCCACCACGCGCGCCGGATGAGGATCGAACATCAGCGCGGAAGGCTTCCAGCCGCGCGCGGCGGCGATCTGTTTCAAGCGCCGCAGAATGCTCCGGTGGCCGGTGTGGACGCCGTCGAAGTTGCCGATGGTGAGCGCGCTGGGGCCGAAATCGGCGGGCACTTCCTCGAGGCTGCGATAAATCTTCATGGCGCGCCGCCCTCGACCAGGATTTCCATGCCGTCATAGGCCAGCCGGATGTGCGGCGGCAGCATGCTTTCGGCGCGCTCATGCGCCAGGTCATGGCAGATATGGGTGAAGAAAGCGCGGCGCGGCGCGAGCCGTGCCACGGTCTCCAGCGACTGCGCCACGGTCGAGTGGGTGGGATGCGGCTTGTAGCGGAGCGCGTCCAGAAACAGCACGTCCAGGCCGCGCAGCAGATCGAAGGACGATTCGGGAATGCCGCTGTGATCGGTAAGATAGGCCGCGGCGCCGAAGCGAAAGCCATAAATCGTCCGGCTGCCGTGCAGGATCGGAACCGGCAGAAACGGCAAGCCAAACAAATCGAGAGGGCTGCCGTCGATCGGCCGCGGATCGACCTTGGCTACCCACGATTCCTGTTCCTCGTCGCCGAACATGTATTCAAACACGCGCTGAATGGACGCCATGGTGTCGGGAGCGGCGTAGATCGGGAGCCGCCCCTTCTGCCGGAGATTGAAGGGCCGCACGTCGTCCAGGCCCATGATGTGATCGAAGTGGGCGTGCGTGTAGAGGACCGCGTCCACGCGCTCGAGGCGGGCGCGGAGGGCCTGGGCGCGAAAATCGGGACTGGTGTCGACCACCACGCGGCGGTCCCGATAGCTCACCAGCACGGAAGGGCGCAGCCGGTTGTCGCGTGGATCGGCGGAGGTGCAGACCGCGCAATGGCAGCCGAGCGTGGGGACGCCCACGCTGGTGCCCGAGCCCAGCACGGTGATTTTCAGCGGCTCCGCCATTCAAGCTTTCGCCTGGGCGGCCGCTTTGGCTACCTCCTCGGATACCTGCACGAAACGGAAGCGCAGCTCGGTGAGGGAGTTCTCGAGCAGCCGTTGCTCCTCCAGGCTCAGGTTGCCCTTGGTCTTTTCGAGCAGAACGCCCAGCATATCGATGGTGTGGCGGGCCAGTTCGAGCTCCGGCTTGGGATGTTCCTCCTCGCCGTAAGGCATCAGCCCGAGCTGCATTTCCGCCTGCGCGCGCAGGGAAAACACGAGAAAGGAAAAAGAGGCGGGCGGCAGCGGGATACGAACATCCTCCTGCGGCGGCGCGTTGTTTTCGGCTTCGCTCATCAAATGTATTTTACCTTGGGGCCGAGCGACTTACTCGTAGCGCAAAGCCACCGTCGGGTCGATGCCGATGGCGCGGCGGGCGGGGATGTAGATGGCCAGCGCGGCGGCGGCGGCGAGGACCAGCGGGATGCCCAGGAAGGTGATTGCGTCGCTAGCGGGCACGCCAAAAATCAGCAGCGCCAGCAGGCGCGCCATGAAGTAAGCCGCGATCAGTCCTACGGCCATGCCGCCGACAACGGTGAGCATGCCGCGGCGGAAGACCATACCGAGAACGTTCGGCCGCGACGCGCCCAGAGCCACACGCACGCCGATATCGTGAGTCTGCTGCGAGACCAAATAGCTCATGACGCCATAGACGCCGACGGAGGAGAGAATCAGGGCGACCAGGCCGTAGAATCCCATGATGACGGCCACGTAGATCAACCCGAGCGTCTGATGCTTGGCCAGGTCATCGAAGGGAAGCACTTCGGCGATGGGCTCCTCGGGATCCACCGAATGGATGGCCTTGACCACCGCGGACGCGAAAAGATTGGGATCGCCGGCGGTGCGAACGCCGAAATCCGTGTGCACCTGCGGGAATTGTTCGAGCGGAACATAGATCACCGGCTGCGGGCCGCGTTCGAACGGATTCTGCGGCACGTCGGCGGCTATGCCGACGATGGTGATCCACTCGCCGCCGCCGGTCGCCGAATCGAACCGGAAGCGCTTGCCGAGGGGCGCAGGCTCGCCCGGCCACCAGCGCCGGACGGTGTGTTCGCTGATCACCGCTACATGCAGGTTGCCGGGCCCGTCGGCCGGGCTGAGAAAGCGGCCCTGGCGAAGCGGAACGTGCATGATGGAGAAAAAGTTCGGGGTCACCACCTGAAACATCGCTCCGGGATGGTTGCCGGGCTCGGGGGCGCGATTCTCGATGCTGAACCCGCGGCCAGTGGCGTGGCCGCTATACGGCATGGATTTCACCGCGAAAGCGGCGCGGACGCCGGGAACGGCGCTGGCGCGCTCGATCACCTGCCGGTAAAATGCGAGCCGCTGGCTGTCCTTCGGATAGCGGTTTTCGGTGATCGACAACCGCATGGTGAGCAGGGTTTCCGGTTCGTAGCACTGGCTGCTGTTGATGAGGGCGCCGGTGCCGCGGATCATCAGGCTGGCGCCGACCAGCAGGACCACGGAGAGCGCGATCTCGGCGGCCACCAGGAAGCCGCGCAAGCGGGCGCGTCCGCGGCCGGACGACGCGCTGCGGCCGCCTTCCTTCAGAGCTTCGTGAAGATTGGACCGGGTGCCCTGCCAGGCGGGCACCAGGCCGGCGAGAAGGCCGCTGGCCACGGCGGCGAGCAGGGTGAAGAGCAGGGTGCGCTGATCCATTTTGATGTCGTACCAGCCGGGGATGTATTGCGCGATGTGGGCCGGCATTCCGGCGAGGATGGCCTGAATGTCCCAACTGGCGATCAGCAAACCGAGGGCAGCGCCCACCAGCGAAAGCGTGAGGCTCTCGGTAAGGTACTGAGCCATCAGCCGCCAGCGCCCGGCCCCCAGCGCGGCGCGCACGGCAACCTCGCGCGAGCGGCCGAGCGCGCGCGCAAATTGCAGGTTGGCGACATTCGAGCAGGCGATCAGCAGCACGAACAGCACGGAGACGAACATCATCAGCGAGTATTGATGGGTGTAAGTGCCGATCAGGTAATCGTGGGCGCCCATCGAAAAGAAGCGGCGCCCCTTATTCGTCTCGGGATATTCGAGCGCCAGCCGCGACGCGATGGTCTCCATTTCCGCTTCGGCCTGGCCCACGGTCCGGCCTGGTTTCAACAAGCCCATCACGGCGAGGAAATGGTCGGCGCGCGCGTTGCGATCGGCGGCCGTTAGCTTGAGCGGCGTCCACAACTCGGAGGCCATGGGGAACACGAACTTTTTCGGCATCACGCCGATCACGCGATAGTCTTCGTCGTCGATGCGGATATCGCAGCCGACGATGGAGGGATCGGCGGCGAAGCGGCGGCGCCACAGCGCGTCGCTCAAAACCGCCACGCGCTCGTGCCCGGATTGGTCCTCCTCGGGCGCGAACGTGCGGCCCAGCGCCGGCTGGGCGCCTAGCAGCGCGAAGAAATTGGGCGTCACCAGATAGCGGGTGGCTCGCTCCGGGGCGGCGCCGTTGCCGGCCAGGTTGCTCAGAGCGTCATCCCAAGCGGCGACGCTCTGGAAGACGGACTGCTGCCGCTGGATGTCCCCCAAGTCGGCCGGACTCATCCATTCCCATTCGTTCGGATTGCTGGGAATCCGCTCCAATACCATCGCCAGCCGGCTCAGGTTCGGCACCGGCAGGGGTTTCCAAAGCATGGCATCGCAGACGCTGAAATTGGCCGTGGTGGCGCCGATCCCCAGCGCCAGGGTGGCGATGGCGGTGAGCGTGAAACCGGGCGATTTGCGCAGCGTGCGCACGCCGTAGCGGATGTCCTGCCAGAGTTGCATAGGCGTTGGTTATGATGCAACTGCGTCGCCACCGGCAAGTCGATGAAAACTAAAGGAAGAGATGCGGCCGACTGTCCGCTTATGGGATGTGGCGTGTTTCTATTCGTGCTTTTCGAGCAGTAGATTCATGGTGCCGATGGCCAACTGCATGCGCACGCGGATCTGGACCGGCAGCTTGCGCCGATCGTCGGTCAGCCAGATGTAGAGGTGAGCGGGACGCCGGTAAAGGACGTTGTTGAACAGGTAGGCTTCATAGCGGATGGTGTGGAACACGCCTTCGGGAGTCTTGACGTCCTCGCGCTGCTGCGCCTCCACTTTCGCCATCACGCTTTTCTTGCCATCGCTCACGGCCACGTTCGCGCTGTGGCCGGGTTCCAGGTTCAAGGTTCGCAGAAAATACAAGCCGCCGGCCACATCGTGAACGCAGGGAGGGATTTCGATGTCCTGGGCCACCAGCACGGCGTTCTTGGCGCGGTCGCGCTCCAGGTAGCTGGCTTTGCGACCATCGTAAGTGACGCGCGTCTCGCGCTGCCGGCTGCCTTCCTGCGTAGTCAGCAGGGTGGATTCGGCGCAGCCGTCCTGGTTGAGATTCGCCTGGTAAGCGTCTTCCACCCGGAACAATTTGGAGACCAGGCCAATCGATTCCACTTTGAGGTTGACTTGCGAGGAGGCGCGCGCCTGCTGCCACTCGATCCGCACCTTGCCGGCGGTGATGAGACGCCATTCGATGCTGTAGTTGAGCACCTCGTGCGCGGGCAGAGCCGCGTTTTGCGCCAAGGCAAACGGAGCCATACCCAGCACAGGCAGCCAGAGCCGCGCAAGCATGTAGTGACAAGTTTCGCAGATACGCCGCCGGAGATGCAATGGGGAGGGAGGTGGGACGGACGATCGGTTTTTGTCGTCTGTCAGCGCCTGGTGCCCTGGCGAAGCGTGACAGGCCACGAAAGGCGATGGCCTGTCCCACCTGTGCTGAGGAGCGCCACTACCGCACGCCGGTTTCGACGGGGAGGGAGGTGGGACGGACGATCGGTTTTTGTCGTCTGTCAGCGCCTGGTGCCCTGACGAAGCGTGACAGGCCACGAAAGGCGATGGTCTGTCCTACCTGACTACCGCACGCCGGTTTCGACGGGTTGCGGCGCGGGTTGCTTGTGCTTGCACTCGGCGTTGGGGCATTGCCAGACAGTCCCGGCTTTCAGCCATTTTTCGATCATGTACGGGCTGCCGCACTCGGGGCACTTTTCCGGCACCGGCTTGCCCCATGCGACGAAATTGCACTCGGGCCAGCGGTTGCAACCGTAAAATGTCTTGCCGCGCTTAGAACGCCGCTCGACCACTTCGCCCTCGTTGCACTCCGGACACTTCACGCCGATGGTCTTCTGCTTGACGTACTTGCAGGTGGGGTAATTACTGCACGCGGTGAACTCGCCAAAGCGGCCGGTCTTGAGCACCAGGTGGTTGCCGCACTGCGGGCAGGTCTCGTCCAGCTTCTGGTCGGGCTTCTTTTGCTGGCCGCCAATCTGCTTGGTGGTTTTGCAATCCGGGTAACCGGTGCAGGCCAGGAAAGTGCCGAAGCGCCCCTTCTTTAATACCATCGGCCGGCCGCAGTTTTCGCAATACTCTTCGTCGCCCTGTTCGGAAAGATCGGCCTTATCGACGTCCGGCAGATCCACCGTCAGCTCGCGCGTGTACGTGCATTCCGGGTAGCCGGTGCAGGCGATGAAGCTGCCGTGCTTACCCCACTTGATTACCAGCGGCTTGCCGCACTTCGGGCAGATCTCGTCGGTGGGCTTTTCCATCCGCTTGATGTTGGTCATGTGCTCTTCGGCGTGCTTCAGGTCCTTGTCGAAGCGCTCATAGAATTCCTGCATGGCGACGCGCCAGTCGATCTTGCCTTCCTCGATCTCGTCGAGCTCCTCTTCCATGCGCGCCGTGTAAGTCACGTCGAAGATATCGTCGAAGCTCTCCAGCAGCAGATCGGTCACCACCATGCCCAGTTCGGTGGGAGTGAAGCGCCCGCCGTCCTTCTTGACGTACTCCCGCTCCTGAATGGTGGAGATGATCGAAGCGTAGGTGGAAGGCCGTCCGACCCCGTCGGATTCCAGGCGCTTCACCAGCGTGGCTTCGTTGTAGCGGGGCGGCGGCTCGGTGAAGTGCTGCTCGGGCCGGATCGCCTTGAAGCGCAGGCGTTCGCCTTCGGTCACCAGCGGCAGGTGATGCTTCAACTCCTCGTCTTCCTCGTCGAGCTGGTCCTTGCCTTCCTTGTAGACCTTGAGGAAGCCCTCGAACTTCAGCACCGAGCCGGTGGCGCGAAAGAGATAATCGTCGCCGTTCTTGCCTTTGGCGCCGACGTCGATGGTGGTCTGATCGTAGAGCGCCGGCATCATCTGGCTGGCTACGAAGCGGTTCCAGATCAGCCGGTAGACCTTTCTTTCGTCTTCCTGCAAATACTTGTCGACTACATCCGGCGCGTAAGCCATGGAGGTGGGACGAACCGCCTCGTGGGCGTCCTGCGCGCCCTTCTTGGATTTGTAAAAGTTCGCCGAATCCGGCAGGAACTCGCGGCCGTAGCGTTCGCCGATGAAATCGCGCACGTCGCGGATGGCGTCGTCGGAAACGCGCGTGGAATCCGTGCGCATGTAGGTGATGAGGCCGACGGTATCCTTGCCGACTTCCACGCCTTCGTACAACCGCTGCGCCAGCATCATGGTGCGCTTCACGCTGAAGCGCAGCTTGCGCGACGATTCCTGCTGCAAGGTGGAAGTGATGAACGGCGCCACCGGGAAACGCCGCTTCTCGCGCGTCGAAACCGACTGAACCGTGTATGCGGCGCCTTCGAGCGCCGACACCACACCGCCGGCGGCTTCGGTCGAGCCGATCTCGGCGGTCTCGCCGTTGATGCGCGCCAGGCGCGCGGTCAGCGCCGGCGGCTTCTTCGCCGCCAGGTCCGCATCGATGGTCCAATATTCCTTGGCAATGAAGGCGCGGATCTCGCGCTCGCGCTCCACGATCACCCGCAGCGCAACCGTCTGCACGCGCCCGGCGGAGAGACCGCGCCGCACCTTGTCCCACAGCAGCGGCGAAATCTTGTAGCCCACCAGCCGGTCGAGCACGCGGCGCGCCTGCTGCGCATCCACCAGGTTCACGTCCACTTGGCCCGGCTTTTCGAACGCCTTGGCGACCGCCTTCTTGGTGATCTCGTTGAACATCACGCGGTAGATGCGCGGCCCGTTCTTCTTCTCGGAGAGCTCTTCCTGGAGGTGGGAGCAGATGGCTTCGCCTTCGCGGTCCGGGTCGGCCGCCAGATACACATCCTTCACTTTCCGGGCGGCTTGTTTCAGTTCGGCGACGAGCTTCTTCTTGCCTTCGATGACTTCGTAGCGCGGCTCGAAACCGTGCTCCACGTCCACTGCCAGATCCCGCTTGGGTAGGTCCTTAATATGACCGAGCGAAGCTTTGACGATAAAGTCCTTGCCCAGGTATTTGTTGATGGTCTTCGCCTTGGCGGGCGATTCCACGATTACCAGAGCTCTTGCCATATATGCCGTTCTTCAGAAAACAGTCTGTCCCCGCCACCCGAGAAAATGAATTTGCCGGGAACCCAGACTGTGCTACCACACTTTAACAAAGTTTTTGCCGGGAAGTTGCCTGACCAGCCCCATCATCTCCAGTTCGAACAGCGCTGCCAGGAGTTCGGAGGTCGAAGTGTCCTCTACCTTTGTCAACAGATCGTCCAGGTGCGTGGCGGCATCCACCTTGAGGGCTTCGAGCGTGCGGCGGGCAACCGGGCCCAGGTCGGGACCGGGTTCATTCGCATTAGATGCTTCGGGCGCCGCGGCGGTTTCGCCTCCCTCCACCAGGATGCGTTTGCGCCCCCTGTCAATTAGATGCCGGCGGGATTCGGCCGGCAGTTGGGAGACCACGTCGTTCCAATCCTGCACCAGGCGCGCTCCCTGCTTAATCAACAGGTTCGGGCACCAGCTCAACTTCGAAGTGATGTTGCCGGGGACGGCGAAAACCTCGCGGCCCTGGTCCATCGCCAACCGCGCCGTGATGGCCGAGCCGCTATATTGCGCCCCTTCGACCACCAGCACGCCCAGGCTGATCCCGCTGATGATGCGATTGCGGATGGGGAAGTTCTGCGGAAACGCCGTGGTGCCCATGGGGAATTCGGAAACGATCAATCCCTTGCTCGCCAGGTCCGCCATCAGCCCGCGATTCTCCGACGGGTAGACCACGTCCACGCCGCAGCCGAGCACCGCGATGGTGTCGCCGCCCGCTTGCAACGCTCCCTTGTGCGCCGCCGTATCGATGCCGCGCGCCGCGCCACTGGTGATGGCGAGGCCGGCGTGCGCCAGGTCCGAAGAGATCCGCTCGGCCACGGCGATACCGTACGGCGTGGCGCGGCGGGTTCCCACAACGGCGAGCGAAAGCGCGCTCAGCAACTCCACCCGCCCGCGCGCAAAGAGCACAATGGGAGGATCGAAAATCTCGCGCAGAGCCTGCGGATAGCGCGGGTCTCCGATGGTGACGGCCACGGCGCCGGCCGCCGCCATCTTCTCCTGCTCCGCCACGCCGTCTTCAAATGTGCAGCCGCTCGAGATGGACTGCGCCACCGCGCCGCTCACGCCGGCGGCCTCGAGCTCGGTGCGCGAGGCGCGAAAAATGGCCGCGGGCGCGCGGAACCGGTCGAGCAGTTTGCCGGCGCCCCTGGCGCCCAGACCGGGTACCAGTTGCAATGCCAGCCAGTAGAGTTCTTCATCGCGGCTGATTAGGGGAGGTGGCATGGGAGGCCGGGTTTCCGATCACGACGATAACAGCCGTGGAGCAGACCGCGCAAGTAGTCCGGCCCCATCGTGGGGTGTACTCCACGCATCGCCGTAGGTGCCAGGCATGCCCGAGCCGCTTTTGCACCAAGCATGGCGGGCGACCCATGGGCAGCGTCCCCGCATTAGCGCGCATCCCGTCTACACTGGTAGCGAGCCCCCCATGAAACAGGAAGCTCGATTCTTCGACGGCAAAGAGCCGGTGTTGATCTACATCGCCAAGCGGCTCAACGACGCGCTGAAGCTGGAAGGGCTGCTCACCGAAGCCGGCCTGGATTATGGCGTGGAAGCCGACGAATACCGCGGCGGCATCATCTTCGCCACCACGCGCACAGGAGCGTTCTTCTACGTGCTGCCGGAGTCAGAGCCCGCCGCGCTCGAAGTCATGCGCCGCGGCGGCTACAAGCGCCGATCCGCGGTTCCAGCGTCTCCAGCCGCTAATCGCGGAAACGTATGAGGCTTTCCTTTCCGGCTTCTCAGGGCTTTTCGGACGTGAGCGCCTGCCGCGTGGCTTTAAGCGTACTGCTGAGCGATTCTCGAGGTAGGCTGCGAATGATGGGGTTGATCAGCCACCCCAGGCCGAGTGGGACGTCGCGGGACAGGGAGATGGCCTGACACTCCAAATACACGCCGCCATCGCGCTCCTCGAACTTCCAGAGCGTATTCAGGCGCCACATGAAGCCGTGATCGTTGCCTGGCGGCAGCTCACGCTCGTTGGGACCGGGGTCTTCGACCTCGGCGATGCGTGTGGTGAATGACTTGCTGTACCAGCGCTTGGGGTCGAGGCGCACGTAGTGCACGTCGTGTTCGGTATTGAGAACCACGGTCAGTATCTGCTTCTTGACCACGCGCAGGAAGACATGGAAATTGTCGCCATGGCGGCTGAGCAAGCGCGAGTCGATCACCTCGGAACGATAGATGTTCTTGTGGTTGGCGTAGTCTTCGAGCACGCGCAAGGTCTGCGCGAGGGTGGCGCCGGGAACGAAGACGGCGCCGGTCCAATCGTGGATCAGCCCGCCCGGGATTTCGATATCGCCCGATTGGTTGGAGGGATCGGCGAGAATCTTGCCTTCATTCACTGCGCGCTTGCGATTGGCCGACGCATCCACCCAAAGGAACGCGTCTGCGCGCAAGCTGTTATCGAAGCGCGTGACGGCTGCCTGCATGTACTTGTCGAAAGCTTCCACCGTGGGCGGCTTCAGTTGCACCCTGGCCGCGTCCGGCAACCCCGCCAGCATCCACGCCGCGGCAAGAAACAACGAAGTGTTCCGTAACATCGCTCGCCTGCTGATTCGTCTACTCATTCAGCATGGCACGGAACGTTGCGACGGAGAAGGCGCGGTTTCAAGAAGCGTCGCGCGCGCAGGTGAGTTTCCTGGCGCCGATCGAGAAGCGCTGCCTGATATGGCTGGCGCGGCGCACTCCGGCGTGGATCAACTCGGATCACCTGACCGCCTTGGGCCTGATTTCATTGCTCGGCGCGGGGCTCAGCTATTGGTATGCGCACTCGAATCGGCTGGGGCTACTGCTGGCGATCGCTTGCCTGGTGCTGAACTGGCTGGGCGACAGCCTGGACGGAACGCTGGCGCGCGTGCGAAACTGCCAGCGGCCGCGCTACGGATTCTACGTCGACCATATGGTGGATGCACTCGGCACGTTTTTCCTGTTGGGCGGGATGGCTCTTTCGGGCTATATGAGTCCAGTGGTAGCCGGCGGCTTGCTGGTAGTCTACTTCCTGTTATCGATCGAAGTGTATCTGGCGACTTACACTATCGGCACGTTTCATATCTCGTTCTGGAAGTTCAGTCCCACCGAGCTGCGAATTCTGCTGATGATCGGCAACCTGACGCTGCTGTACCGGCCGATGGCGCGGATTGCCGGCCATACCTGGCCGCTGTTCGACTTTGGCGGCACGATCGGGATCTGCGGCATGGCGGCCATGCTGGTGGTAGCGGTTGCGCGGCACACCGCTCATCTGTATCGCGCGGAACCGCTGCCGGGCGAAGCCACGCGCGGCGCGCGGACGCCGGCCGGAGCGGGTGTGCCGTGATCCGCTGGCTGAAGTTCAACGCGGTGGGGGCGATGGGCATTGCGGTGCAGCTTGCCGCGCTGGCCCTGTTCAAGAGCGGCTTGCACATGGACTACCTGCTCGCCACCGCGGCGGCGGTGGAGCTTGCCCTGCTGCACAACTTCATGTGGCATGAGCGCTGGACGTGGCGGGACCGCAGCGCCGGCGGCCGCGCCGGGCGGCTGGTTCGGTTTCACTTGGCCAACGGGCTGCTTTCGATCGCGGTCAACCTGGGGCTGATGCGCATCCTGGTCGGCCGAATGCACTGGCCTTACCTGGCCGCCAACGTGACCGCGATTGCGGCCGGGTCGGTGATCAACTTTTTCCTGGGCGACCTGCTGGTCTTCCGGCGGGGGGACGGACAGGGCGCGGACCGGCCGCGCGAGAGAAAGACGTGCGCCCGCGGGCGGGCGTTGGCAGGCTAAAACCTGCCCCCTTGTGACACAATGGGGGAGAATCGTCCGCAATGGTAACCTCTCATCATGAGAATCTCGCGTGTTGCTCTTCTTCTGGGGTCGGCGGCGGCCTGCCTGGCGCAAAGCCGCGATGCGATGTTTGACAAGCTGGCTGACCGCTATTTCAATGAAGTGGTTTTCCGTTACTCGCCTGATGCGGGCACGCAGGCGGGCTTCCATCAGTACGATGCGCTGCTGGCTTCCGGCGCGCGCAGCGAAATCCAGGCCGAGGTCGCCGCCCTGCACGGGTTCGAAACCGAAGTCGCGGCGTTCGACACGCACGGCCTGTCCGCTTTCGCGGCGGCAGACCACGAATTGCTGCTCAACCAGATCCGCGGCCAGCTTCTCGAACTCGAAGCGATTCGCGGCTGGGAGAAGAACCCGGATGCCTACTCTTCCGGCGCGGCGGGCGTGATCTTCGTCATCATGAGCCGCAATTACGCACCGGCGGCGGAGCGCCTGAAGTCCGTGATCGCGCGCGAGCGGCTGATTCCGCGGCTGTTTCAATCGGCGCGCGAGAACCTCGTCAATCCGCCACGGGTCTACACCGAAGTTGCCCTGGAGCAAGTGCCGGGTATCGTCAGCTTCTTCCAAAATGACGTGCCGGCGGCGTTCAAACAGGTTACCGACCAGGCGCTGATGGGCGAGTTCCATCAGACCAACCAGGCGGTGATCGACGCGCTACAGGCGTATCAGACCTGGTTGAAGAACGACCTACTGCCGCGTTCCACGGGCGATTTCCGGATCGGCGCGGAGAACTATCGCAAGAAGCTGCTGTATGACGAGATGGTGGATACGCCGCTCGACCGGCTGCTCGAGGTCGGCTATGAGAACCTGCGCCACAACCAGGAATGGTTCCGCCGGGTAGCGGCCGAGATCGATCCGAAACGGACGCCGCAACAGATACTCGAGGAACTCGAGAGCGACCACCCGGAGCCCGGCAAACTGCTGGACACTTTCCGCGGCGTGCTGGGCGGCCTGCGCGAGTTCATCGAGCAGCACCACATCATCACCATTCCGTCGCCGGTGCCGCCGATCGTCGAAGAGACGCCGCCATTCATGCGCGCGCTGACCTCGGCATCGATGGACACGCCCGGACCTTACGAAAACGTGGCCAAGGAAGCCTTTTTCAACGTCACGCTGCCGGACGCCGGCTGGCCTGCAAAGGACGTCGAGGAATACATGCAGGGCTTCAACCGGGGCACCATCATCAGCACGGCGGTGCACGAAGTTTTCCCCGGCCACTACATGCAGTTCCTTTGGTTGAAGCAGGTGCCGACCAAGGTGCGCAAGCTATCCGGCTGCGGGTCTAACGCCGAGGGTTGGGCGCATTACACCGAGCAGATGATGCTGGATGAAGGCTACGGCAACGGCGACCGGAAGCTGCGCCTCGGCCAGTTGCAGGACGCGCTGCTGCGCAATGCCCGTTTCATCGTGGGGATCAAGATGCACACCGGCCAGATGACTTTCGACGAGGCGGTGGAGTTCTTTATGAAGGAAGGCTACCAGGTGCGGCCAGTGGCCGAGAAGGAAGCCAAGCGCGGCACCTCCGACCCGACTTACCTGGTCTACACACTCGGAAAATTGCAGATCCTGAAACTGCGCGAGGATTACAAGAAGAAGAAAGGCGCGCAATTCTCGCTACAGGAATTCCACGATTCGTTCATCAAGCAGGGCACGCCGCCGATCAAAATCGTGCGCAAGACGATGCTAGGCGACGATTCGCCGGTGCTGTAGAGGCGGGCTTCGTGGCGCGGGCTGTCAAGCCTGATGTGTCGAGAGTCATCTCGACATTTCTTTGGCCGGGCGCTGCGACGGCGGTCACCAGGTCGGTAGCCGGCGCGCGTCCCGGCCGGAGCCCTTGCGGATCTCTTTCAGGCTCGGGAAATCCGGGATTGCGCCTGCCGCGTTCAGCGCACTCATGGGCCAAGCATCTACGGCATGGGAGACCACGTGCTCGGCGATCCAGCGGCTGAGCGACATCCGCTTCGATCTGGCTGTCTTCCTCGCCAGCTTCTCGGTGTCGTCGGGCAGATAGATTGTTATTCGAGGCATGGTGCCCTATTTCCCGTGGGTAACATGAGGCTTCTGACCAGCTTCGCACATTGGTGCGTTGCTCGGAGTCTTCTTATACTCCTCATCGCTCAGGCCAATGCGCTTGCGGATCGCATATTGAAGCCTGGCGAGTGACGGTGACGTAAAGCCGCCGCATGCCACGCCGTCCCAAAGATCGCCTGTCAGTGGGTCGACCTTGAAGTAACGACTGCCGTATTGGTTGGGCCACATCGCTGAAAACGAATAGAATCCCGGCCAATAGGGGTCGTGAATCTGATCCACCGAACACATGTTCCTGGTACAGCCGACTGACTTCAGATAGACGTACACCAAGTCGCTCGCTTCTTCAAGAGTGACGTTGCGCCGTTTCACGCCGCTGCTCGTTTGGCCGAACGCGGCGCCGGTGAGCACGGCGATCATCAGGGCAAGGATTGGGCGGAGCATTCTGCTCATCCAACCCTATTCTAGCCCTCACGGGCTCAAGCTCACAGGCCGCCGTGGAAGCGGCCGAAGGCGTGGGCAAGCATGAGCGACATGAGCAGGATGCCGGCCCCGAGGACGAGCACGTGACTGGTCTTGCGCAGATCGAAACTGCCGACACGGCAGACGAGCAGGTAGCCGGCGGCCAAGTTGAACAGGCCCCACAGGACATTGACCGTCGAGGAGGACAAGCCTTCACCGGGCGGCGATGCGAAGGGGCTCTGGAAGGCATGCCCCGAGATCCCATTGCCGAGATGGGGCAGAGTGTTGGCGAGGAACGCACCCCCGAAGAAGTACGCGACATAGTGATACCAGCGCATGGTTGCTCCTTTGGCTGCGAAGGTAATGTTAGCAGCAATCGGCGCGATGGAATAGCGGACAGGAAACGAGTAGTGGCTAAGAAAAGCCGAGATGACTCTCGGCTCAGCAGGCTGACAGCCCGCGCCACGGCGGCGGTGCAACTGATTTCGCAGGATTGCCTAATCGCCGAAGCTGCCGACTTCTTCGCGTTCTTCGACGGGCTGCATGGCGGGCTGGATCTCGTCGAGCCGCACCAGATTGGCCGGAGCGGGCGCTTCCTTCAGCACGTGCTCGCGGTATAGCTTGGCCATGCGGGCGTTTTCCTGCTGCTCGCGGAGCTTGGCGTCGCGGGCGCGGATCTTTTCTTCGCCGGCGGTTTTGGCGATGCCCAGGCGGTCCAGGTCGTGCTGGATTTCGTTGGTGATGATGTCTTCGCGTAGCACCAGCGAATGGTCCACGTTCTTCAGCGGCACCCGCTTGCCGCCGGCGAAGATCTCGTGCTTGCCGTGCTCCTCGTACCACTTGGTGAGCGTGGCCGTCATGTGCATCTTTTCGATGATGTTGCGCCAGCCGACGCCGGTATTGTAAGCGCAGAAGGAGATCTCGCCTTCCTGCGTGGCGTAAGGGATGATGCACTGCTCGGTGCGGCGGAAATCGTAATTGAACAGATCCTGGAACCACATGCCGGCGATGAACAGGAAGTTCCAGCGGTCGCGGCGGCGCTTCTCGATATCGCTCATGGTGCGGTCCTTGCCCACCTTGCCGTAGTTCTTGCCGGTAGCGCCGAAAGTCTTGTCCAGCTTGGCGAACAGATCGCTCAGCTTGAAATGGGTCGGCGACTGGAACGGATCGTAGTTGCGCGTGGCGGCCAGCGCCATGCCGATAATCGAAAGCCACTTGCCGCGGGCCGCGTCGTTGACGCGCGCCACATCCTTAGCCAGTTGATCGGCGTTCCAGAATGCGGTCACGGGAACGCGCTCCTTGGTTTCCTTATCCACCATCACGGCCATACCGGTGCCGCAATTGGGATGGCAGCCGCAGCTCAACTGACCCCAGTCGGATTGCGGGCCATGCACCAAGTCGCTCCAATCGGAGAAGGTCGAGATGAAGGAAATCGGGAACCAGTCGCGCGCTGGCTCACCGAGGCCCATCTGGTTCTTCACGTCGTGCGCCAGGTGGGAGAGCGTGTAACGCTGCGCCTCGCGGCGCTCGTCGGTCACCGCCTCGTCGCGGCCGGTGAAGGAGACCGGCTGGAAGGAAAGGAATGGAATCTTTTTCGGATTATCGAGGGCGAACTGAACGATCCGTCCCACCTGCTCATTGTTGATGCCGTTGATGATGGTGATGACGGGAATGATATCGACGCCGTTGGAGTGCAGATTCTCGATCGCGCGCAGTTTCACGTCGAAAAGGTTGCCCACCTTGCGGTGCTGATTGGCGGCATTGCCGATGCCGTCGAATTGCAGGTAGGCGTAGCGCAGTCCGGCTTCGGCCGCCTGGCGGCAGAATTCCGGGCTCTTGGCAAACTCGATGCCGTTGGTGGCCGCCTGCACCGAGGTGTAACCCACCTCGCGGGCGTAGCGCACCGCGTCCAGGAAGTAAGGCGAAATGGTCGGCTCGCCGCCCGAGAACTGCACCGACATCTGGCGCTTCGGCTTGATGGTGACGGCGTTATCGAGCAGGGTTTTGATGTCTTCCCAGCTCAGCTCGTGGACGAACCCGACCTGGTTGGCGTCCATAAAACATGGATCGCACATCATGTTGCAGCGGTTGGTCAGGTCGATGGTCAACACGGAGCCGCGGCCATGCGTAATCGTGCTGGTGCCGTGCTTGTGCAGCGTGGCATCGTTGTGGGCGCGGATGTCGCGGCCGGGAAAGACCTGCTCGATGTGCCGGTAGAAGTCGGTATCGATCGCCATCACATCCTCGAAATGGCCGTGGATGGGGCAATCCTTCAGCATCAGGATTTTGCCGTCGCGCTCGACGATTGTCGCCTTGATCTCGCCGGGGCGCTGGTCGTAGAGGACTTCGAGCGGCGTCTCGCCGTCCAGAATGCGCTGGCGGATTTCCGGCACGCAGCGCGGGCACAGCGAGTCGGTTTCGCGCGGCCAGCCCAGCGGCGGCTTGGCCTTTTCCCAGCTCTTGAGGAGCGGCTTGTCCGACCACTTCGGCGTGAAGCCCGGATTCTGGTGGATCTGATTCAGCTTGTCGAAGACCACCCAGGCCGCATTGGCGGCTACCGTCAGGACTTTTTCGGCATACTTTACCGGCTTGTGCATCTTGCCCTCACTCCTCTGATGGCGCTGGCGCTTCTATGGTTTCAATGCCCCCGGCGCCAGATCCGTGTGCTTGTGCCCAGTATAGGCAAAGCCGGGGCGCGCGACTACGGGTTGGCATTAAAACGTTGAAATTATTGGTTGTACGGCGCAGAACGGGGTTGAATGGGGCGATAGCGGCTGGCTCCGAAGGCCGGGCCTAGCCATATGAAAGGGAATGGCTTACAGCAATCAGGACGCGCGCTTCACGACCAGGTCGGCGCCGAAGCTGCCGTCTTCGGTGCCGAACTGGAAATGAATCTCGTCCTCGGTTACCTTACCCTTGAAAACCAGCTTATAGGTGGTGCCCTCGTAGTCGGTGGCGACCCAGAATGTAAGGGTGTCGCCATCGAGCTTGCCCTCTTTGATGTCGGTGGGAGAAGTGGGCAGGCCGTCCATCGTCCCGGTTACTCCGGTGTCCTTGACAGTCAGGTGCAGCACCACCGGCACACTGTTGCCGTCAAAATCGAACGCCCCTTTCCAGTCGCCACTAATGCTGGCGGGCCAGGCCAGCGCAGCCAGGAAAAGGCACAGAGCAGTCACGATGAGCGCGCGTTTCATACGAAATTCTCTCCAGGTGGATATTGTAGCAGCGGCGCCGGCGCCGCGGGCGTCACTTTTTCGATTGGGCAGCCTTCTGGGTTTCGACGAATGCCGCCACGTTGGTCTTGTCGATCAAAGTCACGCCGGTGTCGACGAACGTCGGCAAGGGCGAGAACGAATCGCGCGAGAAATCGCCCACCAGCGAGGCCGGCGGGTGGTGGTGCAAATCATCCAGCATCTTGATGCTCAGGAAGGCCATGGTGAAGGGCTTCTGCCCCAGCGTGGCGGTGATCACGCCGTTCCGGATGCCCTCGATGGTGCGCTGGTCGGCGTCCATGCCCATCACCAGCTTGCCGGTCACGTTCTTGCGGGTGAGCACGTCAGCCACTTCCGGCGCGGCGATCGAGACCAGGCAGACAAACGCGTCCACCGGTTCCTTCTTTTCGACAGCCTGCATCGTGCGGTCGAAGATCACGCCGGGGTCGCCCTTGGCGTCGACGACTTCCGCGATATGGATGCCCGGATGCTCCGCAAAAATGTCGCGGTAACCTTGCAGCCTCTCCTTCAGATTGGGCTGTTCGGGGAAAGTGAAGATGAGCACGTTGCCCTTGCCGTCCAGACGGTTGGCGACCAGCCGTCCTCCCATCAGCCCGGCCTTGTAGTTGTCGGTGCCGACGAAAAAGAGGCGCTTGCTGTTGGGAGCGTCCGAATCCATGGTGATGACCGGAATCCCCTGTGCGATGGCGGCGTCGATGTCGTCTTTGAGCGACGACGGGTCGCCCGCGGAAACCACGATTCCGGACGGCTTCTTGGCCAACACAACGCGGAATATGTCGTGCTCGCCCTTAGGGTCATAGGTGTCGGGTCCGATCGTTTCGGCGACGACTCCTAGTTGTTTGGCCGCCTGGGTCACGCCCGAGGCCGCCTCCTGCCAGTACTCCATCTTGGTGGTGGCGCTGACCAGGTAATACTTCTCGTCGGCGCTGTGATAAGACCCGCCGCAACCTGCTAAAGACGCCAGCGCTGCCGCCGGCAGGAACCACATCCAACGTGACACGGTTGCCTCCTGAATGGCGAGTATAACTTGCGGCTCGCCCGGAGAAAAGAGGCAGGTGCGAGGAATTAGGTCACGACGGCCTGAACATCGCCGGCTGCGAGCGCCTGTCCGGGCGTGGCATAGATCGATCGCACGTACGCCAGGGCGACGGCGCTGCCCTGCGCCGGCGAGTAGATCGAAGAGGTGATCTCACCGGCCTCCGCGCCATCCGCGGTGAGCTTGGCACCCGCGGGCGCGGCGGAATCGAGGCGGAGCTGAACCAGCTTGCGATTGACGTGGCCCTGCGCGCGGATGCGCTCCACGATCTCCTGGCCCAGGTAGCAGCCCTTGCTGAAACTCACGGCGTGCATCTGCCCGGTTTCCTGCGGCAGAGAAGTTTCGCGGATGTCTTCGCCGTAGCGTGGGCGGCCGTTCTCCAGGCGCACCAGGCGGGCGTCTTCTTCCGATGCCGGTTGAGCGCCGGCTTCGGCCAGCCGGCGGCTGATTCCATCCGCGGCGCCAGCGGCGGCATAGATACGAAAGCCAGGCTGGCCGGTCAGGCTGATGCGCGCGATTGTGGCTTCTCCGGCTTCCCTCCAGGGCAGATGCTGGTAATCGGCACCGGGCGCTGCGGCGCCGGACTTCTCCAGCACTAGCGCCGATTCGGGACCTTCCAGCGCGATGGCGCAGGTGGCTTCCGTCACGTCCTCGAGTTCCACCTGGTCGGCGACGATGTAGCGCCGGATGTGCTGCACGATCTTCTCCCGCAGCTCGGGTTCGGTGTCGAGGGAAATCTGGTTGTCGCAGGCCAGCAGCGTCAGATCCGCCTGGATGCGCCCTTGCGGGCTAAGCAGAAACGCATAGCAGCCGGAGCCGGCGCTGAGTTTCTTGACTTCGTTCGAGGTCAGGTTGTGCAGCAGCCGTGCGCGGTCGCGTCCGCGGACCGCAATTCTCCCGCGCGCGCTCACATTCATCCACGCGGCGCCGTGCCGCAGCGCTTCGTAACCTGTGCTCATCATTTAAGACCCGTTCTATAACTGCCACGCCGGCCGCTCCCTGTGGTCGCGGCTCCGATGCGCCCGAATTCTATCGGAGCCGCGACCGTCAGGGAGCGGTTGCTGGCCACTGAGTTTCTTATCTCATCTAGAAGATGCGGCGCAGGTAGGCTGCGATGCCGATCACGATCAGCGAAGAAATCGCTCCGCCCGCCATCAGGCGGACGCGCCGCGGGTGGTGCGGCTGCGTAATCAAGACCGCGACGGCGAGGACGTGCGCCACCAGCAGCAGCTTCACGCTCAACACGATGTGGTATCGCAGCGTGTGTCCCGGGTTACTCAGCAGATTATACAGCCCGGAGATCGCCAGGAACGCAATCGACAGCATCACCAGCGGGCGGAAAGCCGCCGCCGTCCGTTCGGCCAGCGCCTCGCGCGCTTCCGGGGAGAGCGCAGCGGCCGCGCCGGCCGCGATCCAGCCGTAAATCATCCCGCCGCTCAGGCATGCCACCGAAGCGATGTGCAGCCAGCGCATCAGCACGCTCAGTCCTTCACCCATAGCATGAGTATACAATCGTCATGTATGATTCACGAGATCCTGCCGGTGGGGATGCTGCAATGCAACTGCTCGATCTTCGGCGACGAACAAACCCGCGAGGCCATCGTGATCGATCCTGGCGACGATGTCAGCCAGATCCTCGAGTTGCTCGCTCAGCATGGGCTGAAAGTGAAAGCCATCGTAATCACCCACGCACACATCGATCACATCGGCGGCGCCCAGGAACTGAAGCGGATCACGCAGGCGCCGGTTTATATGAACCTCAACGATGCCGGCCTGCAGGCGATGCTGGCTACGCAGGCGGCGTGGCTGGGTGTGCCGACGCCGGAGAGCGTGAAAATCGACGCGCCCCTGAACGATGGCGCGACTCTGCAGCTCGGCCAGGCCGAGTTTCATGTGCTGCACACGCCCGGCCACACGCAGGGCAGTACCAGTCTTTGGATTCCCTCGGAGCGAAAACTGGTGGCGGGCGACACGCTTTTCCTGGGCAGCATCGGACGCACCGACCTGCCGGGCGGCGACGGCCGCCAGATCCTGCGCTCGATTCACCAGAAGCTGCTGCCGCTGCCCGAGGAAACCACCGTCATTCCCGGCCATGGCGGCATCACCACCATCGGCCAGGAAAAGGAGTTCAACGTTTTCCTGCAGGCGTAGGGTGCATGGTGGGGCAGACCCAGCGGTCAGTGGCCGACGCCTTCGCCGGCCTTGGTCGTCGGTGTAGATGCCCGGGGATGTTGGGGCAGCCGGTGCTCTGTTGCGAAACCGCCGCGGCTTCCGTAACGACTAGGCCCGCTGACGCGCGTTGCGAACGGAGGACCCGAACCTTTTCCGCCGAGCCGGCCGATCCAATGACACGACACCCGCGCAGTCTCGCCAGTTAGCCCCGGGATTAATATGAACGGATATCCTCGGCAGCGAACCCCGCGAACTCGCCGCCACCGTTCGCACTCACCCCTTCGGCTATCCTGCATCCACAAGCTCACGGCTGGCGGGCCTGGAGTCCGCGCCAACTCGCGGCGGATTACTGCGAGACCGGAATCATGGCGCCGGCGGGCGAACCAAAACCTCCGTAGGAGGCGAACACCTGGTTGTCTCCGTTCGCCGCCAACGGCGGCACCACCACGTTGAGCTGATACAGGCCCGGGCCGATCAGTGTCGCGTACTTTACTGTCGCCGATAGCTCGCCGATCTGGACGATGGGCCAGGGCGTGGGCAGGACGCCGGTCTGCACCGCGGAGCCAGCCGTCAGCGGCGAGGCGGAAAGGCCGAGCCCGTCGCAGAATAACAGGATGGTTTCGCCGGGCGCGGCCGGAGTGAAGGTGGCGCCGGGCAGCGACAGGGAGGCCGGCCCGAGCAGACTGTAATCGGCGTGCTCAGCGGCAACGTGGATGCCATCGTAGAATCGCAGAAAGCCGGGCGAGACCGTCTGCAGGTTCGCGGTGAACGCGGCGCTGGTCGAGGTCCCGTTGTTCACGGTTACCGCGACGGGGCCGGTCGTGGAATCGAGCGGCGTGAGGACATTCAACTGGGAGCCGCTTACATAGGATATGTACGCCGGCTTGCCGTTCACGGTGACGGTGACGCCGTCCAACACGGTTGGCATCTGGCCGGAGGCGAAAGACGGCGCACTGCTCCAGGTGAGGCCAGCCTGGCCGAGGCTGGCCGGCGCCAGATCGATGCCATAAATCGAGATCCAGGTATTCTGGGCGATACCGATCCCTCCGCCGGAGACGGCGATGCCGGTGATGATTGGGTATTCGGGGGTTTGATTGAGAAAAACATCGGCGCCGCCGCTGGGCAACTGCACCAGCACGGATTGGAGAAGCTGGGAGAAGTTGGAGCTGAGTGAGACGTTCAGGTTCAGTGGCTGGAATGGCAACGAGGCAGTGACGATGTCGGGGCGGCCGTCGCCATTGAAATCCGCCGTGGTGACGTCGGTGGGAACGGCCGATGTGGATGTCGGCAGGACGATGGGGCTGCCGAACGTCCCGTCGCCATTGTTGGGCCGGATCTGGACGGCGCCGCTAGGGGCCGTGCCGGCAGCGGAGAAGGAGATGGTGGCCTCGACCAGGTCGAGCCTGCCCGTTTCCAGAACGCCGGCCAGCGTGGCATCGGAAACGTAGTTGGGCTCGGCTGTGTCGAAACCGATCGTGAAATTGCCTTTGCCGTCGCCAAGAAGCACCGTTACGCCGGCGTTGTCCACGCTGGCGCCGGTGCCCGTCAGGTTGAGGTAGAGACAGGAGCCGGCAACTACGATGTCGAGCTTGCCGTCGCCGTTGACATCGGCGGCCAGCAGGACGGTCCCCGACGTCGCCGGTAGCGCGGTGAGCACTGGCGTCTGAAATGTTCCGTCGCCGTTGCCCGGCGCGACTTCGAGCCACGGACTGCCAGTGTTATCGTACGCGGCGGCTGCCAGGTCGGTTTTGCCATCGCCGTTGAAATCGCCCGCCACGACCGATAGCGGCATGATGCCCGTGAAGGGGAGACTGGAAGGAGCCTGAAATGTGCCGTCGCCCTTGCCCAACAGGAGATACCAGGCGACCTCGGACGCGCCAAATGCGGACTCGCCGAGTGCGGGGATGACGAGGTCGAGCTTGCCGTCGCCGTTGAAATCCGCGATAGCCGGATGGACTTGGCCAATCATCAGATTGCCGATCCAGGCGCCGAGTGGCAAAGTGGTGGAGATCGGGGTGCCGAAGGTTCCGTGTCCGGCATTCGGCAGAATCAGCAGTTGGCCCATGGCACAAACTACCAGCAGATCGGGTTGCGCGGCGCCGGTGAACTTTGCGCTGGCGATGTACGCAGCGGAGCATCCGTCGGGCAGAGTGACAGTGGCGGCCGGTGAAAACGTGCCGTTGCCGCTACCCACGTAGACCGAGACCGTCGCCGAAGCGGCGTTGGCGATGGCGATATCCTGGAACCCATCGCCATTGAAGTCGCCTGCGGCAATTCCCAGCGGGGCTTGTTGCGCCGGAAGCGCCAACGGCGCCGCGAAGCTGGGAGTCACCGCGGATGCCGCCTGGGAAAACAGCAGGCAGAGAAACAGCGCTACGGTGCCTGGAGCGGCAAGAGCCCGCCAAACCATGAGGGAACCGGCTCGTGTACAACTCCGCGTAATCGTCATTATCGCCGTGGCCTTTCGGGACCGCGTCAGGGGGTCCGCCGGATGCGTCGCGCCCTCGATCTACGGCGCCGGGGATGAGGGACAGGCCAGCGGCCGCCGAAACTCTGTGGAGGACCGAAGATGATTATACCCCCAATATGTGGCGCGATTTGGCAATAGCACGACGGCCCGCACAGAATCGGCGTCCGTAGCTTACCTCGGCATGGCCTGGACATCAAGGGAGGTGCGGCGTGCCGCACTTGCGCGATCGACTTTGGGAATCGCAGGGGCATGAATATTGATTGAAACCTTCGCCGCCGCTTTCTGGTAAAAGGGGTGGAGGTCTGCGATGGAGCTTCTCGTACAGTTCGTCCGGGGCGACCTGGACGCCTTCGAGAGCATCTTCCGCGAGTACCAGAACGAAGTCTACGGCTGGATTGTGCGAATCGTGCGCGATCCGGCGGCGGCGGAAGACCTTACCATCGAGACCTTCTGGCGGATCTACCGGGCGCGCGCCCGGTTCGATGCCACGCGCGAGCTGGGGCTGTGGGCGCGGCGGATTGCGACCTACCTCGCCTACAACCACTTGAAGGCGGCCCGGCCGGAGACCGCACTGTTGGGCGACGTCCCGCAGCCGTGTGCCACCGACGAAGGCGTGTGGGTCGCGATCCAACGCTTATCGAACATTTGCATCTACGTTCTCGACCCGGACGCAGCCTGCGATTTCTAAATGGACAAGCTCGGCTTCGACGTTCACACGGACGCGACCATGGATGGCGGGTTTGGTTGGCTGACGGTCAACCCCAAGGGCCAGCCCGATTTGGAAATCGCGCTTATGCCCAGCGGGTCCGGACCGATGATGGAGCAGGAAACTTCCAACATGCTGCGCACGCTGATCGGCAAAGGAGGCCCGGTGCGACGCTAGGGCGGTTTCTTCGTGCCTGTCACCAGCTTCTCCAAGTCCAACAAATGCAGTGGCTTAAAGGCTCTTTTCGACCACCGGCAGGCGTCTGAGAATTCGACTCCCACGAAGAATCCGATCTCCCGGTAATCGCAATAGCGCACATGGCCAACGAAGCTCTGTTTGGGGCAATCCCAGTGAACCTCGGTGCCTAGGGGAACTTCGTTTTCCAGTTGCAGGCAGGCGCCGGAGGGCGAGATATCCTCAAGCAGCGCCAAAGCCCTCTGTGGTTGTTTTTTTTCGTCCTCCCAATGCACTTCCACCATATCCGCGCACATCATCCGAGGTTCCCTGCGATGATCCTGCATACGCTCTCTTATCGGCGGTTAAAGCAGTTCACTTTACAGTCGGCACCATTCGCTCTCGAGCGACCGGGGCGATTATATTAACTTTAGTTCGCATTGGCCGCGTTTCAGCCCCATGATAGAGTCGGGCTCGGGAGGCTTTTGTGAGTCTTCGAGATTTCCTGGTCAAGCAGCTAATTGACGTCATTCAGTGGACCGAAGCCGATGACGACGTTCTGGCTTACCGCTATCCCATGCAGGACATGGAAATACAGAACGGCGGACAGCTCACGGTTCGCGATTCGCAGATGGCCCTCTTCGTCAATGAGGGGCGCATCGCCGATGTCTTCCATCCCGGCTTGTACACCCTCACCACGCGCAACCTGCCGTTGTTGACGGATTTGATGAACTGGGACAAGGGCTTCGAATCGCCGTTTAAGTCGGACGTCTATTTCTTTTCCACGCGGCTGCGGATGGACCAGCGCTGGGGCACCGCGACGCCGATCACCATCCGCGACAAGGAATTCGGCGCGGTGCGATTGCGCGGATACGGCATCTATTCTTACCGCATCGCTGATCCGAAGTTGTTTTACGCCAACGTGAGCGGCACGCGCGAAACTTACTACGTCTCCGACCTGGAAGGCCAGCTTCGCAACACGATTGTGGCGAAGATTACCGACGTACTGGCGCACAGTGAAGTGGCCTTCATCGACATGGCGGCAAACCAAGGCATGCTGGCCGAGGAGATTGGGGTCGAATTGAAATCGGTGTTTGCGGGCCTGGGATTGGACCTGACTCAGTTCGTGGTGGAGAACGTGTCGCTGCCGGATGAGTTGCAGCAGGTGCTGGACCAGCGCATCGGCGTCAACATGGCCGGCGACCTGGGGCGGTATACGCAGTTCCAGGCGGCGCAGTCGTTGCCGGTGGCGGCGGCCAATCCGGGTGGCGCGGCCGGCGTGGGCGTGGGACTGGGCGCAGGGCTGGCCATGGCACAGACGATGATGGGTGCGATGAAAGCGGCGGCCGAGGCGCCGGCGCCAGCAGCGGGAGCGGAGTCGAAGTTCTGCATCGAATGCGGCCAATCCATGCCCTCGCGCGCGAAGTTCTGTCCCAAGTGCGGCAAACCACAGTCATGAACTGTCCCTCGTGTGGCGCGCCTCTGCGCCTGGAAGGCGATCTGGAAGACCTCGCCTGCGGATACTGCAAGAACATCTACTACCCCGAGAAGAACGACGAGGGAGTGCGGGTACTGGGCGAGGATACCGAAGAAGCGTGCCCGATCTGTGCGATCCCGCTCGCGCACGCGATCATCGCGCGCGAGCGGATCCGCTACTGCACGCGATGCCGCGGGATGTTGATTCCGATGGAAACGTTCCTGGCGTTAATACAGGAAATGAAGGCTGAGGCGCCCGGGCCAGGCATTCCGCACGCGCCCGACCCGCACGAACTGAACCGGCATATCAACTGCCCCAAGTGCCACCAGCGGATGGATACGCACTACTACTGCGGGCCGGGGAACGTGGTGATCGACGACTGTTCGAGATGCTTCTTAAACTGGTTGGATCACGGGGAACTGATTCGCATCGCGCTGGCGCCGGACCACTCGCCTGTCGAAGAGCCCGATCCGGAGCGGGTGGCGGCGTGGCGTGAGGATTTTCCCCTGTAGCGCTTCGAGGGCACTGCGCCGATCCATTGCCTCGGCCGGTCAAGCCCCGGCGATACACTGAAGTTTATGCCGCAGCAATATCCGCCGCTCGAAGCGCCGCAACGCCTGCTATTCGGGCCGGGCCCCAGCCAGGTGGCGCGGCGCGTGTACCAGGCCATGCAGCAGAACGTGGTCGGGCACCTGGACCCATTCTTCTTTCAAGTGGCCGGCGAAATCCGCGAACTGTTGGGCTACGTTTTTTCGACCGCCAACCAGCGCAACCTGGCGGTGTCGGGGACGGGCAGCTCCGGCATGGAAGCGGCGGTCGCCAACTTCACCGGGCCGGGAACCAAGTTCGCGTTGCTGACCAATGGTTTTTTCGCCGACCGCATCGGCGAAATGGCGCGGCGGCATGGCGCGGAGGTGGCGCGGCTGGCCAAGAGTTGGGGCGAGCCATTCGACCCGCAGGAGGCGCGCGAGTTCATCCGCCGCGAACGCCCGCAGGTGGTGGCCCTGGTGCAGGCCGAAACCTCTACCGGCATGTACAACCAGGCCAAGCCGGTGTGCGAAGCCGCCCACGAGGTGGACGCGCTCGCGATCGTAGACTGTGTGACCAGCCTGGGCGGCATGCCGGTGCTGGTGGATGAGAATGGCATCGACATCGCTTACAGTTGCACGCAGAAAGGTCTTGGCTGCCCGCCTGGACTGGCGCCGATGACGGTTTCGCCGCGCGCGCTCGAGCGGCTGCGGCAGCGCAAGACGCCGGTCCAATCCTGGTACCTGGACCTGGAGCTGCTGGACACCTATTACACCGGGCGCAAGTATCATCACACCGCGTCGGCCACTCTGTTCTACGCTCTCCGCGAGGGGCTCGTTTTGGTGGCCGAGGAGAGCCGCGAAAGCCGCTGGGAGCGGCACCGGCGCAACCACCTGGCGTTTGTGGCGGGCATCCAGGCGATGGGCCTCGCCATGCATGTTCCGGAGGGCCATCGGCTGTGGACGCTGAACACGCCGCGCGTGCCGGATGGCGTGGACGACGCCAGAGTGCGGCAGTACTTGCTGGAGCGCCACGGCATCGAAATCGCCGGCGGCTTCGGCCCGCTGGCGGGCAAGATACTCCGGATAGGGCTGATGGGTTACGGATCGACGGCCGAGAATGTGCTCATGCTGCTGGGAGCCTTGGAGGAAGCGCTGGCGGAGCAGGGCTACCAGCCGGCGGCGAGCGGGAAGGATGCGGCCGCGACCGCTCTCGATCGCGCGCGGTGAGCGCCTCTGACGCCTCCGCTCTCATCCGGCCACGGCCAGGCTGGCATGAGGCGCATGGGAGTAGCGCAGGCGCGGACCCGGGCGGCCACAGCCGCACGGCGAGGTCTCGATACCCGGCGGGATTCGACTGACGCCGATATCCCGCGGCAGGTGCAGGCCCTGGTGCGCTTCACATTCGTAAGCGCACACCTTGCGGCTGGCATCCAGCAGCAGCACGTAGACGGGCACATGGAACAGCTCCCATAGCTCATCGCGCTGGGCGCCCGTGAGCAAAAGATCGCCTTCATTCTGCAGCACAAAAACCGCGCGGCGCGGTTCGACGCGGCGCAACGCGGCGTGGGCGAGCTGTTGAAACGTTCCCGATAGGGCCATCGGGCGCCCATTGGCCGACGGCGCCCGCGTGGCCCGGACGCAGGGATAGAGAGGATGCCGGACGCCGGGATGGAACAACCAGAACATGGCAATGATTACGTTGCTCCGGGACGCCGATGCTCTCAGGATTCTGCGTGAATCGCGGGATATGGCCGCCGAGTGCAGGGAGATAAGGACGGCGCGCCGCGGACGCTCTATTTCTGGCCCGGCAGGCCGAGCGTGGATTTGGGCGCCGGCTGGCCGGGCAGGTTCAGCTTCAGCTCGCAGCCGCAATCGTCGCCGGCGTTGTGCGCGGTTTTCTGATATTCGATTTCGTAGTCGATGATACTCTTCAATGACGCCCAGTCGATCGCTTTCTCGATGCGCCGGCCGTTCACGAACAGCGTGGGCGTGGAATTCACGGCCAGGTCATGCCCCTGCGACTCGGTCTTGTCCACTTCGGCCTCGGTACTCTTGTTGTCCATGCACTGCCCGAGCTTCGTGGCGTCGATTTGGCTTTGTCCCTTCGCCCAATCCATCACCTGATCGCGCAAGTTGTCGGGCGTGATCTGGTCCTGGTGCGCGAAAATCCAGTCGTGGTAGGCCCAGAACGCGTCCAGACCCTGCCTTTGTACGCAACGCGCCGCCATGGCGGCCCGCTTGGCCCAGGGATGAACGGGCTCGAGCGGAAACTCCTTGAAGTAGAGTTTCACTTGCGTGGGGTAAGTGGAAAGCAGGTTGTCGCGCAGCAGCTTGGCTTCCTCCTTGCAGTAGGGGCATTCGAAATCGCTGAACTCGACGATGGCCACCGGGGCTCCCGAGGTGCCCATGCCCGGCGCGCCTTCCGTCTTCAGCTTGTCGAGTTCCGCCTGGAAAGGATTCTGGCCGATGTCGTACACAACGCCCTGAACGATTTTCTTGCCGTCCTTGGAAACGTGGAAGACAATGTCCTGGCTCTGCAGGCCCATCGACGCGCGCACGGTCACTTCGGAGAAGCCGGGTATTTCGTCGGGCTTGGGATCGGAAATCTGGACTCCGATTCGCGAGTCCATGACAAACAGGTGGCGCACGTAGGCTTCAAACGTGGCCTTGTCGAAAGCCGATGGCGCCTGGATGGGTGCGCCTTTGGGGGCCATCTGAGTCTGGCCGTGTACGCTCAGGCACACGGCTGCGAAGGAAAGCGAAAGCTTGCGGAGCATGCTTTTTCATTATAAGAGCCGGCGCGGCGTCATGGCTCTGGCGCAACCGCTCTCCAACCGCGCGGGCGATTGGAATGGCTGTTTCCCCGGCAGCCCCTTACCCGCGGTGCGCGGCGATCAGGAGCAGGCCGAAGACGAGCACCGGAACCAGGGCCAGCATCGCGTAGGAGAATATGCGCCGGGCCTGCGGCGACCGGCGGGTTCGCCAATCGCGAAGTTCCGGCCTGTCGCGCACCGTCACCTGGCCGGGATGCGCCAGATCGCGGGCGAACTCGCGAGCACTGGCGTACCGCTTGGCGGGCTCGCGCTCCAGCGCCCGGTAGATGATCTCCTGGAGCTGAGGCGGAATCTCGGGATTGATTTCGCGCGGCGGCATTGGATAGTTGACGACGCGGTCGTTGATCACCTGGAACGGGTTGTCCCCGGTAAACGGCGCCCGGCCGGTGAGCATTTCGTAAAGCATCACACCGAGCGCATAAACATCGCTGCGCGCATCGCCGCGTTTGCCCTTGACCTGCTCGGGTGAGATGTAATCGGGACTGCCCATCAGTTCGGAGAGCTTGCCGAAGGTCAGCCGGCGCGCGGCGGCCGTATAGGCGATGCCGAAATCGATGATCTTGATTCCGTCATTCGAGTCGAGCAGAATATTCTCCGGCTTGAGGTCGCGATGCACCACGCCGTTCGAGTGGATGTGGTCGAGGGCTTCGCAGATGGCGAGCCCGATCCGCAGGCTGCGCTCGATGGAGAGGCGTCCCTCATCCGCCATGGCCTGGCGAAGCAATCGCCCCTCGGCCCACTCCATGACCATATACAGCCGGCTGCCGTCACCGTTGTTCAGCGTCTTGACTGCGCCGGGATGGTCGAGTTTCCGGCCAATCGCGATCTCCCGCTGAAAGCGGTCGAAGAAGACCGGGTCGCACTCGGCTTCGGGATGCGGCACCTTGAGGGCAACCGTGCGGCCATCGCGCAGATCGACGGCGCGGAAAATGGTTGCCATGCCGCCACGGGCGACCATGCTTTCAATCCTGTAGCAATCGATCTCGTCTCCGGCGCTGACTGGGGTCATAGTGGCTCCACGAGCGATGATAGACGGAAGCTGCTAAATAAGGCATAGAAGAACCATCAAGGTTTCGTAAAGGGGCGGTTTTGGGCAGTGGGACAGACCATCGCCCTGCGTGGTCTGTCAATTTCGGTGGAGCACGAAAACCTGACACTCTCGAAAATGGCGCCTAAATCGTTGAAAATACCTTCTGACGCTTCGGGCGGATTTTCATCCTTATCGGTGCGCGCAACGCACCCATCCCAACAGACGACAAAAACCGATCGTCTGTCCTACCTTCAAGCGATTGGTTTGGATTTGCGCTTGAGGATAGCGGCCACGCCGGCAGCGATGCAGAGCAGGATCCCGGTTGGCACTAGACACACCGCGACGAGCAAAGTGAAGGTTCCAAGCGTTGTGCCCGCGCATGACCCAACCCCCACAGCAATCGCCACAAAGAACAGCGCGACTCCGCCGCCGCTTGCGATGAGGCCGATTATGAGAAGACGTGGCATGGCGGTTACAGCTTGAACAACTCGCGCAGCCGCCGGGTTTGCACGCGGCTGACGGGGATTTCGGTGTGCTTCTTGTCGTCCATGCGGAGCTGGTAGCTCGATTTGAACCACGGCACCACTTCCTTGATGCGGTTGATGTTCACCAGGTAGGAGCGGTGGACGCGCCAGAACACCTCGCGGTCCAGGCTGGCTTGCAGGTCTTCGATGGTGCGGTAGTTGGATTGACCCTCGAAGGAGGTGGTGACGAGCGTGATCAGGCCGCTGTCGATGGTAGCGTAGATGACGTCGCTCGCATCCACGATGAAATTCCGGTTGGCAGCCTTCACCATCAGCTTGGTGCGAGGCGTGGGAACCGGGGCTGCGGCGCGGGCGGCAGCCGGCTCGCTCGATTTCTTCTCGAGAATGACCCGCCGGGCGCGGTCGATGGTCTCGGCCAGCCGTCCGCGGTCGAGCGGCTTCAGCAAATAGTCCATGGCCTCCAGCCGGAAGGCCTCCACGGCGTACTGGTCGTAGGCTGTAACAAAAATGAAATGCGGCGGGTCGATGCCTTTCTCCCGAAGTTGCTGAACCACCGCAAGGCCGTCCAATCCGGGCATGTGGACGTCCATGAAGACCACTTCCGGCTCCAGTTTTTCGATCAGGATCATCGCCTCTAACCCATTGGAACCAGTGCCGATAACCTCGATCTCCGGGAAGTCCTTAAGGAGGAAAACAAGCTCTTCGCGGGCCAGTTGCTCGTCATCGACGACAATTGTCGCCAAAGTGGCCGTCGCACGTTCGCGCATCGAGTTGGTATTATAGCATTTCAGCTTTTCAAGGAGACTTAAACTTGCCTAATCAAGACGTCCGCATCGCGCCCGCCGAGGGTAAACTCGGTGTGCTGATTCCCGGCATGGGCGCTGTGACGACGACGTTCATCGCCGGTCTGGAAGCCATCAAGCGGGGCATGGGGAAGCCAATCGGGTCCCTCACGCAACTAGGCACCGTCCGGCTGGGAAAGCGGACCGAGGGGCGCAGCCCCGCCATCCGCGATTTCGTGCCACTGGCTAAAGTGGAAGACCTGGAAATCGCCACCTGGGATATTTTCGAGGATAACGCTTACGAAGCCGCGGTCAAGGCCGGTGTGCTGGAAATGCCGCTGCTCCAATCGCTGAAAGAGCCGCTGGAAGCGATTGAACCGATGCAGGCGGTGTTCGACCAGAAATTCGTCAAACGCCTGAACGGCCCCAACATCAAGGCGGGCGGCAGCAAAATGGACTACGCCGAGGCGGTGATGGAAGACATCCGCCAGTTCCAGCAGCGGACCAAGGTCTCGCGCATGACGATGATCTGGTGCGGGTCGACGGAAGTCTACCACGAAGCGGCGGAGGTCCACTCCAGCCTGGAGCGCTTCGAGCGCGGCTTGCGGGAGAACGACCCGGAGATTTCGCCCAGCCAGATTTACGCCTACGCGGCGCTGAAATCGGGCGTTCCCTATGCCAACGGGGCGCCGCACATGACCACCGACATGCCGGCCCTGCTCGAGCTGGCGCGCGAGCGCAGCCTGCCGCTGGCGGGCAAGGATTACAAGAGCGGCCAGACGTTCATGAAGACGCTGATCGCGCCGGGCTTGAAATCGCGGCTGCTGGGCGTCAGCGGATGGTTTTCGACCAACATTCTGGGCAACCGCGACGGCGAGGTGCTGGACGACCCCGGCTCGTTCCGGTCCAAGGAAGTGAGCAAGTCCTCGGCGCTCGAATACATTTTACAGAAGCAACTCTACCCGGACCTGTACGGGGACGTGTATCACAAGGTGCGCATCGAATATTACCCGCCGCGCGGCGACGCCAAGGAAGGCTGGGACAATATCGACATCTTCGGCTGGCTGGGATACCCGATGCAGATCAAGGTGAACTTCCTGTGCCGCGATTCCATTCTGGCCGCGCCGCTGGTGCTCGATATCGTCCTGTTCATGGACCTGGCCCAACGCGCCGGGATGCGAGGCATCCAGGAATGGCTGTCGTTCTATTTCAAGGCCCCCATGCACGCGCCCGAGATCTACCCGGAGCACGACGTGTTCATCCAGCTCATGAAACTGAAAAACACACTGCGCTGGATGCGGGGCGAGGACCTGATTACGCACTTGGGTCTGGAATATTACGACTGATCGCAGTATCTTAATAAATCAGGGAAGATCGGGGCAGTCACGCCGGACCGTTTGGCCGGCCCGTCGCGTCTAACTTGTTGAAAGAGTATGAAAGTACTGGTCATCGGCGGCACGCTCTTCATCGGCCGTTCCCTGGTCGAGGAGCTGGTCAAGGCGGGGCATGACGTCGCGGTTCTGCACCGGCAGCCGAAGCACGATTTCGGGCGCCGGGTGGAGAACATGGTGGCCGACCGCAACGACGCCGACTCCGTGCGCGAGGCGCTGAGTGGACGCCGCTTCGAAGTGGTCTTCGATAATGTCTACGACTGGGAGCGGGGCACCACCGCGGCGCAGGTGGAAGCGACTGTGCGCGCATGCGGCGACCGCATCAGCCGCTACATTTTCATGTCCAGCGTGTCGGCATACGGCGACGGGCTCAACCACAAGGAAAGCGATCCGCTGGCGCCGGATTCGCACACCAACCCGTACATCCGGAACAAAGCTTCCACCGAACGGCTGCTGTTCCGCATGCGCGCGAAACACGGCTTGCCGGTCGTGACCTTCCGCCCACCGTTCGTGTACGGACCCAACAACCCGTTCTATCGCGAGCAGTTTTTCTGGGACCGGCTGCGCGCCGGCCGTCCCATCGTCATCCCCGGCGATGGCTACCGGCTGATGCAGTTCGTTTACGTGGACGATCTGGTGCAGGCCATGCTCCGGGCCATGATCGAGCCGCGAGCCGAAGGTGAGGCGTTCAACATCGGCGATTCGAAGCCGCTCACCCAGGTGGAACTCGTGGAGCGGCTGGCCAAGGCCGCCAACACCGAGGCGACCCTGGCGCGCGTGCCGCGGGACCTGATTCAGCAGGCGGGCGGCAACGCTTTCGAGGAGCCTTACTATTTCGGCGAATACTTCGACGTGCCGCCGATCACCATGAACATCGGCAAGGTCGCCCGCATGTTGAAAGTGAAAAGCACGCCCTTCGAGACGGGCCTCAAAGATACCTACCGCTGGTACGCCCGCAATCACAAGCCGCGCACCGCCGGCTTCGAGTTCGACGACAAGCTGCTGGCCATGGCGAAGACGGGAGCAACGGCGGAAGTGTAAGACGGGCTCCTCGGATTCGGGCAAGCTAAAGCATGCCCCACCGAGGACGCGCACAGCTTTGGTGGGGCATGCTTTAGCTTGCCCTCGGGTACAATCAGTTCAAGTGGCCGGCGTTTACATTGCCTATCCGTTTTGCGCGCAGAAGTGTACTTACTGTAACTTCGCCTCGGGCGTGTTTCCGCGCGCGCAGGAAGGGCGCTACGTGCAGGCGCTGCTGGCGGAGATCGCCGCGCACAACTGGGAATGGCGGCCGGAGACGGTTTACCTGGGCGGCGGCACGCCCGGCAATATGGTGCCCGACGATCTGCGCACAGTGCTGGATGCCATTCCCGGGCGGCCGTGGATTGAGGCCACCATCGAAGCCGCGCCCGGCGCCATCACGGACGTTCAAGCTCGCCACTGGGCGGCCTGCGGCATCAACCGCGTCAGCCTGGGGGTGCAATCGTTCGTCGATAAAGAGATTCGCCGCACGGGGCGCAAACACACGGCGGAAACAGTCGCCCGGGAAATGCGGCTGCTGCGCGAGGCCGCGATCGGCAGCATCAACATCGACCTGATCGCCGGACTTTCCGGGCAGACCGAAGCGAGCTGGCGGGAATCGCTCGATTGGATCGGGCGCCTCGAGCCGGAGCACGTCTCGGTCTACATGCTGGAAGTGGATGAGGACAGCCGGTTGGGTAAGGAAATGCTGGCGGGCGGCGCGCGCTACGGAGCGGCGGAAATGCCGGACGACGACCAGGTAGCGGAGTTCTACGAAATGGCCGTCGAGCGCCTCGCGGCGCTCGGCCTCAACCGCTACGAGATTTCCAATTTCGCGCGGCCGGGCTGGGAATCGCGCCACAATTTGAAGTATTGGAAGCTGGAGCCGTATGCCGGTTTCGGCGCGGACGCTCACTCGTTCGATGGGCGGATGCGGACACAGAACGCGGAGACCGTGGATGAGTATTTGAACGGAACACGGCAGGCCGGGGACCTGCCCCACTTGGCCCGCGAGGATGAGCGCTTCTTTGTCGGCCTGCGGTTGATGGAGGGCATACGGCCCGACGCTCAGGAATGGCAGCGCCACGACGCGGCGATTCGTAGGTTCCTGGATGCCGGCCTGCTCGAAGCGGCCGATGGCGTGTTGCGACTGTCCAGCCGCGGCGTAATGGTTTCTAACGAAGTATTCGCGGAGTTTCTTACCACATGATCGATCTGCGCAGCGATACCGTGACCAAGCCCACGCCGGAAATGCGGCGGGCGATGGCGGAAGCCGAAGTGGGCGACGACGTTTACGGCGAAGACCCCACGGTCAACCTGCTGGAACAGCGGGCCGCCGAGATCACCGGCAAGGAGGCGGCGCTGTTCGTCCCCACCGGCACCATGGGCAACACCATCGCCGTGAAGCTGCTCACCGAACACGGGCAGGAAGTGATCTGCGATTCGCGCGCGCACATTCTGGATTACGAATTGTCGATGACGGCCTGGTTTTCCGGCTGCCTGATTCGCGCCATCCCCACGGAAGACGGCATCCTCGAATGGAGCCAGATCCGCCCGCTGGTGAAGCCGGTGCATCCGCACTACGCGCCGACGGGCGCGATCGAAATCGAAAACACGCACAACATGGGCGGCGGCACGGTTTATTCGCTGGCGGCGATCCGGGAGATCTCGAATGGCGCGCACGAGCTCGGCGTGAAAGTGCACATGGATGGCGCGCGCGTGTTCAACGCCGCGGCCGCGCTGCGCGTACCGGTCGAAGACATCGTGGCGCCGGTGGACACCGTGATGTTCTGTCTCTCGAAGGCGCTGGGCGCGCCGGCCGGCTCGATGGTGGCTGGACCGGCAGAGCTGATCGACAAGGGCCGTCTCTTGCGCAAACGGCTGGGAGGCGGCATGCGCCAGGCGGGCGTGCTGGCCGCGGCGGGTCTGATCGCGCTCGAGGAAACGAGCACCCGGCTGGGCGAGGACCACGCCAACGCGCGTTTCTTCGCGGAAGGCGTGTCCCGCATTCCCGGCGTCGAGCTGGATCCGCGGAAGGTGGCCACCAACATCGTGGTTTTCGATATCGGCGCCACCGGTCTGACCCCGGGAGAGTTGAGCCGGCGCCTGAAACAGCGGGGCGTTCTGATCAACGGCATCGGCCAAAGCCAGATGCGCGCCGTGACGCACTATGACGTCACCCGTGCCGATTGCGCACAGGCCGTGGAAGCACTGGCGGAAGCCGTGGCCCGAGTCGCGATAAACTGAAAGCTTCGAACATTCACCCTGTCAGAAGGCTAGGCATACATGTTGAAACCGCTAGGGAAGCTGCGCGGCGCAGGATTGGTATGGTTCTTTGGCGCCGCCGTCTTCGCGCAAGAGTATTCGATTTCGACCGTCGCCGGCGGCGCGCCACCCACCACGCCCGCGCCGGCCGCCAGCACCGGCATCGGATCGGTGAGACGGGTGGCGGTGGACGCGAGCGGCAACGTGTATTTCAGCAGCGGCCACGCGGTTTTCAAGATCTCGAGCGGGACGATGACGCTGGTTGCCGGCAACTCGCGGCCCGGCTTTTCCGGCGACGGCGGCCCGGCCACCGCGGCCCAGCTCAACACGCCGCAGGGCCTGGCGGTGGATTCGCAGGGCAATCTCTATATTGCGGACCAGGTGAACAACCGCGTGCGGATGGTCACGGCGCAGGGTCTCATCAGCACATTCGCCGGGAACGGCAAATTGGGCCAGCCGCGGTTTCTGGGCGATGGCGGCCTGGCCACGTCGGCGAACCTGAACCTGCCCGGCGGCGTGGCCGTGGATCGCTCGGGAAACGTTTACATCGCCGACACCGGAAATAACTCGATTCGCAAGGTTTCGAGCGGCATCATCAGCACCATAGCGGGCAACGGTTTCGGCGGCGACGTGGGCGATACCCTTTTGGCCTCGGAATCCGTTCTGCTCCAGCCGGAAGACGTTTTCGTGGACAGCTCCGGCAACGTCTACATCGCCGACACCGGCAATGCCGCCATCCGCGAGATCACGGCCAGCACCGGCATCATCAATTACATCGCCGGAGCCTGCACCATTACCAGCACCAGCACCGACACGAACACCGGCGAAACTTGCGCCATCGGCTATGCGGGCGACGGGGGTCTGGCGAACCAAGGCGGCCTGGTCGAGCCGTTCGCCGTGGTGGTCGATTCGACGGGGAACGTGTACATCGCGGAGCCGACCGATGGCCGCATCCGCGAGGTCAGCACGGTCAAGGGCAACATCGACATCAACACGATTGTGGGCAACGGCACGCTGGGCTTCAGCGGAGATGGCGGCGCCGCAACCGCTGCCGAACTCGACCGTCCGACCGGCGTGGCGATCGACGGCGCGGGCCATATCTACATCGCCGATTCGCTCAACAACCGCATCCGCGTCGCGCAGTCGGGTGGCAACATCAGCACCTTCGCCGGCAACGGCGGCTACAGTTATTCCGGGGATGGCGGCCCGGCCACCAGCGCGCAGTTGAACGCGCCGCACGGCGTCGCCGCCGACAGCGCCGGCAACTATTACATCGCCGACTCCGGCAATAACGTAGTGCGCAAGGTGAGCGCGAGCGGCGCCATCACGACTTTCGCGGGCAACGGCACGGCGGCCTTCGGCGGAGATGGCGGCGCGGCCACCAGCGCGCAGCTCAACGGCCCGCAGGGCGTGGCCCTGGATAGCGCCGGCAACGTCTACATCGCCGATACCGGCAACTCGCGGGTGCGCGAAGTGTCCGGCGGCACCATCAACACCGTCGCCGGCAGCGGCACGCCGGGCTACTCGGGCGATGGTGGCGCGGCAGCCGGCGCGAAACTGTATTCGCCGGTGGGGCTGGCGCTCGATGCGAAGGGCAACCTGTACATCGCCGATACCAACAACAGCGCCATCCGCAAGGTCTCGAACGGAACCATATCGACCGTCGCCGGCAACGGGGTGCAGGGCTACTCGGGCGATGGCGGCCCGGCGCTGAGCGCCCGTTTGAACGATCCGCAAGGAGTGGCCGTCGATTCCGCCGGCAACCTTTACATCACCGACACGCTCAATTATGCGATTCGCCAGGTGTCGCCGAACGGCAGTATTGCCACCATTGCCGGCAACGGCGTGGCGGGTTACTCGGGCGATGGCGGCCCGGCCAGCCAGGCGCAACTGACTTACCCGACCGGGATTGCGGTGGACAGCGGCGGCGACGTCTACTTCGGGGACGCCGGCGCCAGCGTGCGCAAGATTTACGCGAATGGGACAATCGCGACCATCGCCGGCAACGGCTCGATCGGCTACACCGGCGACGGAGGCCCGGCGACCAGCGCGTCGCTCGACGGGCCAACCGGGATCGCGCTGAATTCCAACGGCGACGTGTACGTTGCCGATTCCGCCAACGACGCGGTTCGCCTGCTGTACTTGCAGTTCTCCGCCGTCACCAATGCCGCCAGCAACCTGACCGGCGCCATCGCGCCGGGCGAAGTGGTGGTGCTCTATGGCTCCGGCCTGGGGCCGGCCAGCCTGGCGACGTACCAACTGGAGAACGGCGAGGTCCCCCCGAGCGTTGCCGGGACGAGCGTCTACTTCAACGGCACGGCGGGACCGGTGCTCTATGCATCGTCCACGCAGGTGGCTGCCATCGTGCCTTTCGAACTGACCGGCACAAGCGCGCAGGTCTATGTCTCCTACCAGGGGCTGACTTCCACACCGATCGCCGTCCCACTGGCGTCGGTCGCGCCCGCGCTGTTTACGGCCAATGACTCAGGCACGGGACAGGCCGCTGCCATCAATCAGAACGGATCTTACAACAACGCCGCCAACCCGGCCAGCTCGGGCCAATACGTGTCGCTGTACGGCACCGGTTTCGGCCAGACCGACCCTCCCGGCCAGGATGGCGCGTTTACCCTGGTGCCGCCCGCCGGAGTGCTGCCGCTGCCGGTTCTGCAACCGGTCACGGTGACCATCGGCGGCAAACCCGCCAACATCAACTACGCCGGCGGCGCGCCCGGCATCGTGCAAGGGGTGATGCAGGTCAACGCGCAAATCCCCAGCGGCCTGCCGGCCGGCAACGCCGCGGTGGTGGTGACGTTCGCGGTTCCGACGCCTTGCTGCGCCGGCAGCACCCTGCAATCGCAGGCCGGAGTCACCGTGGCGGTCTCGGGGAACTGAGGCCCGAGCAGACCTCACAGTGCCAAGGCGCCGTTTTTGCGCCGCGTGGACAGTGAAGTCCGTCCCACGCACCTATTCCGCCGGCTGCTGTTGCGACAGGCAGTGCAGCGAGCCAAAGCCCAGGATCATGTCGACGCAGTGAATCCCCACCACCGGGCGGTCGCGGAACAGTTCTCCCAGGATACCCAGCGCCACTCGGTCGTTGGGATCGTTGAAAGTGGGAACGAGTACCGCCGCGTTCGAGATATAGAAATTGGCATAGCTCGCCGGCAAGCGGCAGCCGCCGAAGGCGAGCGGCGCGGGCATGGGCAGCGCCACTACCTCGGGCTTGGAGCCGTCTTCCAGACGCAGGGCCTGCACGCGTTCCCAGTTTTCCTCGAGCGGCCGGTAGTTGACGTCCGCCGGGTTGTCCTCGCGAATCAGCACCAGGGTCCGGGCGTTGACGAAGCGGCAGATGTCGTCGATGTGCCCGTGGGTGTCGTCGCCAGCGGGTCCGCGGCTCAGCCAGCAGATATTGCGGACGCCCAGACAATCGCGCAGCGCGGCTTCGAACTCGGCCCGGCCCATGCCTGGGTTGCGCACCTGAATCTTGGGATCGAGATAGCATTCCTCGGTGGTGATCAGCGTGCCCCGGCCGTTGACCTCGATCCCGCCGCCTTCCAGGATAATCGGCGCGTCGAAGAGTCGCTCGCCGAAACGCCTGGCCGCCATCTCGGGTACACGGCGGTCCTTCTGCCAGTCGTCGTATTTGGCCCAGGCGTTGAAGTGGAACTGCACGATGGCGGTTTCGAGCTTGCGGCCTATCGACCGGCGGACGAACAGCGGGCCGCTGTCGCGCATCCAGCCGCGATTGGTGGGGTGGACGATGAACTCGACTGCGGCTATGTCCGCCCCGGCGCGCTCCAGATAGCGCGCCGCGCTCCTAGCTTCCTCTTTCGACCGGACCAGCAGACGGACCGTTTCGCCGGCGGCGATTTTGCGCACGATCTCGGTGTAGACCCAGCGGATGGTGTTGAGTTTGCCCGGCCAATCGGTGGGATGGTGCGGCCAGGCCAGCCAGGTAGCTTCGTGGGTCTCCCACTCGGCGGGCATCGAGAAACCGAGAGAGGCGGGACTCTTGGCTGCCGGCGGGCGCGATTTCCTCATATGAGTCGAGCATAATCGGAAGCGCCGGACGTGTCCATTTCACCCAAGGCTGGTAGAATCGTGGGGAACCTACATCATGGCCAAAAAACAAGTCACTCATCCGTCACACGACCGTTACCGCAAAGACCTGTCCGAAATGCCGGAATGGTTGAAGAAGAAAGCCTGTCCCAACCGGGAGAAGTTTCTCTCCGGCCAACGCATCCAGCCCAAGAACCTGACCGGCCGGGAGAAGCTCGCCGACCTCATCGACGGCGCCTTCCTGGCGTACAATGGCGCGCGCCTTCGCGAAGCCTGTCAGCTCTTCACGGAGAACATGCTGGAGCCGGATGTGACCATCGGCATGAGCCTCTCGGGCGCCCTGACGCCGGCCGGCCTCGGCTGCTCGTCGATCGTTCCGCTGATTAAGGCGGGATTCGTGGATTGGATCGTCTCGACCGGCGCCAATCTATACCACGACCTGCACTTCGCGTTGAACTACCCGGTGCGGATGGGCGATTTCCGCATGAACGACACCGAACTGCGCGACAACGATATCGTGCGAGTCTACGACGTGCTGCTGGGCTACAGCGACTGCCTGATGGCCACCGACGAGATTTTGCGCGACATCCTGGTGCAGCCGGAATTTCAGAAGGAGATGGGCACCGCCGAGCTGCATTACCTGCTGGGGAAGTACGCCGCCGAGTGGGAGCGCAAGGCCGGCCTCAAGGATGTCTCCGTGCTGGCCGCGGCTTATCGCGCGGGCGTGCCGTGCTACACGTCGTCGCCGGGCGATTCCACCATCGGCATGAACGTCGCCGGCGTGGAGCTGCGCGGCAACAAGCTGCGGTTGAACCCATCCATCGACGTCAATGAGACCACCGCCTTTGTGCTGGCCGCCAAGCGGTCGGGCGGCAGGAGCGCGGTGGTGCTATGGGGCGGTGGCAGTCCCAAGAATTTCACGCTGCAAACCGAGCCGCAGATCCAGGAAGTGCTGCGCATCAAGGAATTCGGCCAGGACTTTTTCTTGCAGGTGACCGACGCCCGCCCGGATACCGGCGGCCTGAGCGGCGCCACCCCCAGCGAAGCCGTGAGCTGGGGAAAAGTAGATCCCGACCGCCTGCCCGACGCGGTGGTGTGCTACACCGATACCACCATCGCCATGCCGCTTCTGACGCACTACGCGCTTGCGCGCCACAAGCCGCGCAAGTCGCGCCGCCTTTATGACCAGCGCGGCCAGATGATGAAGGCGCTGACGCGGGAATACTTCGCCCACAACAAAGTGAAGATGCTCGACGGCTCCGAGCCGGTGCTTGATTGATTCATGACTAAGAAAGAGCTTCTCGCCCAAGCGCGCAAGCACGGGACGCCGGTGGTGGTGATCGACCACGAGGTGATCCGCCGCAACTACGCGAACTTCCGGCGGCACCTGCCGAGGGTGCAGGCCTACTACGCCGTCAAGGCAAACCCGGCGCCGGAAATCGTGCGCACGCTCTATAAGGCCGGCGCCAGTTTCGACGTGGCGTCGCTGCCCGAGTTCCTGCTGGTGCACCAGAACATCGAGCGTCTGCCGGCCAAGGAACGGCAGGATTTCATCTGGGACAAAATCATCTACGCCAACCCCATCAAGCCGAGGGAGACGCTCCAGGCGCTGGACCAGTACAAGCCGCTGCTGACCTACGACAACCTCGAGGAGTTGCGCAAGATCAAACGTTTCGCTCCGCACGCCGGCCTGGTGTTGCGGCTGCGCGTGCCCAATACCGGGTCGATGGTGGAGCTGTCGTCGAAGTTCGGCTGCGATTCCGGAGAAGCCGTCGACCTGATCGAGGAAGCCTTCCGCGTGGGACTGGTCGTCGAGGGACTGAGCTTTCACGTGGGGAGCCAGTGCACCAACTTCGATAATTTCGTGCAGGCCCTGAACATCGCGGCAGCGGTGCGGCAGGAGGCCCTCACCCGCGGCCACGAAATCAAAATCCTCGATATCGGCGGCGGATTCCCGGTTCCCTATGACGATCGCGTAAAGCCGCTGCGGCCGCTGGCGCGTAAGATCAACGCCGAGATCGACCGGCTGTTCCCGGGCGAAATAGAGATCCTGGCGGAGCCGGGCCGGTACCTGGTGGCTACCGCTGCCACGGCCATCGCGCGCGTCATCGGCAAAGCGGTTCGCGATGGCAAGACGTGCTACTACATCGACGACAGCGTGTACCACACCTACTCCGGCATCGTGTTCGACCACTGCCAGTACCGTCTCAACGCGTTCCAGACCGGCGAGAAGGAAATGGCGACGGTGTTCGGGCAAACGTGCGACGGCATGGACATCATCACACAGTCCGAAGAGCTGCCGAAGCTGGAGATCGACGACCTGGTCTACTCCGAGCGAATCGGCGCGTACAGCAACGCCTCGTCGACGTGGTTCAACGGCTTCGCGCCGGCGCAGGTGGTGCACGTCAACCAGTGATCGGGCTGGCGTGGCGCGGGCTGTCCAGCGGCCTATTCCGCTCGCACCCTGAACTACAATAGTGACTCAAGCGTGAAGAAGCGACGGAAGAGAACCTTCGACGCGACTCCTGCGCCGGAGCCAAGGAAGCACTCGCGCTGGGCCGCGCCCGCCCTGATTGGCGCCCTGGTCCTGGTTTTCTATGCGGTGCCGCTCGCGTCCGAGTCCGCCAGTATTCAATGGGACGCGGCGGACTTGCATTACCCTTTTCAGAAGTACTGGTCCGACCACGTCCGTTCGGCCAGTCTGCCTGCATGGACTCCCTACGTTTACGCCGGCTATCCCTTTATGGCTTATCCGGAGACCGCCGCATGGTACCTGCCGCACTGGCCCTTCTTTCTGGCCGGGATTACGCCGCGCATGATTCAGGCGGAACTGGCGCTGAACGCCTTTCTTGCCTGCCTTGGCGCATTTCTCCTGATTTCGCGCCTGGTCGAAAGCCGGGCGGCCGCGGTGCTCGGGGGACTCTGTTATGGGCTGTCCGGATTCTTTGCCGGCCACGCTTCTCACATCGGCATCTTCGCCGCCGCGGCTTGTTTCCCATGGCTGCTGCTGGCGTTCCGGCGTGCGCTCGACGGGACCGCCGTTTTGTTTACCGCTTTAGGAGGCCTAGTTGGCGCCGCGACGATTCTGGCCGGATATTTCCAGACCGCCATGTATGCGTTCCTGGCTCTCGGACTGTATGCCCTGGCGGACCTATACCGCGCGCCGCGCCGTTGGTTTCGGATCGCTTTGATCGTGGCCGGCATGCTGGCGATGGCCATCGTGGTGGCTGCCATTCAGATTGTGCCCACGCTCGAGCTGGTCGAGACGACTTTCCGCGCGAAGTCGGATTACTCGCGAACCACGGAAGGAGTTCTGGAGCTGCGAGCCTTGCCTACTCTGGTCGCGCCGGATTGGCTGGGCGCGATCTCGGATAAGTACACGGGGCCTTCCGACATTACCCAGTATTACTTTTACGCGGGTTTCCTGCTGCTTCCTCTGGCGGCTCTAGGCCTCGTTAAAACAAAGAGCCGTACCCATGCGCTGTTCCTGATCGTACCCGCGGCGTGGTTCATGTTTGGCCGGGCTGCCGGTCTCTATCGCGTCGCGATGTTACTGCCGGGAATGAATAAGGTTCGTGAGCCGATTCAGGGCTGGTTTGTGATTGCATTGGGTTTGGCTATGCTGGCCGCGGCGGGATTTAACTGGCTGGAGCGGCGCTGGCGCCTGCCTTACCTGGGCGCCATCCTGATCGCGATTCTGTTTGTCGATGTCTGGTGCTGGAATTCGATCAAGAACCCGCTCGCCTACGGGCATTTCACATTCGACCGCGCCTATGGAGATGGGGAAGACGCCATCGAGCGTCACGTTGTCCCGATGGTGCCGCCTCTCACTCGCTTCCATGGGGGACCCCGCGCCGTCGTCGGGCCGCAAGACTACGCGCTCGATCTTCGTCTCGAAACCACCGGCGGATACGGCGCGCTGCCGATCAGAGATTACATGAGATACTTGTCCGTCCTGAAGCGAAACCCCAAACTTCGGGACGCTCTCAACGTCAGCGCCTACCTGACGGCCGATTCAGCCGGCGTGTCGTCGAATGCATCTGTCCTGCCTCGCGTGTATTTCCCCCAATCGATCGTTGACGCCGGGAGCAGGGAGGAAGCGCTCCGTGCGATCGAGACGCTCGATCCCCGATTGCAGTCGGTCGCGCTCGCACCGCACAGCCCCATTCGGCAGGACCCCGCGGCAACGGCTGCCGTGCTCTCTTACAACGAAGACTCCTATCGCATTCGCTATCGCGCCGCCTCGCCGTCTCTCCTGCGTTTGAGTGTGCCGTATTATCCCGGCTGGCGAGCCACCGTGGACGGCAAGCGACTGCCGATCGTCCACGTCGACCTGGCGCTGATGGGCGTGGTGGTTCCCGCCGGGGACCGCGAGATTCAGTTCTCCTTCCGTTCGGACTCGTTCAGAATCGGCGTGGCCATCACGCTGGCCGGCTTGATCCTCTGTTCCCTGCTGGTGGCGGTTTCCGCCCGAGCGCGGCGTGCCGATAATAACTGAAAATCGAGCGCCTCGCGGAGCGGGAAGGGGTATGGTGAAAGCATGCCCGCACCACAGCATGATGAGGATGTGGAACCGAAGGCGGAAGCGTGGCCTTCACGGGCTCGCCAGTGGTGCCGGGCGGCGCTGGCGCTGGCGCTTGTCTTCGCCACTTTGCCGCTGGCGAGCAAAGTGTTTCTGGGCAGTTGGTCGTTCGACGGCGCGCCGGAAATAGCGTGCCTATGCCTGGTTGCGGCGGCGTATCTCTATTTTGCCGGGCGGGTGCGCCGGCCCCCGATACCCGATTCCGCCGCGATTCTCGGCGAGGCCATCCGTCTGGCGGCATCGGGGGAGACCGGCAGGGGGATCGCGCTACTGGATGAAGCGCTGCGGCTGAGCCCCCGTCTCTGGCAGGGGCGGGAGTACCGCGGCCAAATGCGTCTCGAAGAACCGGACGCCGCCGAGTACGCGCTCCAGGACTTCACGGAGGCGATTCGGCTGGCACCCGGCGAAGCGCACCTCTATGTTCTCCGCAGCCACGTCTTCACCCTGCTCGGCCAAGAGTCGGCCGCGCGCGCCGACCTGGAGGCCGCCGCCCGTCTGGGCGGAGACACCGGGGCGCCGGCCGGACCGTAGCTGAATCACGCTGCCGGGTGGTCGCAGGCTGACGGCGAGGGACCGCTACCGCTCGGCCGCCAGGATCGCAATGCCGTGCTCGCCTGCGGCAGGCCACCCACCGAACTCTTGCCGGCGCACAGGCTAGCTAAGTTGGCGCGCTGAGAGCACATCCCGCACAGTCGTCCAGCGAATACCGGGATAGCGATGGTTGTCGAGCGGCTCCAGCTTGGCCCGGCCGTCGAACATGTTACGCATGTACTGCATGCCCTGCCATGCCGGGAAAAGGTCCTTCTCTGCGGGAGCGACTGTGCGCGCAACCTTAATCAGCGTGCCGAGCATTCCCAGACCTCCGGCACGGAACAGGCGGAACTCGTTTCCGGTCACCTCACTTACGACCGCCGTCAGTTCCCGGGCGCTCGGTTGATCGCCGGCAATTCGCAGAAAGCGAGGGGCGGACGGATCGAGAGCCGCGCTTGCCGTGAAGGCGGCCGTGTCGTCCATCGTCGTGAAGTCCATGCGCTGGTCCGCGTCGCCCCAATAGAGGACCCGCTTCCGTTTGAAGAGAATGAGCGGCATCTGACCGGTCAGCATATCGGCAAACGCCCCGTTGAAGATCGTGGTCGCTCGAATCGAAGTCCGATCGAGGCGCTGGTGGAAGTCTCGGCGCAGATCGAGATTGCGATTCTCTCCAGGTGGAAACTTCGTGAAATCGATCGAGTAGTCGGACGGAATGAAACGAGGGACGTCAGCCTTGATCGCAGCATCGAGCAGAGCCGTTTGCGTTTCCACGATCACGTCCCGCAATCCCTGCAGCGCGGACACGACACAGGACGCACCTGAGCATGCCGGCGTCACTTGGGAAGCGCTGCTCAAGTCGACACTGGCAATCGTTACGCCGGGCTCCTGCAGTCGCTCAAGCCTCTCTCGCGCAGTGCCGGGGCGAACAAGCGCTCTTACGCTGGCCCCCCGTTCGAGCAAAGCTCTCACGATGCGTCCGCCGAGATTACCGGTAGCCCCCGCCACGACGATGATCGAGTCATTCATGATCCGATGTTATGAGAAAGAACCCCGGTCACGCTACCATTCAGTAAGGATGCGCGCTGCCGTGGTCTTTTTTCTGGCGACGGTCCCGCTGTCGGCGCAGCCGCCGGCGATCCGTACCGGCGGCGTCGTCAACGCCGCCAGCCGCACGCCGTCGATTCTGCCCGGCGGCGCCATCGCTCGCGGCGCGCTCTTCGATATCGAAGGAATCCGGCTGGGGACGAGCGCGCAGACAACCTCGGTGACGGTCTCCGCGCGCGGCACCTCGCTCCGCGTTCCGTTGTTCGCGGTCTCGCCGCAGCGCATTGAGGGGCGGCTGCCGGCGGGCGCGCCTCTGGGCGATGTCTCGCTGACCGTGACCGTCAACGGCGCGCCAAGCCCGCCATACGCGCTGAAAGTGGTGCGCGCCAATTTCGGAATCTTCAGCCGAAGCCAGAAGGGCTGGGGTCCGGGCCGCGTGGAGAACCAGGCCGCCGATGGTTCCCGCTCCGCCAACGGCCCGCGCAGTTCCGCCCAGCCCGGTCAGCCGCTGATTCTCTCGGGAACCGGGCTTGGTCCATCGCGCCCCGAGGTTTGGGTAGGTTTCCGCCGCGCGATGGTAGACGCGGTGCGGCTCGGGACTGGGGATGGAGCCGACGAGATTGTGTTTCGACTTCCGCCGGACAGCCCGGCCGGCTGTTACGTTCCGCTCCAGGTTCGCCAGCCGGACGCTGGCCCGAGCAATACGGTCACGGTTTCGATCCACGCCGGCGGCGGAGCGTGCCAGCCTCCGCCCGTCCTCCCTATGGCGGCGTGGCAAGGCCACAGCAGCGGCCTGGTGGTGATTTCGCGAACCGTAAAAGCACCCGGCTCAACCACCACCGACGAAGGACTGGCGGTTTTTGTCGCGCATGAGGACCAGGGCCCAACGTTGCATCCGATCCTCTTGATTCCGCCGCTCGGGACGTGCGCCGCGTATACCGGTGCGATGGCCGCCGGACCGCAGCCATCGGCATCAGCCGCGGATGCGTTGATGTCATCCCCGCATGCCGACGGGCGCGATGCCGGCCCGCGCCTCTCGGTGACACGCGGCAATCGGCGCGTGCCGATTTCGCCGGTGCACGGCGCACCCGGCATATACAAGCGGATGTTGGGGGAGCAACGAGGGGAAGGGCCCGGACGCGGCGGGCCGCTGTTTCTGGAGTCGGGCAACCTGGTGGTGGCCGGACCGGGCGGCGCCGACATCGGCTCGTTTGCGGTCCAGATTCCGGCGCCGGAACCGTTCGTGTGGGAAAGCCGCGACGCCATCGGCACGGTGGATCGGCGGCTAGGAGTGACGCTGCGCTGGCGGCCGCTACCCGAAGAAGGCGTGATGCTGATCGGATTGATGAGTATCGACTCGTCGGCGGCCGCCTGGGGCGCATGTTACTGCGCCGCGGCGGGCGCTGCAGGAAGTTTCACCATCCCACCGGCGATGCTCGCCAACCTGCCGGCCAGCCAACCCGCACCAACGGTTCCCGCGCCGTCGTTGTGGGTCTCATACGTGCCGTTCCACAATCAGCAACCCCTGCACGCGAACGGCCTCGACAACGGCCTGGCGATCAGTCTCTTCATTCAAACGCTGGAAGTCCAGGTTCGCTGACCGAAACTCTCACACGGAAGAGACTCCCGGTGGCAGAGGTGGTCGGGGCCCCAGTTCCGATGAGCGCCGGAGTCTGCTTGTAGCGCATTGTATCGGCAGCGCGAACCGTTTCGTCTTTGGTTCGGCGATAAGCGACGCGAGCACGGCTTCGGCTTGCTTGAGGTCCGAGAAACCGGTGCATTGATTTCGTTTTGTGTGGCTCCCCGGAAACCGTGGTTTCCACCCACCTCTCCACGGTTCAAATCGATACTCCCGTCGAGATCATGCTATACTCAGCAGATGAGTAAGCGTCTTCAAGTGGTACTTCCCGACCCTGAAATGTCCGAGATCCAGCGCATGGCCAAGCGCGAACGATTGACAGTGGGAGAGTGGGTCCGCCAAGCGCTTCGGGAGGCACGCGCCGGCCGGCCGGTGATCGATCCCGAAACGAAGCTGAAGGCCGTTCGGCGAGGTGCGCAGTACTCGTTCCCCACTGCTGACCCGAAGCAGATGCTGAGCGAAATCGAGCGAGGGTACCAGGGTTGATCTTCGTCGACTCCAACATTCCGATGTACCTGATTGGAGCGGCCCATCCGCACAAAACCGAGGCACAAGTGATCCTGGAGCGCCTGATTGCGGCGGGGCAGCGTCTGGTGACTGACGCTGAAGTATTGCAGGAGATTCTCCATCGGTATGCGGCTATTGAAAAGCGCGAAGCCATCGGACCAGCGCTCCAAGTTACGCTGGACATCGTCGATGAGGTGTTCCCCATCGAGAAGACAGAGGTTTTGCGTGCAGGGGAAATTGCACAGAACCGAGCGCTGCTGTCGGCCCGCGATGCGGTGCACATTGCGGTCATGGAGCGCCGCGGCATTCGTTCGATTCTGAGCTTCGACGGCGATTTCGACCGCTGGCCAGGTCTTCAGAGGATCCACCTAATCTGAGCGGCACGATCCGGCTCTCTCCCGCCGGAGGTGCTGTCAACAGAATCCCGCAAGTGTGGCTCCCCGGCATGGATTCGAACCACGATTCACGGCTCCAAAGGCCGCTGTCCTACCATTAGACGACCGGGGAATTCCGGTGGAATTGTTTTCAGTGTAGCGTCTTCCGCAGCCGAGCTGCAACGCGCGCCGCAACGGACACGACGATGCTCGCAGCAACGCGGTTTCCGGGCTGATATACTGGAACATTGAGCTAAAATGCCGAAGCGTACATTTCAACCAAATAACCGCCATCGCGCCAAGACCCACGGGTTCCGCAGCCGCATGGAAACCAAGAACGGCCGCGCGGTGCTGGCCCGCCGCCGGGCGCGGGGCCGCAAAAAGCTTACTGTCAGTTCGGAGAGGTAGGGGTTTCCGGGCATGCCCGGCCGCTACAATTTCCCCAAACGTGTTCGTCTGCTGCGATCCACGGATTTTCGCCGGGTGTATGACCAGGGAAGCCGGTTCTCTTGTCCCCTGTTCGCGGCGTTCTGCCTGCGTGGGGCGGTCGAAGACGAGTCGCGCATCGGGTTCACCGTGCCGCGCGCGCTGGGCAAGGCGGTGGTGCGGAACCGGATCAAGCGGCGTATGCGGGAGGCCGTACGGTTGCGGCTGGACGGGCTGAATTCATCGTGGTCGATAGTCATCAATCCCCGGTCGAGATCGCTGGATGCCCCGGCGGCGGAGCTGGAACGGGAAGTGGCGCGCCTCTTTCAGCGCTGCAACGGATCATCCTAGGGCTGCTGCGCGTATACAAGATGGGGATCTCGTGGTGGCTGCCCTCGGCGTGCCGCTTCCATCCGACGTGCGCGGAGTATATGCGGGAGGCGGTCGAGCGATACGGCGCGCTGCGCGGAGTGTGGATGGGCCTCGGCCGGCTGGCGCGCTGCCATCCATTTCATGCCGGGGGCGTCGACCCGGTCCGGTGAACGGGACAGGCGGAATTAAAGCGAATGGCAGAACCAGGTAGCGGCGGATCGCCGAAAGAAATGTCGATGGAAGTGCGGCTGCTGCTGGCCTTCCTGCTGATGGGCGTGGTGATGTTCCTGACGCCCTACTTTTACAAGACCCCACCGCCCGAGAAGAACGCGCAGAAGACTACCGCGTCGCAGACCGAGCCAAGCCAGGCGCCTGCCGCGCCGGCCGCCACGGAAACCGCGGCCCCGATTGCTCCGGCAGCCTCGGGCGCCGCTCCAACCGAGCCGGCCACGGTGGCCGTATCCTTGCCACCGGTGGTGATCGATACCGACCTGTTCCGGGTGACCTTCAACAACCAGGGCGCGACGGTGCGTAGCTGGCTGCTCAAGAAGTACAAGGGCAATGACAGCAAGCCGCTCGACCTGGTGAATCCAGCGGTCGGATCGTCGGAAGTGCCGTTTCCGTTTTCCCTCTATTTCGCCGGCCAGCCGCCGACCGCGAAAGTGAACCAGGTTTATTACACCGAGTCGCCGGATGCGGATGGCCTGGGCATCGCGTTCGGCTACAGCGACGGCCACACCAACGTGCGCAAGACGTTCCGCTTCCAGCGCGACAGCTACCTGTGCGAGGTATCGAGCATGGTGACGGTGGACCAGCGGCCGCTGGCGCACGCGATTGAGTGGCGCGGCGGATTCGGCGATCTGACGGTGGCCAACGCAGCTTCCAAGGAAAACACGCTCTACTTCAACCCGGCTGAAAACAAGCTCTACGAACCAAGCGCCAAGGCCGGCAAGGACGGGCCGTCGGCAGCCACCGCGAACTTCTCCTTCGCCGGCCTCGAGGACCAATACTTCGCAGCCGTGTTTTTGCCGGTAACCGGCCAGGTCACGACCACCGAGGAGCGGCCGCCATTCGTCGCCACCACATTCTCCGACACGCTGCGCACGGTGGCCGTCGAGAAGCCGGCGCCGCTCATCGGCGCCGCGGTTTCCTTGGGCGCCGACAACCATTTCCGGCTGTTCATAGGACCGAAGGATCTGGATCTGCTCAAGAGCGTGGACCCCAAGCTGGAGCAGGTGGTAAGCTTCGGCTGGCTTTCGATTCTGGCCAAGCCGCTGTTCCTGGTCGTCAATTGGTTCCACAAATCGTTCATACACAATTTCGGCTGGTCCATCGTCCTGGTTACGATCGTCATCAATGTGGCGCTGTTCCCTCTGCGGTTCAGCAACATGAAATCGATGCGCAAGATGCAGGCGCTGAAACCGCAGATCGACGCCATCAACGCCAAGTACAAGAAGCTCAGCCTGACCGATCCGCGCAAGGCGGACCAGCAGGCCGAAACGATGGCGCTGTACAAGCAGAACGGCGTGAACCCGATGGGCGGGTGCTTGCCCATGCTGATCCAGCTTCCCTTCTTCATCGCGTTCTACAAGGTGTTCACGGTCTCGGTGGAAATGCGCGGGGCGAGCTGGCTATGGGTCACCGACCTTTCGCAGCCGGAGACGCTTCCCCTCCACATCCTGCCGCTGATCATGATCGCCAGCCAATTCTGGATGCAGAAAATGACGCCCACCGCCACACCGGGAGGCGATCCCGGCCAGCAGAAAATGATGATGATGATGATGCCGCTGGTCCTGGGCTTCATGTTCTACAATTTGCCCAGCGGCCTGGTGTTATACTACTTGACCAGCAATCTGGTCGGGATGGGATTGCAGTTGTTTTTCAACCAGACGGCCACGGCCGATGCCGCTGCCGGTAGCGTGGCGCCGCCCAAGAAAAAGAACCCTAGGAAGTAAGCCTTGACACAGCGAAAATACTCGGTCGAATCGATCGGAACGCGGATAGACGCTTTTCTGACTCCCCTGCTCGCCAGCGCCGGTTTCGAGTTGCGGTACAAGATTTCAGATGCTGAGGCGGGAGACGGCGATTTTGAAACCCCCGACGTGCTGGTGAATTTCAGCGGGCCGGATGTGGATGCGCTGCTGGCCAACCGCGCGGAGCTGCTGCTGGCGCTGGAGCAGGTGACGATGGAGATGCTGCGGTTCGGCTCCGATGAGCACTCGCGGCTCTCCTTCGATGCCAACGATTACCGCCTGCTGCGAATCGAGGAGCTGCGGCTAAGCGCGCAGACCGCGGCCGAGAGGGTGAAGCGCACCGGTACGCCGTTCCGCTTCAACCCGATGAACAGCCGCGAGCGTCGCGTGATTCACCTGGCTCTGCGCGGGGAAACCGCCGTGCGCAGCGAGAGCGCCGGCGCCGGGCCGGGACGGCAAGTGGTGGTCTATCCGGCGGGGATGGCCAGCCTTCCCGATGTGCCGTACGTACCGCCGCCGCGCCGCGACTCGCCACCCGAGCGCCGCGGAGCCCCGCGTTCGCGCGGGCGACGGTGAGAGCGAGCCTGGAAGCCGGAACTCCGATGGGAACAGCCGCTCCCTGACGGTCGCGGCTCCGTTAGGCCTTCGGAGCCGCGACCGTAGGGAGCGGTGAAATCGCGGGGACGAGCGGATACATAGACGGAAGCGTCTGTTCACTTGACGTTCGAAGGGCCCTTAAGGCGCGTGGGGCAGGCGCCTTCGCCTGCCAACCCATTGTTCGCCCAACAGGCGCCAACTCCATGCAGCTTGACGACACCATCGTTGCCATAACCACTCCGCTGGGACGCGGCGGACTGGGCATGGTGCGGCTCTCCGGCAGCCAGGCCCGCGCCATCGCCGGCCGCATTCTGCGTTTCTCCGCGGAAAGCGGCTGGCGCTCCTGGCACGCGCGCTCGGCGGAATTGACCGACGCGCGCGGGAGCGCGATTGACCAGGTGGTGGCCACCTTCTTCGAAGCCCCTCGCTCCTACACGGCCGACGACGTGGTCGAGATCTGCTGCCACGGTTCGCCGGTGGTGCTGCGGCACGCGGTGGAGCGCGCGATGGAAGCCGGCGCGCGCCTGGCCGAACCCGGCGAATTCACCCTGCGCGCTTTTCTGCGCGGCCGCATCGATCTGCCGCAGGCGGAAGCGGTGCGCGACCTGATCGAAGCCACCACGCTGTACCAGGCGCGCGTGGCGGCGCAGCAAGCCGCGGGCTCGGTCTCACGGCGCCTCGCGCCGATCAAAGAGAAGCTGCTGGAACTGATCGCCCTGCTCGAAGCCGGCATCGATTTCGCGGAAGACGATATCGGCGTGGCGACGGACGCGGCCATCCTCGGCCGACTTGCTGCGGTGGAGACTGGCGTCGGCGAGCTTACACAGAGCTTTCAATACGGCGCACTGGTGCGGGACGGTTTGTCGCTGGCCATTGTGGGCCGGCCCAACGTGGGCAAAAGCAGCTTGTTCAACCGCCTGCTGGAGCAGGACCGCGCGATCGTGACCGAGATCCCCGGCACCACGCGGGACGTGGTTTCCGAAACCGCCTCCATCGGTGGCATCCCGGTGAAGCTGCACGACACTGCGGGCATTCGCGACGCTGCCGGGAAAGTGGAGGCCATGGGGATCGAGCGCAGCTTTCAAGCGATGGCGGATGCGGACCTGACGCTGGTGGTGGTGGACGCCTCGGCCGCTCCCGCAGCGGAAGACCAACGCCTGATCGAGCGGGCGCGCGCGGCGGGGCGGGCGCTGGTGGCGGCCAACAAGAGCGATCTGCCGCGTGCCGCCGCTCCGCCTGCGGAGGCGATCCTGGTTTCCGCTCTCACCGGCGATGGCATCGAGCGCCTGCGACAGTCGATTCTGGACGCGGTAGCGCCCGCCGGCGCCCTCGAGCCCGAGACCGGCTTCATCACCAGCCTGCGGCACGAGCAACTGCTGCGCGAATGCGGGCGCTGGATCGAGAAAGCGCGCGGCGCGGTGGGCGCCGCGATTCCGCACGAGATGCTGCTGTTGGATCTTTATGCCGCGTTGCAGCCCATCGATGCCATTACCGGGGGTACCACCGCCGACGACATCCTGAACCGCATTTTCGCGACGTTCTGCATCGGAAAATAGGACAGTGCGCGGGTATTTCCCAGAAGGGCCAAGGCGGCTCCGGGGATCGCCGCGCCGCGCCCACAAATGCGTGGTGCTTTGCCGGACTGCCATCTTCGCCGGGATCGCCGCCTGGCGCGTGAGCGCCTGGACTGGTCCTTATGGGTCTAGGGTTTTGTGTCGCTCCACGCTAAAATGGTCCCCGATGCGGCTGGCAATCCAGATCCTTGCTTTCGCGGTCGATCTGCCCTTGCAGACTCTGGTTGTCGCCGCATTGTTGCGCGGTTCCTGGCGCCGTTTTCCGATGGTGCTCGCGCTGTCGGTGGTGGAACTGGTTTCCGCCCTGGTCCAGGCGCCGGGTGCTCTGCAGACCCTGGCCGGCCGCCATCCGCCTGGGCTGTCGTACCAGACCCTCTATTGGTACGGCGCAATCGTCGAGGGCCTGCTCCTTTACTTTGTGGTGATCAGCCTGCTTTACCGGGCCACCGAGCGCCTCCGCTCGGTCCGGCCGGCCCGCGTGGCGTTGATTCTGGGCGCTTGCGCGGTGGCGGGCGGAACGCTTCTGGCGCACTACGATCGGTCGCAGCAGCCTGGCGTGTGGCTGACGCCGTGGTTCCGCGACTTGTATTTTGCCTGCGCGGTGATGGACATCGTGCTTTGGACTCTGCTGCTGGCGACACGCGACAAGGATCGGCAACTGCTGTTGCTATCCGGCGGTTTGGGCGTGGAATTCGCCGGCAATGCGATCGGCGAATCGCTGCGCCAGATGGCGATACGGTCGCGATCGCATCCGCTGTCGCTGACTGGCGCCGCAGTGATGCTTGCCGCCGGAGCGTTCCGCTATTATGCCTGGTGGCGTGCGCTGCGCCGCCAATCGGAGAAGAAGGCGCCGGCCGCCCTCGCACCGTTGCGCCAGCACGGTTCGACCTGAGCCCGTCCGCGGCCAGATTTCAGCCTAGGCGACCACTCCCTGGCGAGAGTCCCGTGGACGGGCGGCAGCATCGACCAGTCTTCGCGGTCACGACTGCCGGGCCACCGCCTCACGGATCAGGCGGCGGCGTCCGACGCGGTTACGACTAGCGATCCACCGTCCCACGGATCAGGCGGCAGAATCGGACCGGTCTTCGCCGTTACGGCCAGCGATCCACCGTCCCACGGATCAGGCGGCAGAATCGGACCGGTCTTCGCGGTCACGGCCAGCGATCCACCGTCCCACGGATCAGGCGGCAGAATCGGACCGGT